>Ga0182030_10010468_pt1 | contig 18836 bp, 14 predicted proteins | sample 812S3MmetaG_FD_121299 | JGI IMG/M metagenome (GOLD analysis project Ga0182030, IMG submission 121299) | Permafrost microbial communities from Stordalen Mire, Sweden - 812S3M metaG (Illumina Assembly) | ecosystem: Environmental > Terrestrial > Soil > Wetlands > Permafrost | place: Sweden...
AAGCCGGTCAGGTTGACCAGCGCCAGATAGCGCGCGGCGCGCAGCCTTTGCTCGCTATCGGAAAAACCCATGATCTCGAGCGGCAGCTTCAGGTTCTTCTCGATGGTGCGCCACGGGAACAATGCCGGCGCCTGGAATACGTAGCCGTAGCGGCGCGCCAGACGCGCCTGTTCGGCGCTCATGCCATTGACGAGAAGCGTCCCCGAGGTCGGCTGCTGCAGATCGGCGATCACCCGCAGCATCGTGGTCTTGCCGCAGCCGGAAGGGCCGATGAAGGAAACGAATTCGCCGTCGGCGATCTGCAGGCTGACATCGGACAGCGCATCGACCTTGCCGTCGGCGGTCTCGAACGTCAGCGAAACATGGCTGACATCGACTGCGAGGCGCTGCGGCGAAGCAACCGGTTCAATGCTGGCATCCGCGGTCTGGGTCATGCGCACCGGTTCGATCACAGTGACGAACGGTTTCTCGCCGTCCGGCCGCAACGTAGCGCCCGGAACATCCAGCTTCAATGATTTCGACATTTGCAGCGCCATGGACAAATAGTGACAAACACCGCTGCAAATGGCGCGCTCAATGTTTGCGCATGCGGAGATATTAATGGGCAAGGACAACCATCGGTGTCAAACATGCCTCCATCGGATTTTCAGATAGCTAAAAAACACCCCCGACTTTTTGACTTGCGCGGGGCGCCGCCTCATACTTTGCGTGCGGCGTCTCGCACCAACGCGCCACGCCGCATCGCACGCGAGCGCCATGAAGCCTGCTCCCTTCAAATACCTCGCCGCCACTTCTCTGGAGCACGCGCTCGCGCTCAAGGCCGAACATGGCGACGAGGCGAAATTCCTGGCCGGCGGGCAAAGCCTGATGCCGGCGATGAATTTCCGGCTGGCGCGGCCTGCGGTCCTGATCGACATCAATGGCATCGAGGACCTCGCCGGCATACGCCCGGCCGCCACGGCGACCCGGGTCGGCGCGCTGACGCGCTACCGTTCGCTGCAGCGCGATACGGGTTTTATACAGGCCTTTCCATTGATCGGCGAGGCGCTGCCGCATATCGCCCACCCGCAGATCCGCAATCGCGGCACGCTCGGCGGCAACCTGGCGCACGCCGATCCGGCCTCGGAGCTTCCCGCCATCGCCGTGGCGTTGGAAGCCCGGCTCCGCGTGCAGTCGGCAACAGGCGAGCGATGGATCGAGGCATCGGCGTTCTTCGCCAGCGCGCTGACCACCGATCTCAAGCCCGACGAGATGCTGGTGGAGATCGAACTGGCGCTGCCAAAGCCGCGCAGCGGCGCCTGCTTCATGGAGATCGCGCGCCGGCGCGGCGATTTCGCCATCGTCGGTGTCGCCGTGACGATCGGGCTTGACGACGCGGACCGCTGCAGCGACGCCAGGCTGGCATTCTGCGGGGTCGGCGAGACCCCGGTCGATGCCAGTGCCGCGGCGGAAACTCTCATCGGGCAGCCGCTGACCGAGCAAGGCGCCCGCAAGGTCGCGGCCTCGGTTCAGGCCATGATCGACCCGGCCGGCAGCGTTCACGCCACGGCGGACTATCAGCGCCATGTCGCCGGCGTTCTGACCGAGCGCGCCTTGCGGACGGGGTACCAGCGGGCCCGCGATGGACATTGATCTTCACGATGTCACGCTCTCGGTCAACGGCACAAAATATCAGCGCCGCGTCGAGTCGCGGCTGCTTCTGAGCGACTTCCTGCGCCACGATCTGTCGCTGGCCGGCACCCATGTCGGCTGCGAGCACGGGGTCTGCGGCGCCTGCACGGTGCTGCTCGACGGCGCGCCGGTGCGCTCCTGCCTGATGCTGGCGGTGCAGGCCAACAACCATGAAATCTCGACCGTGGAAAGCCTTGCCGGCAAGGCCGGCGAATATCATCCGCTGCAGCAGGCGATGCACGATCATCACGGCCTGCAATGCGGCTATTGCACGCCGGGCATCCTGATGACCATGACGGCGTTTCTCGACGAAAACCACTCGCCGAACGAAGATGAGATCCGCGAGGCGCTGTCGGGCAACCTGTGCCGCTGCACCGGCTATCAGAACATCGTCGACGCAGTCATGACCGCCGCCGAACGAATGCGGGGCTGACCGGATGTCGACCCGCAATTTCGGCGAACCCGTCAAACGCAATGAAGACCGCAAGCTCCTGACCGGACAGGCGCTGTTCGTCGATGACGTCGAATTGCCGGGCATGCTGCACGCCGCGTTGCTGCGCAGCCAGGTCGCGCATGCGCGGATCCTGAAGATCGACGTTGCCAAAGCATTGCAGCGTCCCGGCGTGGTCGCAGCCTTCGTCGCCGCCGATCTCGGCGACTACTGGCGGCCCGGCCCGCTGCTGGTGCCGCCGCCGCCGATCACCGGCATCGTGTTCCATCAGCGCACCCAGGTTCCGCTCGCCAGGGAAAAAGTCCGCCATGTCGGCGAGCCCCTGGTCATCGTGATCGCCGCGAGCCGCTATATCGCCGAGGACGCGCTCGACGATATCGAGGTCGAGCTCGAGCCGCTGGCCGCGGTGGTCGACCTCGAAAAAGGCCTCGCCGCCGGATCGGTGCTGGTTCACGACGACCTCGGCTCCAACGTCTCGGCGCATGTCCGGCAGACCACGGGCAGTTACGCGGCCGCGGTGACAAAAGCCGACCACACCCTCAAGCGCCGGTTTTTCTACGAGCACGGCATCTCCTCGCCGATCGAAACCCGCGGCGTGGTCGCGCAATGGGATGCCCGCGCCGGCCAGATGACGATCTGGGACACCACCCAGGCGCCGGTGTTCGTCCGCAACGGGCTGGCCGGCATGCTCGGGCTCAACGAACGGCAGGTCCGGGTGATCGCGCCGTTCGTCGGCGGCGGCTTCGGGCCCAAGATCATGATGTTCTATCCCGAGGAAGTGCTGCTGCCGTGGGTGTCGATGCGGTTGAACCGGCCGGTGAAATGGATCGAGGACCGGCTGGAGCATTTCTTCGCCACCACCCAGGAACGCGGGCAGATCCATGACGCGGAAATGGCGGTCAGCCGCGATGGCCGCATCCTCGGCATCAAGGATGTGTTTCTGCACGACGGCGGCGCTTACGATCCCTATGGCCTGACCGTGCCGCTCAACAGCCAGTGCACCCTGCTTGGCCCCTATGTGGTGCCGGCCTATGACAGCACCTTCACCCAGGTGTTCACCAACCTGCCGATCGTCACGCCCTATCGCGGCGCCGGACGCCAGCACGGCGTGTTCGTCATCGAGCGCCTGCTCGATCTGGCCGCCCATGAATTGCAGATCGATCCGGCCGAAATCCGGCGCCGCAATCTGATTCCACCCGACGCGTTCCCCTACCGGAACGAGATCATCTATCAGGATTTCGGCGCGCTGGAATATGACAGCGGCGACTACGAGCCGGTGCTCGACATGGCGATGCAGTCGATCGGCTACGCGGCGTTCCGTCAGGAGCAGGCCACGGCACGCCTGCAGGGCCGCCATCTCGGCATCGGCCTTGCCTGCTATGTCGAGGGCACCGGGATCGGTCCCTATGAAGGCGCCAAGGTCCAGGTGCAATCCAACGGCAAGGTCAGCGTCGCGACCGGAATCGGCACCCAGGGGCAAGGACATTTCACGGTCTTTGCCCAGATCGCTGCCGATCAGCTCGGGGTTGCCGTGGCGGATGTCGACGTCGTCACCGGCGATACCGACCAGTTCTACTGGGGCGCCGGCACTTTTGCGAGCCGGGGCGCGGTGGTCGCGGGCAATGCCGTCAACGAGGCCTCCAAGGTGGTGCGCAAGAAGATATTAAAGCTCGCCAGCGATCTGTTCGAGTGCGCCGAGGACGATCTGGTGATCGCGGACGGCAAGGTCTCGATCGTCGGCATCCCTGAAAAATTCGTGGCACTCGGTGATCTCGCCCGCCAGGCCAATCCGATGCGCGGCGCGGTGCAGCCGGGCACCGAGCCCGGCCTGGAAGCCACGCAATATTTCGGTCCCAAAATGGGCGCCACCGCCAACGGCGTCCACGCCATGATCATCGAAATGGATCCGCAAACCTTTGAGTTGAAGATCGTCAGATATGTCGTGGTGCATGACTGCGGCACCGTGATCAACCCGATGATCCTGGCCGGCCAGATCCATGGCGGCGTCGCACAAGGCATCGGCAACGCGTTCTACGAAAAACTGGTGTTCGACGACCAGGGCCAGCTTTTGAACGCCTCGCTGGCGGACTATCTGTTGCCAACCGCGCTGGAGGTGCCGCGGATGCAGCTCGCCCACACCGTGACCACCTCGCCGCTCAATCCCCTGGGCATCAAGGGCGCCGGCGAAGCCGGTGCGATCCCGGTCGGGCCGCTGTTCGCACAGGCGATCGAGGATGCGCTCGACCTCAAGGCCAAAGGTGTCGAACTAAGAGAGATTCCGCTGAGCCCGAGCCGGCTGTTCGAACTGACCCGGAAGGCGAAGCGTTAGAGACAGATCGGAGCGTCGCGGATGATCCTGGTCACCGGCGCCGGCGGCAAGACCGGAAAGGCCGTTCTCAAGGCGATCGCCGCGCGCGGCGCGCCGGTGCGGACGTTCGTGCGAAACCCTGCGCACCAGGCCGCGCTGCGCAGCATCGGCGCCGATGATGTCATTGTCGGCGAGATGGACGATCCGCGCGCGCTTGCCCGCGCCACCGGCGGCATAGCGGCGGTCTATCACATCTGTCCGAATGTCAGTCCGCACGAACTGGCTTTTGCCCGGGCGCTGATCGGTGCTGCGAAAAACGCTGGCGTCGCGCGCTTCGTCTATCACTCCGTGCTGCATCCGCAGATCGAGGCGATGCCGCATCACTGGAACAAGCTGCGGGTCGAGGAAATGCTGTTCGGCTGCGGACTCGATTTTACCATTCTGCAGCCGACCGCCTATATGCAGAACAGCCTCGCCGAATGGGAGCGCGTGGTCCGTGACGGCATCTATCGCGTGCCGTATCCGATTACGACCCGGCTCAGCCTGGTCGATCTCGACGATGTCGCCGAAGCCGCCGCGCTGGTGCTGACGGCGCAGGGCCATAATGCTGCGACCTACGAACTGGTCGGGACGCCGCCGCTCAGCCAGATCGAGATCGCCGAGGCATTCGGGCGGGCCCTGAACAAGACCGTCCGCGCCGAAGCCGAAGCCGTCGAAGACTGGGACGAGCGCGCCCGCGCCGCCGGCATGAACAATGCGGCGCGCGAGACATTGACAAAAATGTTTTGCGCCTATGCCCGCGACGGCCTCACCGGCAACCCCAATGTGCTGGGCTGGCTGCTCGGGCGTCCGCCGACCTCGCTGGCCACATTCGCGGCGCGGATTACGAAAACGTGAGGCGTCATTCCGGGGCGCGCAGCGAACCCGGAATCTCGAGATTCCGGGTCTGGTCCTTCGGACCATCCCGGAATGACGGATCAATAGCCCTCGGCTCACCCGTGAGGCGGCCAGCCGATCGGGTGGGTTTGCTGCACGATCTTCATAGCCGACAGGATCAGCGGCTCCTCGAAGCGCGGGCCGACGATCTGGATGCCGACCGGCAGGCCGTCGCTGGTCAGGCCGGCCGGCACGCTGCCGCCGGGCAGGCTCATCAGCGTGATCAGGAACGAGCCGGCGATCCAGTCGGTGTAATTGTCGAGCTTCTTGCCGTTGATCAGGGTCGGAAAGTTCATCTCCACCGGAAACTGCCTTACCGGCGATTGCGGCGTGATCAGCAGGTCGTAACTCTCGAACAATTTGGCAAAACGCTGGAACAAAAGCTGCCGCTTCTGTTCGGACGCGGCAAAGTCCAGCGCCGTCACTTTGAGTCCGGCCTTGACGTTGCCCTTGAGGTTGACGCCGAAGGCTTCGAGCCGGTCGAGATTGGCAAATTGCTGCCCCACCATCCACAACCCGCGCCAGGCCTGATAGGGCGACTTGCCGTCGGAGACGTCGAACGCGATCTCCTCGACGCTGGCGCCGGCGTCGCGCAGCGACAGCGCGGTGGCCCGGCAGATGTCGTCGATCTCGGGCTCGACGCCGATCCCGGCGATATCGGAAACATAGGCGATGCGCAGACCCCTGGCGTCATTGGCTTTGGCGACGATGGCGCGCGCGCTCGGCCATGGCGGCTTAACCGAGATCGGCGACATCCGGCTGAAGCCGACCAGGGCGTCCAGCATCAGCGCGGCATCCTCGGCGGTACGCGCCAGCGGGCCATGCACCTGGCCGGGATCCCAGGCGAGCGGCATCGGCGCGTTCGGCGTCAGTCCCGGTGTCGGCCGGATGCCGACAATGCCGCAGAACGACGCCGGCATCCGGATCGAGCAGCCGAAATCGGTGCCTTGCGCCAGCGGCACCATGCCGGTCGCCACCGCCACCGCCGATCCGCCGGATGAACCCGCCGGACTGAGCGCCGGATTCCAGGGATTGCGGGTGACGCCGAACACTTCGTTGAAGGTGTTGGCGCCGGCAGCGAATTCCGGCGTGTTGGTCTTGCCGAGCACGATGGCGCCGGCCGCCTTCAGGCGCCGCACCGCCTCGGCGTCCTCGCCCGGCACGTTGTCGCGGAACAGCGGCGAGCCATAGGTGGTGCGGATGCCGGCGGTCGGCGTCACGTCCTTGATCGCGACCGGCAGCCCGTGCAGCGGCCCCAGCACATCGCCGCGCATCACGGCGGCCTCGGCATCCCCAGCCAAAGCGCGAGCGGCGTCGGCCACAAGCGTAACAATGGCGTTGAGTTGGGGATTGACCCGCGCGATGGTGGCGAGATGGGCGTCGAGCACCTCGACCGGACTAACCGCCCTGGTCGCGATCAATGATGCCAGCTCGGTAGCCGTCTTGCGGCTCAGGTTCTCGGTCATGTCAGATTCCGCTACTTGCCCGACCAATGTACAAAGCGACGCTCAATCGTGAGGAACAACAAATTGAGACCATAGCCGAGCGCGCCGGCGGCAAAGATCGCCGCGTACATGTCCGGCATGTCGAACAATTGCTGGGCCTCGAACACGCGCTGGCCGAGCCCGTCGGTCGAGCCGATGAACATCTCGGCCACCACGACGATGACAAGCGCCAGCGACACGCCGTTGCGCAGGCCGACAAAGGTCTGCGGCAGCGATTCCAGCAGCATGACGTCCCACAGCACCCGGATGCGGGAGGCGCCCATCACCCTGGCGGCCAGAATCCGCGTCTTGCGGGCATTGATGACGCCGTAGGCGACGTTGAACAGGATCACCAGCGCCGCGCCGAAGGCGGCGACCGCTATCTTGGTGCGGTCGCCGACCCCGAACAGCACCAAAAACAACGGAAACATCGCCGAGGCCGGCGTCGAGCGAAAGAAGTCGATCAGGAATTCCACCGAGCGATAGAGCCTTTCCGATGAACCGAGCAATATTCCGAGAGGGATGGCAATCACCGCCGCGATCGCGGTCGAATAGATCGTGCGCTCCACCGTCTTGAGGAAATCCGCGCCGAGCTTGCCGCTGGTCATCCCGATCCACAACGCGCGGAACGTCGCCAGCGGCGACGGCAGCAGCACCGGATCGACCACCCTCGCCCACACCGCCAGCGACCACACCGCCAGCAGCACCGCGACCCCGACGAACGGCAGCAGGACCTCGAAGCGCTTCATGTCTTGCGCACCTCGCGTTGAAACACTTCGAGGCAGTGCGCCTTGGTACTGATGAATCCGGCCTCCGACAACGTCTGGTCGGTGCGCGGCCGGGCTGCATCGTAATGCACGAACTCGACGGCGCGCGCCGGATGCCGCGACAACAGCAGGATGCGGTCCGACAGATACACCGCTTCCTCCAGATCGTGCGACACCAGCACCGTCGTGGTCCCGGTCTCGACGAACACCCGCTGCAGCTGCTCGCGCATGAACAGCGTCATCTCGTAATCCAGCGCCGAGAACGGTTCGTCGAGGAACAGGATCTCGGGGTCGACCACCAGCGCGCGCATGATCGAGATCAGCTGCTGCTGGCCTCCCGACATCTGGTAGGGGTAGAGCCTGAGGTCGATCTTGACGTTGAGATTGGCGACAATCTTCTCGACCCGGACGATGCGCTCGGCCTTCGGCACCCCCATCACCTTGAGCGGGTAGGCGATATTGTCGAAGGCGCGCAGCCAGGGAAACATCGCCTCCCGGTAGTTCTGGAATACGTAGCCGAATTTGATGTCGTTGAGCGGCTCGCCGTCGAACAGGATCTCGCCGGAATCGGCGGCGACCAGCCCGGCGATCATGTTGATCAGCGTGCTCTTGCCGCAACCGTTCGGTCCGAACACCGACATCAGTTTGCCGCGCGGAATGTCGAAATCGAAATTGTCGTAGATCGTGGCATCGGAAAAGCGCTTGCTCAATCCGCGTATCGTGACATGCGGCACGGTCCGCCGCGCCGCATCCTGGGCGTTGCCCGGCGCGGCCGTCTTCACTGCAGGCTGTGCTCCGGTCACGGGCGCCTCAGAATTTCTGCAGGACTTTGGTGACGTCGAGCTGCTCGGGCACCACCCCGATCGAATGGCCGAAGTCGGCCAGTTTCTGCAGGTCGCCGATCTGTTTGGGGCTCATGTCGCCGACCATGACGTATCCCAGCATCGACACCATGTCGACGACGTTGTCGGGCGTGAAGGTGTTCTTGGCGAGATATTGCCGCGCCTGGTCCGGATTCCGGTTGATGAAATCGATCGCCTTGGCCCATGCCGCGGCGAAGCGTTTTGCCACGTCCGGCCGCTTGGCAATGAAATCGCTGGTCATCGCGCAGCCGGCGGCATAGGCGTCGGCGGTTTCATCGCCGAGTATGTACTTTGAAATCACACCGGCCTCGAGCGAGCGCGCGACCCCGGCCTTGATCATCATCGAGGCGTTCGGCTCGAGCGTGTAGCCGCCGTCGAACGTGCCTGCGGTCATGGCGTTGATGTGCTGGCTCATGTCGAGCTGGTCGATGGTGTAGTCGCCCGGCTTGAGGCCGTTTTTGGCCAGGATCGCCTTGGCGGTGTTGAGGTTGGCGGGGCCCGGCGCCGACATCAACCTGGCGCCCTTGAGGTCCGCGATGGTCTCGGCCTTGAAGCCGTTGCGGACCACGAATTGTTCCATCCTGAAAACCCTGGTCTGGCTGTTGAGCGCGATATACATCGCCACCCCCGGCTTCTTCACATCGGCGTTCAATCCTTCGAGCGTCACCAGCACCGCCGACACCTCGATCTGGTTGGTCATCATCGCCGCGACGTTCGGCGGACCGCCCATCAGTTTTGTCATTTCGGGTTCGATGTTCTGCTCCTTGAAGAACCCCCGCTCCAGCGCCACGAAATACGGCAGCGACGAGCTGATCGGAAATACTCCGACCGCGACCTTGTCCTGCGCCGCCGCCCGGTCCGAACCGGCCGCGCCGAAAGCCAGCGCCACGAGGGCGAAGATCGCAAGCTTCGGCGATTTCATCGGGCGCTCCTGTGATCCAGCGTGCGGGCCGCTTCCCGGTCCCGCGTCGCCTATTCCGAGCAAGGAACGTGCCGGTTTCACTCGTCGAGTTCGACGATCGCGATCACCGGGCCGCCGCCATGCGGGCCCTGATGCATGGCATCCACCGACACGAACACGGCGGGGTCGCCGATCGCCAGCGCCGCGACGCCGCCGACCGCCGCCTTGGAATGGCGGTGGTGATGGACGTCGGAATCGTCGAGCATGATCTGCCGCCGTCCGCGCAGCAGGCCGGTGCGGTCGGCCTCGCATTTCATGAAGCAATTGACGACGCGGCCCTTGAGGTCTTCCGAGCGCGGCCGTTCCGGCAGATCGAGCCCGGCATCGCGAATCGAATCGTAGATGCCGTCGATATCGAGCGCGTCGCGCATCACCGAATGGCCGATGCGGTAGCGGCCGCCGGCGCCGGCCTTGTTGCCCAGCAGCACGATCTGCGCTTGGGTCAGTTCCACGCCCGAGGAACAGGACGCCACCGACGAATAGAGATCGAGATCCTTGCAGATCTGCTCGGCCTTCGGCATCGGCAACTCGCCCAGCGCCACGGCAATACCGAGCGCGGTGGTGCCGTTGGAGACGCCCATGGAATCGTGGACCTCGCACGCCAAAGTCTGGTGGCGCGATTCGGCGTCGCGCACCGACTCGATGGTCAACAGCGGCGTCTTGGTCTGGACGTAATGCACATCCTTCGGATCGGAAATTCCGGCATCCTGCATCGCCGCCCTGACGGCGTCGGCGACCTTCCGGACCATCGCCGGACGCCCGATGTCCTCCGGCAGCAATTCCGCGCTCAGCGCGGTGCCGATCACCAGCCGCGACTTGTCCGCCGCACCGGTCTTGCCGTTGCGCGCGAAGATCGTGGCATGCGGCGTAATGACGCCGTCGCAGCCGCCGGACCACACCATCGGCACGTTGTGGATCTCAGCCTCGGACCGGTTGCCGTGCTTCAGCAGCACCCGCCGGAAGGCCTGGTCGGCCAGAATCCGCGTAAAATCGTTGACGCCGCCATTGCCTTCGGTCTTGCCGATCACCGCGATGACCTCGTCGGCGCCGAACCTGCCGGCCGCGATCAACCCTTCGAGGCCGCTCGCATCCTGAACGGTTTTCAGTTCGACCTTCGCCACTTCGATCGCCATGGGCGGAAACTCCGTTGTCGGTCTCTTCTATCAGGTCTAGACGATCGATTCCAAGAAACCGATCTTGTCGTTTGCCATTCCGGGATGCGTCTTGAGTCGGCGATAGCCGACTTATGACGCAGGCCCGGAATCCATACTCCCGGCGGGGGTTATGGATTCCGGGCTCGCGCAAGAGCGCGCCCCGGAATGACGATTGTTGTTCATTGTCGTTGCCAACCGAAATGATTTGAACTTCGGAAATGCTGCAGCAGCCTTCATCGGTTTCATCGCATCCGCGGCCGATGTTCGCCGCGCAGCATCTTTTCATAGCCTTCGCCGCGGTCAATCATGCCGCGCGCGGTGGTTTTCGCGGCTGCCATGGCGGCCCGGCGCTGGCTTGTCGCCGCGTCGTCGATCACGGGCTGGTCCGTTCCTCCCCCGTCGGTGAAGACAACGCCGTAGTCGGCTTCGGCACCGCGAAGCGACACCCTGCCCTCGACAACATCGCGCAAGACCAGCGGCAGCTCGCGCTGCAATGGATCGCCCCAGCCGCCGCCGCCGGTAGTCACCACGCGGACCACCTGCCCCTTCAGCACCGGTTCGCCATCGACCAGGCCGCCGAGGTCATGACCGTCGCCTTCGGCGTCGACCGTGACGCAGAACGGCTGCCCGGCCTTGCCGCCGTTCAGGCCATAGCAGCCGAGCCGGACCCGGTCCGCGGTGACGATGGTGCGGCAGTCGACCAGCGCGCGATAATGCTTTTCATAGCCCTGCCCGCCGCGGCGCAGTCCGGCGCCGCCGGAATCGGTTCGCAGCGCCAGCTTCTCCACCAAAAGCGGAAACCGCGTCTCGGTGAATTCCGCGGGCTGATTGCGCGAATCCGGCACGATATGGATGGCGTCATTGCCGTCGGCATAATAGCGGCCGCCGGAGCCGCCGCCGAGCACCTCGCGCGACAGGAACGACTTGCCGTCGAGATCGGTGCCGAAAAAGCCGGTGTAGCGGATGGTCTCCTGATCCGCCGGCATGCGTCCATCGACCGCCTGCGCCACCACGCCCGCCAACAGACCGAGGCAGCGCAACAGCACGAACGAGCGCGCATTGGTGGCAGCCGGCCATTGCGGCGTGATCAGCGTGCCTTTTGGCGGAAAGATCACCTCGAACACGTCGCAGACGCCCTCGTTGACATGGATTTCCGCGGCGCGTTCCGGCGTATCGGCGAGATTGCGCAGGATCGGTGCGATCCATTTGATCAGGAATGCGCCATCGGCATAGTCCGCGGGCCAGTTGATCGGGCCGGTCGATTGCGGATCGGTGCCGTTGAAGTCGAGGGTGATCTTGCCGCCCTTCTTGGTCATCTTCAGCGCGATCTTGTGCAGCTTCGGATCGGTGAGGCCGTCGTGCTCGACATAATCTTCCCAGGCATATTCGCCGTCGGCGATTTTTGCCAATAGCTCGTGGCGATAGATGTCGCGGCATTTTTCCAGGATCGCCTGAAAACAGGCTTCGACCTGCTGCCTGCCGAACCGCGCGAACAGCCCTGCCATCCGCGCCGCCCCCATCAGGCAGGCCTGGATCTCGCTGTCGAGATCGGCCGACAGCATCTCCGGCACCCGGGTGTTGCGCCTGACGATGGTGAACACCGCATCGTTGCGCGCCCCTTCGCTGTAGATTTTCACCGGCGGGATCGCGATGCCCTCCTCGAATACGGTGGCCGCGGTGCCCGGCATCGAGCCCGGCACCCGGCCGCCGACGTCGTCATGATGACCGAAGGCCTGGATGTAGGCCACCACCTCGCCCTCATGAAACACCGGCACCGTGCTGCACAAGTCGGGCAGATGCCCGATCGAGCCTTCGGTCAGATAGGTGTCGTTCATCAGGAACACGTCGCCGGGCTTCATGGTATCAGGCGGAAAGTCGCGCACCACGGCATTCGGCATCGCCGAATAGGAACGCCCGGTCAGCTTGCGGCAATAACGGTCGAACAGCCCGACCCGGAAATCATGGGCTTCGCGGATCATCGGGCTGCGCGCGGTGCGCTCGATGGCGTATTCGATCTCGGCCTCGATCGAATTCAGCGTACCCTCGACGATCTGCAGCACGATCGGGTCGACCGGCACCGTTTCGCGCAGCGGCGCGGTCGGCCACGGATGCGACGGCTGGTGCAGGTTCATGGTGAGGTCTCCGGCGCTGAAACAGCGCGAATGACAAGAATGCCATGCGGATCGACCAGGAGATACTGGCCGGGAAATACCACACTGGTCGAGCCGAATTCCTCGACGACGGCAGGGCCATCGACCCGGCCGCCGGGCGGCAGCGCTGCACGGTCGAAGATCGGGGTGTCCAGAAACCGCGTGCCGAAATACACCGGGCGCACCGATTTCGCCGCAGCCGTGCCGCTCTGCGTGGCCAATCTCGGCATCTGCGGCCGCTCGATCAGGCCAAAGCCCGAGACACAGAGATTGACCAGTTCGATCTTCTGCCGGCCGGCATAATCATAGCCGAAGGTCTTCAGATGCGCCGCATTGAAGGCGCCGATCAGCCCCTCGAGGAACCTAGCATCGATGGCGCCGCCGGGCGCGGCGACGCGCACTTCCATCGATTGGCCAGCGTAGCGAATATCGGCCTCGCGCACCAGCCGGATCCGCGAGGCCTCGATACCGTCGCGCATCAAGGTCGTGGTGGCGTCGCGCTCCAGCGCGGCGTAGCGCAGGGCGACGTCGGCGAGATCGATGGCGTCTTCGTGCATCACCTTGGTGACGATGTGATCGGTGCGCCAGTCCACCGCCAGCAGGCCGAACGCCGACAGATTGCCCGGATTCGGCGGCACGATGCAGGCCTTCATCGCCAGGAGGTCCATGACCGCGGCGGATTGCGCCGGGCCCGCGCCGCCGAACGACAACAGCGCAAAGCCGCGTGGGTCGATGCCGCGCTGGATCGTCATCTGCCGGATCGCATTGGCCTGACTCCAGTTCGCGATCTCGATGATGCCGCTGGCGAGCTGCTCGACGCTCATGCCGCCCGGCAGACGCGCGGCGAGCGCGGCGATGCCGTCGCGCGCGCGCGCGACATCGAGCGCGATGCCGCCGCCGATCAGCGACGGCGGAATCCGCCCCAGCACCAGATTGGCGTCGGTGATGGTCGGCTCATGGCCGCCGTTCGGATAGCACATCGGTCCGGGCTCGGCGCCAGCGCTGCGCGGGCCGACCTTGAGATGGCCTTCACGGCTGATCCAGGCGATCGACCCGCCGCCGGTGCCGATGGTCTCGATGTCGATCATCGGAATCCGCACCGGAAACGGGCCGACCGATCCGCCATTGGTAACCTGCGGCCGGCCGCCCTCGATCAGGCAAAGATCGGTCGAGGTGCCCCCGGCATCCAGCGTAACCAGATCCGGGAAACCGGCGATTTCGGCGATCACGGCGCTGCCGAGCGCACCGGCCGCCGGGCCCGACAGCGCCGTGGTGATCGGCTTGCGCACCACCTGTTCGGCGCTGGCGACGCCGCCGCTCGACTGCATCACCAGAAACGGCTTGTCCTGCAGCCCGCGGCCGAGTTCCTGGTGCACGCGCGCAAGATAGCGTTCCATATGCGGCTTGACGAAGGCATCCACCAGCGTCGTCACCGCGCGCTCATATTCGCGGTATTCCGGCAACACCACGCAGGACAGCGACAGGGTTGCTTGCGGATATTCTTCGGCGACGATCTGCGCGGCGCGGCGCTCATGGGCGTCATTGGCATAGGAATGCAACAGGCAGATGCCGATCGCGGCAATGCCGTGGGCCCTGAAATACCGCGCGGCCTCGCGCACGCTCGCCTCGTCCAGCGGGCGCAATTGGCCGCCGCGAAAATCCAGCCGGCCGCCGACTTCACGGACGAATTGCAGCGGGACGATGCGGTCGGGCTTGACCCAGAAATAGGAGTTTCCATAGCCTTCCGGCACCGACTGCCGGGCGATCTCGAGGATATGCCGAAAACCCGCATTGACGATCAGGCCGAGCGAATTGATCTCGCCCTGCAGCAGCGCGTTGGTCGCGACCGTGGTGCCATGCGCCAGTCCCGCCACGTCGTCGGTGCTGGCGCCGGCGGCGGCAAGAATGGCATTGACGCCGCGCAGCAGCGCGATTCCCGGATTGGCCGGCGTGCTCGCGACCTTGGTGACGTGGGTCGCACCGGACCAGGCATCCACCGACACGATGTCGGTGAAGGTGCCGCCGGTGTCGATGCCGATGCGAAGCCGCCCGGCCAGCGATGGAGATGACATGTTTTGGTACGATCCACGGACTGAAGGGCGGTGCGCGTGCCCGCCGGCGCCCCCGCACCGCAGCCAGCATGGGTCGGAGGCTCGCCGCGAGTCAAAAGCCTAATATCGATGCCACCATCGGAAAATCCGATCAGGGCGCGGTCCGGAGCATCTCGCGCAGTTTCAGCAGCGCCGCCTCCTTGCGCCGCGACAGCGGTTCGCGCCGGCGGAACAGGCTGAACGCGACATTGCGCGCCGGCGCGATCGAAAGTGCTTTCAGCAGTCCGAGCGCGACCTCGTTTTCGGCGCAGGCGCGCGGCACGATCGCGATGCCGCCGGCCGACTGCACGATCATCTTGATGGTCTCGATGTTGTCGACCACCGCCAGGATGTTGGGCCGGATGCCGAGGTCGGTGAACAGCGAGAACACCACCTGACCATATCCCACCGTCAATTCGCTCATGATGAAGGGTTCGGCGAGCAGGCGCCCGATATCGACCGGCTGCTTCGACCGCGCCAGCGCATGCCTGGGATGGGTGATCAGCGCCATCTCGGCGTCGATCAGGCGGTCGAAAATCAGTCCGGCCGGCAACCGGTCCGGATCCGACTCGATGGCAATGCCGGCGTCGATCTTCTCTTCGTGCAGTTCATTGAAGATGTTCTTGGTCGGCGCGGTCACGATGTCGAGCCGCACCCCCGGCAGGTCGTGCTTGAGATCGGCGAACATTTTGGGAATGAACATCTGGGCCATACCGGATCCCATGCCGACCGTGAGCGTATCGGAAAGCGCGCCGCGCAACCTTCGGGCGGTATCCGACAGGCTGAGCAGATCGCCCATCACCCGTTCGGACTCATAGAGAAAAGTGCTGCCGCGGTCGGTGGACTGAATACCGCCCGCGGTGCGGAGAAACAGCTCGAAGCCGATTTCCTCTTCCAGGAGCTTGACCTGCTCGCTGACGGCCGACTGCGAGATATTGAGCCGCTTGGCGGCCTTGGTAAAGCTGCGCTCTTTGGCGACCGAAAGCGCGTAACGCAGTTGGCGGAAATCCAAATCCCAAATCCTTTAGCTCGCCGATGAAACCGGCCGACGCACCGGCCAGTGTAATGCATCTCACAAGCTTGCGCGATATGCCGCCGCTTTCCGCTCGCGATCAATTCAGTTCACGCGAGCCGAGGCGTGCTGTACACTGGTGAAGCCGGGTTGCATCAAGACCGTCGTTCGAAGGGATCGTTATGTCCGTTGCGCCCAATTCACTGCTGACCCGCCTGTTGCTGGCCTGCCTCGCAACCCTGTCGCTGTTGCTTGCCGCACCTCAGGCGCAGGCCCAGGACAAGGTGCTGCGGGTCGGAACCCTGAAACTGATCCACGGCATCACGCCCTATTTCTACGCGAAATTTGCGCCGCCCGGCTACACCGTGGAAGTGATTCCGTTCGAGAGCCCGACCGACGGCAAGAATGCGGTGCTGACCGGTACCGTCGACACCTGCATCCACGGCATTGCCGCGTTCCTGCTCGGTGCCGCCGCGGGCGAACCGATCGTGATCGTCGCTGCCGCCACCAATCGCGGCATGGCCATCGTGGCCGACGTCAAATCCGACATCAAGACCATCGCCGATCTCAGGGGCAAGCGGGTGGCGATTTTCCCGGGCTCGACCCAGGAGGTCGTGATCCTGGAGCGGCTCAAGGCCGAGGGCCTGTCGATCCGCGACATCCAGCCGATCCGGCTTTCCTTCAGCGACATGCCGGCGGCGCTGGCCCGTGGCGATATCGATGCCTATGTCGGCGCCGAGCCCGGCCCCGCCATCAGCCTCGCCAACGGCACCGGCCGCCTGGTCGAGTATCCCTATTCCACGCCGATCGGCTCGCTCAACATGATCCTGTCGGCCAGCGAAAAGATGATCAAGGAAAACCCCGAACGGCTCAGGATGATCGTCGAGATGCACAAAAAGGCCACCGATTATGCGATGGCGCATCCCGAAGAGATGATCGAAGTCGCGATGCAGAAGCTCGGTCAGCAACGCAAGTCGATCGAAATCGCGATACCGAACGTCGAACTGACCTGGAAGATCGACGACGAGTTCATCAAACGCGCCAAGGCCTACAGCGGGTTGATGGTCGAGAAGAAGCAGGTGCGCCAGGCTCCCGACATGTCCCAGGCGATCACCCAGCAGTTCATGTAGGAAGGTCGCCGTGACCGACCCCGCCGCCACACTGTCGAGAGATTCGGAACCAAGCGCACCGGAAGCGACAGCCGGAATGCGCCGCCGTACCCGGCAGCGGCGCGAGAGGCTGCAGGCCATCGTGCTCGGCGCCGGCTTTCCGATCCTGCTGGTACTGGCCTGGGATCGCGCGGTCGCGATCACCGGGACGCGGCTTGTTCCGAGCCCCTATCAGGTCGCGGTGATGATGTATGACTTCACCTTCGGCGGCGTCTACGACGACGCCTTCAGCGGCACCATCCTGATCCATGTCTGGAAATCGATGCAGCGGGTCTATGGCGGCTTTTTCCTCGCCGCGCTGATCGGCATCCCGATGGGCATGATGATCGGCCGGATCCGGATCCTGCGCCAGTTGCTGGATCCGACCATCTCGCTGCTGCGCCCGATTCCGGTCACGGCGTGGCTGCCGCTATCGATGATCTTTTTCGGCCTGGGGCCGAATGCGGCGATCTTCCTGGTGTTTCTCGGCGCGTTCTATCCGATCCTGCTCAACACCATGTTCGGGGTGCGATCGATCGATCCGCGGCTGTTCGAGGCCGCGGCGATGCTGGGCTGCTCGGAGACCGGGATGTTTCGCCAGATCGTGCTGCCGGCATCCTTGCCGGCGATCTTCAACGGACTGCGAATTGCGCAGGGCTTCGCCTGGATATTGATCGTGGTCGGCGAGATGACCGGGGTTCCCACCGGCCTCGGCTCGGTGGTGATGGATGGCCGCACGCTGTCGCGCACCGATCTGGTGATCACCGGCATGATCGTGATCGGCGCCTGCGGGTTTGTCACCGACAGGATCATCGTGGCGATCAGCAATCGGCTGCTGAGCTGGAGTCCGCAGCACCGTGAATGACGCGCCGCATCCGAGCATCCTGAGCATCCGCGGCGTCACCAAGCGCTTTACGCTTGATGACGACGAGGTCGAGGCGCTGGCTGCGGTCGACCTGACGATTCCGCAAGGCCAATTCGTCTGCCTGATCGGGGCGTCGGGCTGCGGAAAATCGACGCTGCTGCGCATCATCGCCGGCTTCGAGGAGCCGAGCAGCGGAGAAGCGGCGATCCGCGGCAAGGCCATCAGCGGCCCGGGCCGCGACCGCGGCATGGTATTCCAGGATTATGCGCTGTTTCCGTGGATGACGGTGCGCGAGAACATCAGCTTCGGGCCGCGGCAGCGCCAATTGCCGCCGCGCGAGATCGCGCGCACCACGGACGAATTCGTCAGGATGGTCGGGCTGGAACGCTTTGCCGACCGCTATCCGAGCCAGTTGTCGGGCGGAATGAAGCAGCGCGTGGCGATCGCGCGGGTGCTGGCGAACGACGCCAACATCCTGCTGATGGATGAGCCGTTCGGTGCGCTCGACGCGCTGACCCGCGAGCAGCTGCAGCACGAGCTGCTGCAGATATGGTCGCGCACCGGCGTGACCACGATCTTCGTCACCCATTCGGTCGAGGAAGCCGTGCTGCTGGCCGACCGCGTGCTGGTGATGAGCGCCGGCCCGGGCCGGATCGACAGCGATTTCCGCATCGACCTCGCCCGCCCGCGCGACGTTTCGTCGCCGGAATTCAACCGATTGCGGCGCGATATCGCGCAACGGCTGACCAGCCATCTCGCGCCCTCGCGGCCATGAACGCCTGACGGCATCCCGGCGGCTGACAGCCCTGCTCAAAAAAGCGGCAACGATCCCCGCGCCACCTTCGCGGGCCTCCCCCAAGCCAATGAAATCCTGATATTTTCCAGATCGATCCGGTGGCATACAAGTTGCCTGTTAGCGACCGATGCAGCCAGCCCCAGTGCAGTTGAGCGTTCGGAACGTCACCAAATCCTTTTC
>Ga0182030_10010469_pt1 | contig 18834 bp, 21 predicted proteins | sample 812S3MmetaG_FD_121299 | JGI IMG/M metagenome (GOLD analysis project Ga0182030, IMG submission 121299) | Permafrost microbial communities from Stordalen Mire, Sweden - 812S3M metaG (Illumina Assembly) | ecosystem: Environmental > Terrestrial > Soil > Wetlands > Permafrost | place: Sweden...
CCAGGGTCTGGCTGTTCACCCACTGGTTGTACTGGCGGCGCTCTCTGACAATGCGCTGGCGATGATGGGTGTTCACCTTGTGTCCTATGTTGTCACGTCCGCTTTCCGTCGCTCCTACGTCAAACGGCCTATGCGCCTACGTCAAATGGCCCGTACCACATTGATGTCCGGTTCCATAGCGTAGTCCTGCACAAACACGCGAGAGGACCGATTGCAGCGGTCCTTCGGAAGAAGTTACTTCGGGGAGCCACAGATGAACAGAACAAAGTCCATAAGTACCGTGCGCGGGATTTTTCGCACCAAAGTTAGCGCTCGGAGGAGCTCGACGCACCAGTCGAGTGCATTGCACGGCCCCTTGGCGGCACGGCTCGCCGTCGCGTCAGTGCTGGGAGTGATGGAGCTCGGCGGTGCGACCGCCGTGCTGGCCGATGATGCCCCGCCGCAAATCAGCGTCGGTGCGGGCATGCGCACCGGGTTCACCGACGAAAAGGTGGATGGTGCTGCCAAATCGACGGATGAATTCGATCTGGACAGCGTGCGCCTTTATGTCAACGGGTCGGTCACCAATAACATCAAGTTCACGTTCAACACCGAGTACACCGGCGACACCGGCGGCGCCGATGCCAACAAGGTTGGTGTGTTGGACGCCATCGCACGTTTCGAATTCAGCGATGAGTTAAACATCTGGGCCGGTCGCTTCCTGCCGCCGTCCGATCGCGCCAACCTGCACGGCCCGTACTACGCCAATGAGTGGTCCGTCTACATCGACGGCGTCCAGGATGGCTACGCCAGCGTGGCGACCGGCCGTGATGATGGTGTGGCGTACTGGGGACAATTCTTCAATGACATGCTCAGCGTGAGCGGCGGGGCGTTTTCCGTGCCCTCCACATTCGGCACCGGCAACATCGTGTGGGCCGAGCGCGTGATGGTGGACCTGTGGGATCCGGAGAAGGGGTACTACCTCAACGGCACCTATTATGGCGACAAGGACATCCTCGCACTGGGCGTAGCGGCCCAGCAGTTGGCCAAGAAGAACGCCTACGACGTGGATTTCCTGATGGAGAAGAAGCTCGGGGATGCTGGCATGGTCAGCGTTCAGGGTGAATACGCCAAGTACGAGTTCGGCGGCTACACCGGCAACAAGAGTGATGGCGGCTTTGGCCTCATCAGCTACCTGTTCCCGCAGGTTATCGGTGTCGGCAAGTTCGAGCTCCTCGCCAAATACGCGAAGACCACTTACGACTTTGATGACGGGGCCGGCATATACCTGGGATCGGTCGGGCAGAAGACCGATGTCGCCGAGTTCGGCTACGTCATCAAAGAGTTCAACGCCCGTGTCAGTCTGTTCTACAACAAGGTGGAGTACGACGCGAACGATATCGCGGGTTTGAAGAGCTACAGACTGTTCGGAGTAGGTCTGCAACTGCAGATGTAAATCGAATTATCGCTATCTCCAAGAGAGCAAGAGAGGAAGACTCACATGAAGATCACCAACATCCGCCATCCGCTGGCGCGCGCGCTACCGGTCGCGGTCGGCGTCGCACTGGCGGCCGTCGCAACCATGGCGCAGGCCGCCGACACCATCAAGGTCGGCGTGCTGCATTCACTGTCGGGCACCATGGCCATCAGCGAAACCACGCTGAAGGACACCGTCCTGATGCTCATCGATGAACAGAACAAGAAGGGCGGCGTGCTCGGCAAGAAGCTCGAGGCGGTCGTCGTCGACCCCGCCTCGAACTGGCCACTGTTCGCCGAGAAGGCAGCGCAGCTGCTGGAGAAGGACAAGGTATCGGTAGTATTCGGCTGCTGGACCTCGGTATCGCGTAAGTCCGTCCTGCCGGTGTTCGAAAAGGACAATGGTCTGCTGTTTTACCCGGTGCAGTACGAGGGTGAAGAATCATCGAAGAACGTGTTCTACACCGGTGCCGCCCCAAACCAGCAGGCGATTCCCGCCGTCGACTACCTGATGAATGAAGTCGGCGTGAAGCGCTGGGTGCTCGAGGGCACGGACTACGTCTATCCGCGCACGACGAACAAGATCCTGCAGGCCTACCTGAAATCCAAGGGTGTTGCCGACTCCGACATCATCATCAACTACACCCCGTTCGGATTCTCCGACTGGACCAGCGAAGTCAGCAAGATCAAGGCCTTCGGCTCGGCTGGCAAGAAGACTGCGGTGGTTTCAACCATCAATGGCGACGCCAACGTGCCGTTCTACAAGGAGCTGGGCAATCAGAAGATCTCCGCGGAGGACATTCCGGTCATGGCCTTTTCGGTCGGTGAAGAGGAACTTGCAGGCCTGGACGCCAAGCCGCTGGTGGGTCATCTTGCCGCCTGGAACTACTTCATGAGCATCGATACCCCGATGAACAAGGAATGGATCAAGCGTTGGCACGCATTCATCAAGAACCCCAAGCGGACGTTCAACGATCCGATGGAGGCAACTGTCATCGGCTTCAGCTTGTGGGTGAAGGCGGTGGAGAAGGCCGGCACGGCCGAGCCTGAGACCGTGATCTCAACCCTCCCGGGCCTGGAGACGCCCAACCTGACGGGGGGTGTGGCCAAGGTTCTGCCAAATCATCACATCACGAAGCCGGTCTACATCGGTGAGATTCGGGCGGATGGGCAATTCGACGTGGTCTGGAAGACCAAGACCGAAATTCCGGGCGAGGCCTGGTCGCGCTACCTGGCCTCCGACAAGGGTGTAGTCGCTGACTGGGTAAAGCTCAAGTGCGGTAACTACAACACCATCACCAAGGTGTGTTCGGGTCAGAACCTGAAGTAAGCGATCCGTACGACGAGTGCTTGGGCGAGTGTTGAAACCCCTGGCGGCCGGCCTGAAAAGCGGCCGCCAGGCTAGCCGCCTCGAGGCGGCGTCCGCGTGTATGGGAGCGAGTCGAATGCGCATAACCTATGTCAGGGCCGCCGGCAGGGCGTTCGGATTTTGTCTGGCTCTCGTCTGCGCATTCGGAATACAGTTGGCAACAGCCGCGGGCATGGATCTGCCGACGGCACTCGGTCAGCTGCCCACGGCGAGCTTCGAGGACAAGAGCGTCATCATCCGGGGCCTCGCGTTGTCCCATCCAAAAGGCTCGCGGGAACTGCTGCAGGCCATGCTCGACGGTCATGTCGCGGTACGCGAAAACGACAAGAAGGTTTTCATCGTGAGCGACGACCCGGCGGGGTATGCGCTCACTGATCCGCTGACCGACAAGTCCGCTGGCACCGGCTCCGCTGACGATTTCGACACGGTGGGCATGAATAACCACCTGCGCAAGGCGCTGCGCGCCGCGCTGGCCCAGTTCGATCTGAGCAGCCCCGATGCCGCCGTGCGCAGCGCCGCGGTCACCGAAATGCTGCGCTCCATAGACGACACGACGGCGCCGATACTCCAGGGGCAGCTCGCACACGAGCAGGACTCCCAGGTGCGCCGGTTGATCAAGGAAGGCCTGGCATTGGCCGACCTCGATGATAGCCTGCCTGCCCCGCGACGCTTGGCGGCGATCCAGGCGCTCTCCGGCAGCCTGAATCCGGATGTCTACAACCGCCTGGTATCGTTGGCCGATCCAGCCTCGGATGCGGACCCGGCGGTCCGCGGTGCGGCAGCCAAGGCCATGACCCGCATCGAGAGTTGGCGCAGCTTCTATGGCGCCATCGAGACACTGTTCTTCGGCTTCAGCTTAGGGTCGGTGCTGGTGCTGGCGGCCATCGGCCTGGCGATCACTTTCGGTGTGATGGGCGTCATCAACATGGCACACGGTGAACTGATGATGTTGGGCGCGTACACCGTGTACGTCATGCAGCTGATCCTGCCCGGACATCCCGGAACCTCGACCGTGATCGCGGTGCCCGCTGCCTTTTTGATCTCTGGGGGAGTCGGTGTGCTCATCGAGCGCGGCGTGGTGCGCTTCCTCTATGGGCGGCCCCTGGAAACACTTTTGGCAACATTCGGCATAAGCCTGATCCTGCAGCAGCTGGCGCGTGATGTGTTCACGGCCAACAACCGTCCGGTTGAAAGCCCCACGTGGATGTCGGGTCTGTGGCAGATCAACGGAGCGCTTTCGATCACTTACAACCGGCTGGTCATCGTGCTCTTCACGGTGGTCGTGTTCGGCGCGTTGCAGATGGTCCTCAAACGTACGCGGCTGGGACTTGAGGTGCGTGCGGTGGCACAGAATCGGGCGATGGCGCGTGCCATGGGTATCCGCAGCCAGTGGGTAGACGCGATGACTTTCGGCTTAGGGTCCGGCATCGCCGGTGTCGCGGGCGTGGCATTGAGTCAGCTGACCAATGTCGGACCGAACCTCGGACAATCCTACATCGTGGACTCTTTCATGGTCGTCGTCTTCGGCGGTGTCGGAAATCTGTGGGGCACCATGATCGGCGGGATGTCCCTAGGGATCATCAATAAACTCCTGGAGCCGTACGCCGGCGCGGTTCTCGGCAAGATCATCGTGCTGGTCGCCCTGATCCTTTTCATCCAGCGCCGTCCACGGGGCATTTTCCCCCAGAAGGGTCGGGCGGCGGAGGCGTGACGGTGAATTCATCGGCGCGTCCCGTTCTGCTGTTTTCCGGTCTAGATCGGCGCGGCAGGATATTTCTGTCGGTGTTGGCTACGCTGGCAATATTGGTGCTGTTTCTCAACAAAGTGATACCCGCTTCTTCGTCCCTGCACCTGTCCACCTATACCGTCGGCCTGCTCGGCAAATACATGTGCTACGCCATGCTCGCCATGGCCGTTGATCTGATATGGGGGTACTGCGGCATCCTGAGCCTCGGGCATTCGGCGTTCTTCACGCTGGGCGGATACGCAATGGGCATGTACCTGATGCGCGAAATCGGCACGCGCGGGGTTTACGGTGATCCGGTATTGCCGGACTTCATGGTGTTCCTCAACTGGAAGTCGCTGCCCTGGTATTGGCACGGCTTCAACATGTTCTGGTTTGCGGCGCTCATGGTGATGATCGTGCCGGGGCTGCTGGCGCTGGTGTTCGGCTGGCTCGCGTTCCGCTCGCGGGTCACGGGGGTCTACCTGTCGATCATCACCCAGGCGCTCACCTACGCATTGATGCTTGCCTTCTTCCGCAACGACATGGGATTTGGCGGCAATAATGGCTTTACCGACTTCAAGGATATCCTCGGCTTCGATCTCACGCACGACGCCACGCACCTGACACTGTTCCTCATCACGGCGATCGCGCTTGGTCTTTCCTACGTGGTGTGCAGCTACATCGTTGCCTCGCGCGCCGGTCGCGTGATCAAGGCAATCCGCGACGCCGAGAGTCGCGCCAGGTTCATCGGCTTTCGAGTGGAATCCTACAAGCTGTGGGTGTTCGTCTTCTCCGCCGTACTGGCCGGCATTGCCGGTAGTCTCTACGTACCGCAGGTCGGCATCATCAACCCGAGTGAATTCCAGCCCGTGAATTCCATCGAAGTGGTGATCTGGGTTGCGATCGGTGGGCGTGGCACACTCTATGGTGCCGTAGTTGGCGCGCTGCTGGTGAATCTTGCCCAGACCTTCTTCACCAGCGCTTTCCCCGAACTATGGCTGTACGCGCTCGGGGCGATGTTCGTGCTGGTGACGCTGTTCCTGCCCCAAGGGGTCACGGGACTTCTCGCACAGCTCAGACGGCGTCAGCCGCGACCCGTGGCGAGGGCGGCATGAAGGCCCGAGATCATTCATGAACATGCGCAGCAGCCTGCAACGCTTGAGCGGTCGTTCCCGCAGTGCCAAGCCACCGCGCCCCATCGTAATTGCACCGCAGGATGTCCTGGCCGCAGGGCCCGACGCTTCGCACGGGGTCATCCTGTATCTGGAGGAAATCACTGTCAGCTTCGACGGTTTCAAGGCCCTCAATGATCTGACCCTCTATGTCCAGGCTGGTGAATTGCGCTGCATTATCGGTCCAAATGGTGCGGGCAAGACCACCATGATGGATGTCATCACGGGCAAGACACGACCGGATGGCGGTTCGGCCTGGTTTGGCCAGAGCATCGATCTGCTGGCGCATACCGAACCGGAGATCGCCCAGGCCGGCATCGGCCGCAAGTTTCAGAAGCCCACGGTATTCGAACATCACTCGGTGTTCGAAAATCTGGAGCTGGCGATGGCCGGCGACAAGGCGGTCTGGCTCGCGCTGATCGCGCGACTGAGCGGTGAACAACGGGACCATATCGATGATGTGCTGGAGGTCATCGGATTGAGTGCACGCCGATTCGAGCGCGCGGGTGCCTTGTCGCATGGGCAGAAACAGTGGCTGGAGATCGGGATGCTGCTGATGCAGGACCCCCGACTGCTGCTGGTGGACGAACCCGTGGCCGGGATGACACCACAGGAAACCGAGCGTACGGCAGAGCTATTGCTCTCGCTCGCGGGCAAGCATTCCGTGGTGGTCGTGGAGCACGATATGAATTTCGTGCGCTCGATCGCGCGCACCGTGACGGTGTTGCACGAGGGCCACGTACTGGCCGAGGGCACCATGGACGAAGTTCAGGGCAACCAGAAAGTCGTCGAAGTCTATTTGGGTGAGTGAAGGCCGTATGCTCAACATTACGAATCTGAACCAGTTTTATGGCGGCAGTCACACATTGTGGGACCTGAGTCTTGCCGTGCCAAAAGGTTCGTGCACCTGCCTTATGGGCCGAAACGGCATGGGCAAGACCACCTTGCTGAAATGCATCATGGGGCTGTTGCCGTTGGCAACCGGCGAGCTTGTCTTCAACGGCGAGAACATCCGGCCGAAGCCTGTGCACAGCCGAGCGCGCCTAGGGATTGGTTATGTACCTCAGGGTCGGGAGATCTTTTCCCAATTGACGGTTGAGGAGAATCTGAAGATCGGCCTTCCAGCCCGCGCCGACAAAAAGAAAACGGTACCGGAGCACATATATGACATGTTCCCCGTGCTCAAGAAAATGCTACATCGCCGGGGCGGTGATCTGTCCGGTGGGCAGCAGCAGCAATTGGCTATCGGGCGCGCCCTGGTCATCGAACCGACAATGCTGATCCTGGATGAACCCACCGAGGGCATTCAGCCGAATATCGTTCACGAGATCGGCGATGTCATCATCAACCTGCGCAAAGCCGGCCTGACGATACTGCTGGTGGAGCAAAAACTCCCCATCGCGCGACGGGTTGCGGATCAATTCCACATGTTGGACAAAGGCCGGCTGGTGGTATCCGGCAACATCGATGAATTAACCGATGACCTGGTGCACAAGCACCTGACCGTGTGAGGCGCCGCCGCCGAGCGAGATTCACGCGATGCAGGAAGGTTATTTCCCACCCACGCCCCCCTAGCTCCGGCGCCAGTGCCAGTCCCGCCCGTGCCGCCATCCCCATGACCACCCGCGCCACGGCCACCGCTCGGTGAAGTGCGGCAATTGTCCGCGGCGTCAGCAGTGCCAGAGGTACCGTTGGAATCACCTCCGCTCTGAGAATTGTGCGTTTGCCGGCGCAGTCGATTCTGTTTCTGCGGGCTCGAACTGCCGGGGGCATTGGAGTCAGGCGACATCGCGCCCATGATTGGTCGAAGTTTGCGCAGAACGTTGCGGACGAGGCGAAGGCGATTGAGGCGCTGGAATCGGTGTTGCGCCGCGCCGGGCCAGGTGCGCAAGGTGACGGAACCTCCGACGGTGCCGACGAATCCGCGCAGACCAGAGGGTGATGGCGTGACCCGCTGGGCCGCGGGTCCGCTCAGGGATGCGGCGCGGCTGTATCGACTATCACTCGAGAAGACGGGCTCAGGCATGACGACGTATTACGCGGTGCGAGATGTCGCGGGAACGATCGGTAAGGGTCTGGAGGTACCGGTGGTTTCAATCCCCGCCGCAAAAGCATGAGAGCACTTCGGAGTTTTCGGTCACATTGCGACTCTGGATATGGCCGCGTCGAGCGAGTGGGCGCGCAAGATGCAGGAATGGGGGCCGACCGGCCCAGGGGTTGCTCGAGGATTTCGAGAATATGAAGTACTGATGGATGACAAGTTCAGCTGACGCAAGGCGCGTTCGCCGAAAAGGCGGACGATTGCGCTCTTACCAGATCGATCACTTCGGTCGGGGCGAATTCCGCCCATTCGATGGCGAGGGCGGTATCGGATCTGCGCACAAGATAGGCGTCAATCACGGACTCGTTCATCGTGCCGTCCGAAGCCATCGGGATCGAAACCTGGATTCGTGCCCCGACATTCGACTCCAACGAGCTGATGATTAAAGCCCCGCCGAGGCTGACATTGTTGAGCCGCCCGCTGCCACACCGTGACATGACCGGGTGCATGACTCGGACGGGAATATCGAGTTCAATCCTATGACCCCAACGGTGATCCATAGCCGAATTGTGGCAGCGAACACCGGCTCATTCGCGTCGCAGACCGGTCGTCAAACCGTGAGAATCTTCCTACAAATAAAGAAACTTTGCCGGGCCGGGACGCTGCGCCTCAGTTCATCACCAAGTAGACGTCCGAGATCGCCTCCCCATCGCCAAGGGGTCGCTGCATCCCGATGACTTGGCGGAACCCTCCCAGATCTTTGATGTCTTGCACGGTTTTGATCTTGTCTGGCTCAGAGCCGGTCAACTGGAGACGACAAATCGTCTCTCGGCACTCCATCTGAAGGGTCATTGGTGCCGAACCCACTTCCCGCGACAGATGATTCAAGATATCAGTCCGCAGCCTGTTTCCGTTGTCCGTGTCTGGCTCAGCCGCAAAGCGGTCGGCGAGATCACGAAATCTTGTCGCAAACTCTCGCATCTCCGAGTCTTTCGCCTGTGCTGCGTACTCATCCGCGGTCCTTTGGATGACGGCATCATCGGCAGCGAACTCGTTTGGCGTATTGGCCGGTTGTGTCCGTGGCGCAATGCCTGCGGCAGGTTGGGGCACAAAGCCAGGTGCAGGCCACGCGGAAGCCGTTGAGGACCAAGACTGAGCCTGCGTTACGGAGCTGACCGATTTACTCTTGCCCCCGGGCCGAGAGCGTATGAGCCATGCTGCCGCCACAGCAGACACGGCCACAACGCCTACTGCGATCGCCATTCTGTTCACGGCGCCTCACTGCGCAAAATCAGGATTTGTCGGTGCCGATAATATTTGCATGTGCGGGAGCCGGGTACACCATATCCCTAGCCGCTCCCCTCCCTGCGTGCTGCATCGTGGCCGGCGAGCAGAGCGTCCAGCTTGCGCAGCTGGCTCTCGTGGCCCGCGCGGGCGCGTTCCGTCCAAACGTCGTCATGCATGGCGTCGAAAGTGATGGTGAGGCTTATGCCGCCGGCAATGGGCTGCAGCTCGACGACTGTGGCGACCTCGTACGGCCTCACGTTCGGCACGAAGTCAGCGAGCGTCTTGTACGCCAGACAGTTAGGTCGCGAGACTTCCGTGTAGGTGACCCTGCACTCGGTGGAGAGTGCCATACCCGCCTTGTGCATAAATGCCACTTGTTCGGCTGCCGTCGCGGTCATCTCGTAGACCAGTTGCCCTCCGGGCCGCAGGTCGAGCGAGGTGACAGTGACGGCGAATCCTTGCGGACCCCACCACGATTCGATGCCCGCCTTCGTGGTCCAAAGCTCCCAAGCCTTATCTATTGAGGCGGCGTAGGTGCGCTTGATCGAGAACTGGGCGCGCGCGGGCGTGGGTGCGATGGGCATCACGATTTCTCCTCAGTGCCTGAGTCAGTTCCGACCGGGGATCGTTCCAGAGCCACGCCGAATCGGTCTAGCCGCGCCGCCCAATGAAGGCGATACCCCGCCATCCACGACTCAAGCTGGTCGAATGCGTCCCTGCGCAGCGAATACAGGTGCTTCTGTCCGTTTGGGCGCATCTGCACGATCCCTGCCTCCGCCAAGATGCGCAGGTGCCGCGACACGCCGGATTGGTGGATGTCCATGCGCTCGACGATGTCGCCGACGGCGCACTCGCCCAGCTTCATGGCCTCGACGATACGAAGCCGGGCCGGGTCCGCTAACGCGTGGAAAATGGTTATTTGCGGATCCATACATATACATAAGCATGTATGTTACTGTTAGTCAAATGGATCAATCACCGCGACTGCGAACCGCCGGCTTGGCCTTTGTGTTTTTGTGGTTCTTCGTTGGCGGAATCGCCCATTTCGCCGCCATGCAAACCGGAATGCGGATCGTGCCGCCGTATATCCCCTGGCCGCGAGCCACGGTGCTGACCAGTGGGGTGCTTGAACTGCTCGGGGCACTGGGGGTGATCTGGCCCCGGTCCCGGGCAGCTGCCGGTGCGGGCCTGCTGCTCCTGACGCTCGCAGTCACGCCAGCGAATGTCTACATGCTGCAGCGTGCGGACCTGTTTCCGGTTCCGTATTGGGCGCTCGTGGCGCGATTGCCGCTGCAGCTTGTGCTGCTTTGGGCTATCTCGTGGAGCACCAAAGTGCGGACATTGTTCGGGCGCTAATCGTGTTTGTGCCGATCATCAGACATGATCGTGAGCGTCTGAATGACCCCCGTGCCATCGGCAGCCTGCTCCGAAATGCCGCGCACCTTCGCCGCGGGTTTCAGTGCGGACGCGTCAGCGGGTCTGACAACAGTGATTTCCGTCAGAGAAGATACCGTTAGCTTAGTCGTGCCATCTTTGGAGGTGAGCTGGAGCAGGATGCTGGGTCCCCTACCCTTGACGGCGTCGACATTGTCCCGAACGTCCGCGATCGTACCGGTGATCGTGGCGGTGCCCGATGTGTCGGCGGTGCCGTGGCCCGCTGCAAAGCCATGCATGCCGTCAGAGAATATGTGGCATTCGCCCGCCAGTACCTTGTCGCCCTGACTGTATATGCTGGTGCACCCGGCCGATTTACCGGAACTCAGATCCGACATCTGGCCGGGTCGGGACGCCATCAATTGAATTGAAGGGGCGAGTTGATAGGATTCGGTGGTGCCGCCCTTGGCCTTGAGCAGGAGTTCATTTCCGTCAACCCTGACCACCGTGCCTTCGATGCGTTTGGTGTTCGGCGTATTCGGCGGCGCATGCGAAGCGGTCGTCTGCCCAAAGCTCGGTGGGGGCAGGAGCGTGACCCACACGCTCAGGAGACCTAGGACGTGTCGGGCGTTCAGTCGCATTGGGTGTTTGCGCCTCGCCAAAGGGCTCTATTTAAAAATCTGTCCGGCGTAATCGCTCAGGAAATCCCGCCAGAGGAACCAGTAGTGCCGTCCCGGAATCTCTTTATATGACGTCGGGAAGCCCTTCGATTTCAAGTCAGTTTCGAGTGCCACGGTGCCGGCTCGTGCCATGTCGGTATCGCCCGCCCCTGTCCAGTAGAGCTTCCCGCCGTCTTTTTTGATTTCCATAAGCTGCGACTCAAATGTCGTGTCGCCGACGCGCCCACCGGCACTAAACACGCCGATGTAGCCAAACAGATTGGGATTGTTGTTCGTCGTCGTCACCGTTTGCCCGCCGCCCATCGAAAGTCCGGCAATCGCGCGATGATTCTTGTCGGTGTAGACGCGATAATTCGACTCCACGAATGGAATGATGTCTTTTACGATGCTCTCCGGATACGACCCCGCGTAGGATTGCGCCGGCAGCTGCGGCCGTGGACCGGAATTCGCGGCTGGATTGCTCCCTGGACTGGTCCCTGCATTGCGAGGCGCGCCGATGGCTCCCGGGCCGGGATTCGGCGCGGGCGCAGTAACCTGTTGCACGGAAGGAGTCGGCCCGTCGCCGAAACCTTGCGCAACGGTCTGCGTCGCATTCCCATTGGGCATAACAACGATCATCGGCACGGCCTTGGCCGCCGCGATCAAGTTGTCCATGATGATATTTGCGCGTCCCATCGTCATCCACGCATCCTCATCTCCGCCCGCACCGTGCAGGAGATAGAGAACCGGATACTTCTTCGTCCCATTGGCTTTGTAGCCCGGAGGCAGATAGACGAACATGCGTCGCTGATCCAGATGCAGCGTCGGCGATGGATACCAAACCTGCTCAATGGTCCCGTGCGGGACATCTTTGAAATTCCACATCTCGTCGGCTGGGCCGCTGACCATCAGCAGGCTGCTGAAACGATTTCCATCGCGCTCCGTTTCGGAGTTCGAAGGATCCAGCGTCCGGATGCCGTCGACCATGAACCAGTATCCATAGAGCTGTGCATCGAGCGGCCCCAACGCGGTGGACCACACGCCTTCGTCATCTTTTGTCATCGGCAGGTTGGTCGCGCCGATCCAGTCCGCATTGAAAGTCACCTCCGCCGCCTTCGGTGCATAGATGCGGAACGTTACGTGATGATCATCGGAGATCTGCGGTGAGCGAAGTCGAGGCGCAGCTGGGACGGCAGGCGCGGCAAGCGTTGCAGGCCCGGCAGGCGTCGCCTGATTCTGGGCGTACGCCGCGATGGCAAATATCGCAGCGGCAAAGGCTAGTACTGAGTAAGTGCGATTCATCGGATCCTCATCCTGCACAGCCTATTTGCGTGCAGCATAACAGGCAACGCGGCCCTACTGAAAATGCACTGCGATCGCCGCCGGAAGCGATCGTGTCGGATCATTCATCTGGATGGCGCTTCTTATACGCCTGCAAATCCTTGAATAGATCACTTCGTGGTCCTGGGCCACCGGTGCATTGCGTATGAGTCAGGGCCAAATGCGCGAAAGCGTTTGGCGTGCCGGCAAGCGGCGGCTCCGATACCATGTAGCAACTGTCGCTTACCCAGACCACCAGCTCACCGGTCTCCAGGGTGTACTGCTCGCCAGCATGATGGAGCGGCGCCGGCCACAATGAATCGGGTGTGGATGGCGCATCGTCAGTCGGCTTGCCTGGTCCCGTTCGGTCTTTGATGGCATCAGCGGCGGTGTTGCGCAGTTCCGACATCCAGTCGACATTTGACTGGGGCGCGCTGGCGCTAGCACTCGGAGTTATGGTTATCGGCGACAGCGCCTCAGGGGCGCGCAACGGCACCAGCGGGGACGCGATCGCCGACGGGCTCTTCGGTTTGACCTTCGCTGGCGGCGGCCGCTGAACTACTTCAGCTGGAATGAAGAACAGTGTCGTCCATGGCGCGGTATCTTCCTCGGATCCATGCGACGTGCCGCGGGCCTGGATGAAAATCGCCAGGGTGAGGATGTGCACCGCCCCGACAATAACGACCGCAACGTAACGCCGTCGTCTGGCCGTGACATCCAGTGTTCCCCACTTCGCCGTCACATCAGACCACGGGTGAAGGCGCAGCTCGCCGTAACCCTATGAGTATTTGTATCGGGCTAAGTTCCTCACTGGCCGATTCGAAACGTGGCTAATGGGGGGCCACAGGGCTTTCCCGGCCATCGGGATTCTGCGTACTGGGCGGCGCACCAGGTGGGCCGTTGGGCGGCACGGTTGGTCGTGCAACCAGGGTGCAGATCGCAGCTACCAGACCGCCAGGGGTTTCGAGTTGCACGGCGTCACCGGCCGATTTGCCCGTGCAGGCGGCATCCGCCGGCGGAGGATAGGCGCTCCTTGAGCGGCCGGCACCTGCGCCAGCTGCGCCTCCTGCGCCACTGGCGGTAATTGCGGTACCAGAGGTACTAGCGGCACCAGCGGTGCTAGAGGCACCGAACAGTCCGAAGAAGCCACTGTTATCCTCGAGGAACCGCAGCGATTCCTGGAAGTGGAGCGCGTCGTCCGATTCTTCAACGGCGTTGGGCGGCAATGCCCGCCCGATCAATGTGTAGAGATGTTTGTCGACGAAGAATATGGCGATGGTCGAGCGACTGCCGTCAGCGCTGGTGACGCTCAATTTGCGTCCGAAGGACCGGTTGATTCGCGCGCCGGTCGCCGTGATCACTTTGCCCGATGCGCCAATGGACCTCTCGGTCTCGGTGATCGTGCTGAGTGCGTCGGCGTTGGTGCTCGCATAGTTCACGACGCTGAGCGTGTAGATGATGCGATCCTGTCGAACCGTGTAGCGCGTCATCGGCAGTGACGCGCCGGTAGCATTCTTAACCGTGCCCGTCTCGACCGCAGGCGTCCCGGGAAACTGAACGGTGAACCCTGGGTCAGGGTAGGTGTACACCCTCCATTCCTGCGCGACAGCAACGACCGGCATCAGCAGAACTGCCATCAGAATCCTGACTATTGTTTTCATAGCAGCCTACGGGGCAGGCTCGATCCGCAGGATTGCGCCCTTCGGTTCATCGGTGGCGATATACAGCAGTCCGTCAGGTCCCTGCTTCACGTCGCGGATACGCTGATGCAGGTCCGCCAGCAGTGATTCGCGGCGCAGTTCCTCCATGTTTGCGTTCAGCAGCACGCGGTCCAGGCGACCCGTACCCGGGATCTCGCCATAGCGCACACCGGCAACGAACAGGTCGCCCTTCCATTTCGGCAGGCGATCACCGGTATAGAAGGTAAGGCCGGTCACAGAGATCGACGGCATCCAATAGATGATCGGAGGCTCGTACCCGGCATGCGTCGGCTCATTGACCTTTGCCTGCCATGGGCCCGGATAAGTGCGGCCCAGGCTCACCACCGGCCAGCCGTAGTTGCGACCCGGCTTGATTACGTTGATCTCATCGCCGCCGTTGGGCCCCATTTCCGAGATCCACATCTCGTGTGTCGCGGGATGTTGCGTAAAGCCCAGTACGCTGCGGTGCCCGAGCGAATAGACCTCCGGTCTTGTGCCGGCCTTGCCGACGAAGGGATTGTCGGCCGGCACGCTGCCGTCGTCCTTCAGCCGCAGGACCTTGCCGGCCAGCGAATTGGGGTTCTGCGCCTCGGCGTTCCCGGCCGTCGCGAGCCACAGCATACCGTCGGGCGTTACCGTCATCGCCAGCGCACCGTGCACGTACGATGAGACGAATACATCCTTGACGTCGCTTAGCTGGTTGCCGTCCAGGCGGCCGCGGGCCACGGCACCGGCCGTGCGCTTGTCGCCTAGCGGCTTGGTGTAGCTTATGTACAGCAGATGATTCTCGGCGAATTGCGGATGCAGTGCGACGTTCATGTAGCCGTGGACCGCGCCGATCGCGCCTGACTCCCCGGCGAAGAACGCTGCCGGTCCACCCTCGATCGGCTTGGGATCCAGGACGCCGTTGCGGACGATGCGCAACTGACCGCGACGCTGCGTGAACAGCATCTCGCCGCTGGGCAACCATGCCAGCGCATAAGGATATTCGACGTCACGCAGCAGCACCGTCACGCGGATGTTCTGCTGCTCGGCGGTCTTGTAGAAGAACGGACCCTTGCCAAGCGGCTGATTGGCAAGTCCGGTCGGGGCAACCGGTACGCCGTTGGCGAATGGTACGTTCTGCTGGGCCAACACGGGAGTCGCAAGGCCTGACGCGCACAGCAATGCGACGATGGGTAACACGTGGCGAATTGTCATGGTTCGGACTCCCGGTAGCGGCAGATGACGCGGACGAAGAATAGACCACCTTTTCGCCCAGGTGTGGCAGGTATCTGCGCTGCGCAAAGTGCGATGTCGTTGGCTCTAGGGCGATTTGTGCGGAGCGTCAAAGCTTCCCGCGGATGCGAGTCCTGTACCATGGCCGGTACAAATGGGGGCCGCCACGGATCAACAAGGATGCAATATGCCTGATCCAACCGGGGCAATCGAGGCCTCGGGGCCATTACCTGCTCGAGGGCGAAGCGGGATCGCGGCGTCGCAGGAGCAGACCTCCTGGAGGCCGAGCAGTTATTTCGGGATAACGCACGACTTTCGATCCACGCCTCAACGGCTAAGCACTAAATTACGGTCTGCCACCGGAAGGACTTCAAACTCCGGACGCGCGAAGTAGAAACCTTGAAACAAGTGCACACCAACGCGCCTGAACCAGCGATATTCAGCCTCGGTCTCTACGCCTTCGGCGATTACGTCGATCCCCAGATCATCGCAGACCTGAATCACTGCCCGCACGATGGCCTGTCGGGGCCCCTTGCTTTCAACGCTTCGAACTAGCTGCATGTCCAGCTTCACGACATCGGGCTGAAATTCGGCCAGGAGATTGAGGCCAGAATATCCGGCTCCGAAATCGTCGATCGAAAACTGGAGGCCTTGCGCGCGGTACGCATTCATGCGTCCGGCGAAACCGACGGCATCATGAATTGCTTCACCCTCGGTCACCTCGAGAATGAGGTTTGCAAATGGAACCTGCGACTTGCCTGCGGCCTCCAGCGTCGCGTTTATCGCATCGGGAAACCTTTCCAAGGAGCGAGGTAGGAAATTCAAAGACAGGCGCGTGGTCAGTCCGAGTAAAGAAGCCAGCTCTATTGCGCGAATGCGTGCGGCCCGGTCAAATTGGTATAGTTGATCGATGGGAATTTGGCTTAGGACACTTGCCGCCGGCTGGCCATTGGGGCCACGCACCAGCGCTTCGTACGCGAACATCTCTCCCGTATCGGTGTCGACAATCGGCTGGTAGGCGAAACTAAAGGCGAAAGACGGGAAAACCTCGTCCGTCATTTCACACCGCTATGGACGCGGTACTGTCCGGTATGCTCGGCACGCCAGCGCCCACGCCTGAAAGCGGCCAGCAGTTTCTTAGCGCGACTCGGATTCAGGTTTTCAATGCACGAGGCCTGCGCAAAGAAATCGTTCTCGCCGAGTAGTCCGCCGGCCTCCAGACGCCCCACCGTGGCAAAGCCCATCGTCCATTCGCCAAAACTGCGTCCAGTGATTGGTTCACGGATAATCAAAGTTACGTGCCTGTGCCGAGAATCCGCCGAAATTTTTTGGTAAATTGCGTCCACGCTGGCGGACTCTCCTTCCAGAACTTGGAAGAAACTACCTTCGATATATAGCAGCATCCCACTGATGCCGCGAGCCGCGTTGCTCGCTCGAGTATTCTCTAGCAGCTGAGGAATCTCGCATTCCGCGAACTCGTTTGTGGCGGTGCTCGAGTAAATGCAGTGGATCAGCTCATTCATGGTCAACCTGAAGCTGTAGCGGGGACCTGCTGGGGCTCTAGATCCCAAACAGACATATGTAGGATGTCCGGTCAGACCGATGCGGTCCTCGACCCAGCACACAGAAATGACTATTCGAAGGCCATTGCGAACCGATTCCCGATCGCCGCTCGCGTGCCACGCGGTTTGTACGGTAGCGCACAGAGCCTGTGGACGACTTACTGCAGAATTTCCCGTGCTGCGGATCCGCAAGCCGGGTCGATGCGCGATTCGGGTTGTGCTTCATTTGCGTTGAATGCCGCGTCAGTCATTCGCGGGGAAGGTGTTGCTTGAGCTTAATTGTGATAATTGTCGTGCTCGTCCTGCTTTTCGGCGGCGGTGGAGGTTACTACGGCTATAGACGCTATGGTGGATCGGGCCTGGGGGGCGTTCTGGGCTTGGTTTTGATTGTCCTGCTTGTCCTCTGGTTCTTCGGCGGCATCCACCTCCAGCGCTGATGGCGAGCGGTGCATCGCGAGGGCTTGAGCGGCGCTGCCACAATGTGTGCCGCGGATCTGGATCAGCAGCTCTGCAAACTCTCCAGGAGCGCCGCGATCTTCATCGTTGCAAACGTACAAAACGTGTCTGAAACGGCATAGGGCAAGATGATTCGATCGTTGAATCGCATGGCGCCGCAGGTGTACACGACATTGGGAACGTAGCCCTTGCGGTCGGGGGCTTCGGGGTGCACTAAGGGCTCGCACGAGCGCGCGAGGACCTTGATAGGATTCGCCTTATCGAGTAGTACCGCACCGATAGAATATCGGCGTACCGGACCGACGCCGTGGGTCAGCAGCAGCCAGCCCTCATCCAGCTCGATTGGTGAGCCACAATTTCCAATCTGAACGAATTCCCAGGGTAACTGTGGTTTCAGGATGACCTCGCCCCCGCTCCAGTCGTACAGATCATCTGAATAGACGAGATAGAGACTTTCATTATCCTGGCGCGCGATCATGGCGTACTTGCCGGCGATCCGGCGCGGAAACAGCGCCATACCCTTATTGTGGGTAGCGCTCCCACTCATGGACGACATGCGAAAAGTCACGAAATCCCGAGTCTCAAGCAATTCCGAGCGGATATTGCGACCCGTATAGGCCGTATAGGTTGCGTAATAGGTCTTCCTGCCTGCCTCGTCAAACTCGACGAAGCGTGCGTCCTCAATGCCGTTCGACTGCGAGGGGAGTACCGGAAAGATAACGCGCTCGCTGATGTCTTCTTCGGCCGTGAAAGATACTTCGCATCGATCCGAATCTGGAGTAAGGGGCGTACGCAGCCGCGGAATGCAGGCCAGACGGGCGGGCAGATCGACAATGACGTTGCCATCTGCGGATACCACACCTGACCGAAACGTCAATGATGAAATATGCCCCTCACCAACCGCTCGCAGGCTCAGGACGAAGCGACGGCCGCCCGGCGGCGCACCCGACTGATCTGGATGAGTCACGATGCTTGGGTTGAATAGCGCTGCGGCTTCGAAGGAGTACTCGTGCACGAAGTAGGCGCCCACAAGCCGGCGCTGCTCCTGGGTAAAGGACGGATGCGCCAAGAAGACCGGGCGCATCTCCTCTGCGCGAGACTCGAAGATCTCAAGAAGATTACGGTGACGCCCGCGGAAGTTCTCCAGCACGTCTGCCAGCAGGATCGAGACAGTTGCCGCGTCCAGCGCCAGAACGCGATCGACGATGTGGTTTGCGCGCGTCCGATCCGTGGAGTTGAAGTCGCGAGGTTCGGTGGCCGGTTTAAACGGGCGCACCACAACGCGTTCCGGGTCGGGGTGCAAATGAAATGCCTGTCTGTTGAAGAACGTATTCTGTGTCAAGGTGCTTCAATCGTTGCGGCGATGATTCCTTTAGGCATTCAATATTCTTCGGATATCCGATCAATGGAGGATAGGCGCGACGTGCCGCTTTGTCTGTTCGGGAGCGCACTGAGCCGATTAGTCCTTGGGGCTTGCTGTGCAACGTCGCGGAGG
>Ga0182030_10010470_pt1 | contig 18833 bp, 30 predicted proteins | sample 812S3MmetaG_FD_121299 | JGI IMG/M metagenome (GOLD analysis project Ga0182030, IMG submission 121299) | Permafrost microbial communities from Stordalen Mire, Sweden - 812S3M metaG (Illumina Assembly) | ecosystem: Environmental > Terrestrial > Soil > Wetlands > Permafrost | place: Sweden...
AAAGGAATGGTTCAAGATTCTGTTCTTGTCTTCAGCATGATTGATGAAGATGATGAGGTTTATGAACCTCCAAAACGACTCTCTTATGATCTTCTAGCCTCTCCCGAGGATCTGGCGTACACATGGTCTGTCTTCCTTGCTTGATGATGACAAAGGAGCTTTTGGAGATGTCTTGAGAGCTCAATGGCTCTCAGCTTCTGAAATGCGCGTGCAAACCCCATACTAACTGTTTGATCAGGAGCCCTGCCAGATTTATCACGGATACTCAGACATCGGATCTATATGCAAGTATGAGAACCCCTCTCCAAAACTCTCTAATCTGACTGTTTCCTCAATTGTGGCAAATTCAATCAAGTCCCTAAGAAAGTGCGAAACCAATAGAAAGCTGACCATATCTACAGTTGAGATAGGAGGAGGTACTATCAGCCGTGACTCCTCTGGGAAACTACACTGGAGCTCGGGATCTAAGCCCTATGAAGCCTTAGATTTGAGTTTCAATTCGAAGGATAAACTTCTCATCGGCGGAACTTCAATTAATGACAAATGTCCTTTGGACGAGGCCGAAAGCTGGCGCCATCCTGCAACAAATGCCTACATCCGACATCTGGGGACACATGAAGCCACATGGGAGGTACAACAGAGGCAGGCTGGGATTCAAGGTGGCCAATACGCCGTCGTGGCTTTCAATGCAACCTACGTCAAACAACCTGGAATTACCTTGAAGCAACGAGAACTAATGCGAGCCTTCAATGAAATCAGCCTTGCGTTTCTCAACTCAACATACGGTCTTCAGATCAGTTTCTGCACAGGGGTTGCGCGAAGAGTGGCTCTTCGTGAATTGCTAGCTGACGTGATGGTGCCGTTTATGGAATCGCGGGTCTCGAAACCTACACATTGGCAGGATCTCAAAGTCAAGCACCAAATTGTCGAGAACTTTCGAAAAGGCGATCTAGATGTTTGGTTTGACGGACTGTTGCCAGAAGTACGGGAAATGGCGATAATGATTGTCCGATCAATGCTTGACATGCTCAAAGACACTGGGATTGACAAGAACGACGAAGAACTTGTTATCGCTTGGGTCAGGAAAGAGAGCCCGACTTCTTGCCTGCGTCTTCGATGCGAGAAAAGCAGCCTTTGGGCTCGCATTCTAGCTGATTCAGAGGATTGCGCCACCTTCGCGTGCATAACTTCATTGTGTCTCGAGATCGAGAACAATAAGTGCCGAGGCCTCAAGACGGCTCCCTGGCACAGCGTGACAAATCTCCTAGATACCGCCGTTTGTATGTGGCCCCTGTCCTACCCATGAAATCCTCTCTTGAATGCCTCATAATTTGTGACGCATTCAAGTCATGTTGAAATCATACTAACCTGTGCTTCCAGGTCCGCAACTTTCTAATAGGGAGGTCATGGCGGTTACCTCGATGATCACGCCCTGGAAATTGAAGCCGAATGTCTCTTACTGGATTGGAAAATCGGGCTCCAACTTGATCGTATGTACTTTCGCAATGTTCTTCAGTTTCAATGTGTCACAATTCTTGAGGCAAAGAAGTACACTATTTCAACGTTTATTGTTTACGCGTTCTTCTGTTTCTTGGTGCATTATCTTCTCAAATTTGGGGTTGCTAACTTGCCCACCAGGCAAAAGTATGGCTAACAAAAGAGGACGCGGAGCCACACTTGATTGTTCAACAAAGGGTAAGACAATGTGGAGAGCTTCTTGCAACTTTCCACTAACAGAGAGGCCAGATCATACCGGAGAACATTCGAAAGAGGATACCAAAAGGCATTGCGGAGAGGCGGGAGCGTTTGAGAGAAAGGCAGACTGTGGAAGCAGTCGCAAAGCAGGTAGTTATACTTGCAGAGATCCGATGAAATGCGAATATGTATTTACGAAAGAAAAGAGGATACCCGCCAAGTGGCTCATTGTCTGTCTTGATTTGACAGATTTATTTCTGCCACCTGCACCGAGTCCTCGAACAATCGCGCTGACTATTTCACTATGCTGCAATTCATGACGTGACACTCCTGACTGTCATTTCAAGTTGATATATCTCCTTAATTTCTGTATTTACATCTATGCCCTCATTTATCGATATATCCGCTTCATCTCCCTATAAACTTCTACTCAGCCTTACCATTAATCCCCTGAAACCTATAAAGTTGCCTTTCCTCCCTCTTCACCTTTTTCTCCTTCGCTCCAGCCCTTGCCGCCCCCAAATCAACACCATAATTCCCCATATTTTCATGATACGCTAGTACCGTACTCGCATTCCCTGCCCCGGTCGGTGCCGTCCCACTCATCGCCCACCCTAACACCGCATTCGTGTCGTTAGCCGCGAATGTGCTACCATCGCTTTGGATACACGAGGTACAGCGGAAGGTGAGTGAAAAATGCGTGCTGTTGGTCCATGTGCCGTTTGCGAGGGGTGTGAGCTTGAAGGGTCCGGTGGTGGTGGGCGGTGAGTCGTATGCACTGCTTGGATGTTAGTCTAGCTTTGTGATAAGAGGGAGGGGCGGCAAGGGAGTGGGGGAAGGCAGATACCCGGTACGTCGAAATGAAGATGTGACAGTGTTCCCATCCGCCCAAGCAGCGATAAGTAATTTATTGACCATGGACTCGCCAAGCGAGACACCTGCCCATCCAGTCGCTTTCCCGATAAGCAGACCGATGAAATCTGTGCTTGGGGCTTGGGGGAGGGAGAGCCCGAAGGTATAGCCGCTCGGGTCGGTGAATGCTTGGTAGGTGATCGCGGTTTTAGGATCGGTGTAGGGTGTTGTTTGAGCTGTTGTTGTTATGGAGGCGAGGAGGAGGGGAAAGATGGTGTTGAGGAGCTTCATTTTTGAAGATTTGAGGAAGAGGTGGAAATTTTAAGGATGTGAGGAATGTGTCGTTCACCGAGTCTTTGGGGGAGCCTTTATACTCCTTGAAAAACTTTCATTTTCTAACTTGAAAAAGATGTATTAACTTTACGCTGGTACCAATGTATCCGGAATCCAGCCTTCAAAACCCCTCTTTCGTTTGGCCGCATATTGACAAAAAGTGATCAATCGCAATCATTACGAAATAGATTAGTCTGAATTACAAAGAAAGATTCGCACAAAACTTTTCGCATAAAGTATATCTCGTTTTCCTTGAAACTAGATGACGTTAAGAAGCCAGGGTTCGTATTTTGCCAAATATCAAAACGAAACATACCCTCCTTATATGAAGCGAGAATTTGTTTTGGACAACACACATTCTACTCTAAGCATTCTTGGCACGAAAATAATGTGAGTCAGTTGCCTTTTTGAGATATGATGGAAGAGAGGTTTGGTCCCTGTATATGACCTCGTTTACTTGAACCCAGAGGCTTATGTCGAGATTATCTGTGCTTCATGTTATAATAATGAATTGTGTAATCGTGAAATTGCTTGAGTGGATGATGTGTAGCTGATGCTCCTGCTTTGTAAGGGATGGAACTGGGATTTTAGGGTCCAGATGGGGCTAGAGAAGATGAGTTGTATTTCCTGTTTTGAAGGACAAAAAGAGGTTGGGCATGGAGACGTGTCTTTGCTGGTGGTATTAATTGTCCCATTCTCAAGTAGAGTATTTTACTCACTTCTAGGTTAGTGTCTTACAAATAGGAACAGAAATATACCACACGATAAGCAAAGAATCAAGAATGGGTTAAAATCTTTGATTTGGAATATCAGAAACATTGAGTAGTCCCATCTGTCTAGCAATCCGAGGCAGCGAAACACTGGAGCTATTAAGAGACTAGAGCCATCGAGATGCCGGCACTTTAGAGACTGGAGCTGTGGATATACCGCAGCTTGTTGAGATACTGGAGCCATTGAAATACCAGAATAGTCGAGCTATCGGAGCGCGTGAAGTTTGCTTCCACCATAATCCATTCAGGATAGTCCCAAACTCTCAGAGAACTCCTCCGCAGAGCTGTCCGAAGCCCGAGTAAATTTATCATTACAAAGCTCAGAGCGTCTCGCCTCAGCCTCAGAGTCGTTGGATCCGTCGTCGGTGAAAGCAACTGCACTGGGCGCCTCGGAGCTGTCTGACACGTCGTTTCTCGGTCTAACCACAAGTATTTGCTTCCATTTAAGGCCTTCTAGTTTGTTTGCAACTTCCTCCGCGCCGTAGCTCTCTGTACTAGGTGTCCGCAAACCGGAAATAATGGGATTACGCGCAGGAGACTCCAAGTTGGAGGTATGAGATTCAGAGCAGTCTGATTCGTCGTCGGTCCATCCAATTGTACCAAACCCAATGTGTTCCTCATTAGAGCTCCTCCACTCGCCGACAGACGATATAATCGCACGTCTCTGTCCAAATCTTATGCCTTCTGCTTTTTTTGCAACAATCTGTGCGCGGTGTTTGTCTTCGTGTTTCTTTTGATCAGGTAACGGCGAATCGTAGTTAATCGGGCGACGTGCAATCCATTCCAATTTCGAGATACGAGCTTTTGCAGTTTCTCCTGGATCACCCGTTTCGAAATGTTTGGCAGTTAGCATAAGAAGCGCTCTGAGTGTCATATGAGCATCATTTCCTGCATTGTGAGGGCCCCACTTTTGAACTGGAATACCCAAGTGGACCAATATGCTTTTTAGGGATGGTTTCGAGGGGAATACTTTCGTGGGCGCCATGATGGTATGAAGACTGAGGATACCCTCGATTGAGAAAAGCTTCTGGTCTCGTAAATCGATTCCAATCTTCTCCAACATATACAATTCCTTAGAAATATCGTGACCCACAAGCACAACCTTTCCAGTGGAGATGACATCTTTGAGAACCTTGGGTAAGTCTCTCTTAAACATAGGTTCTGATTCCCCGAACAAGAAGGGAGGCCGTGATTTGCGTCCAGTGTATGCTTTGGGTGTGATGAGGCGTCGTGAATGAATAGTGCTACTTGTTGGAAATTTCCTCAATTCGTTTGCAGAAAGAGTAGAAATCCCAACCTCGAGAATTTGATGGCCGTCTTTCTGTCTGGAATCGTATTTGAAGTCCAACGAGATAATCGTGAAGTCGGTTGTCTCCTGTAGGAGCAGTGCCTCAAGTAACTGCATACTTGCATCGTAGGGAATTTCCCGGATGACTGGGCGGGCTGGCTTGAGTGAGTACTCAGGTTTCTCGTCTCCGGGCTTGAATTTAGCCTTGACTTTGGGCTTTGTCATTGTCTGCAACATGATGCTCGGAATGGTGGATGCGAAGTGTTGAATCGAGTTAATTTCTTCAGGAGACTGGAATGCTTATCGCAGAAGCGGGTTTTTCTATTTTTAAAGGGGGGTCTGTATGTGTGTGCGCAAAAGAAAAGAACGACTTGAAGAGGGCTTGAGGACTATTTAAGGAGTAGATTTTGATTTCGACTGGTTGGTATTGGTGGGATGAGTAACGTTAATGTTGAAGTAGCATTATTCGCAACCGAATTATAAGTAACAAACTTGGTAAGGTAAAGTATGCTTGGAGCCCCGCTTGAATCGGCACGCTAAACCCAATACAGAAGAATGACGGCAACAGCGAATTACAATTTTTTGATTCACTTCCATTAAGGCAGCTTGACACGCTTATGGCATTTATATCCGAATGGCGTGCGTGCAGCAAAAGCAGGCACCCAGATCTGCATGAGATGAGGCTCTGCGGGACGCTCGCCTCACGACTAAAATTCAACGACTGCTGTTGCACGAGTTACATTCCCAGCTGCAAAGTTTCTACTCTCATCCTTATTCATCGATTCTTTCGCACGATTTACATTTTACCCCAAATTCTCTAGTCTCATTCTTTAACGCAAACTTATTGGCGTATCTTGCATTTCTTGAAATGTAAATTCAATGACTCCTGTCGTACGACTTGTATTCATGAAGACTCAACAACTGTGCTTGGTGCTCTCGAAGAACCTAAAGCTCTTTCAATAGCGCCCACAGAGCCAATATTGAGTGACGATAAGTAGCTGGTGACGGAACAAGTCGTAAACCATTGAGTGTTCAACGATCAGCCTAGGCCGGCGTGATCTTGCTGGCTCTGCGGACGGAATAATTACCGACGGTCACCATTCTGCGTAGGTTAGGCTCAACGCGCACTTCCACTGCTTTCCCCTGAACTTGCGCGAGTAGAAGAAACCCGGGACTAAACGATCAAGTACGCTAATACTTATCTTTGGAGAGGCAAGGAGCCCAGGTACTTGGTGAAAGATGTGTGCAAGTACTCCTCTTGTAGATGAGAATAACCGTGAAAGCAGGTGCGAATAACCTAGGACTATAGTGAAGGGTCATAAAGTGCGCATTTGCGGTAGACCTGCATCATACGTACTCTAATTGACTCTCTCTCTCTCTCTCTCTCTGTGTGTGTATGTGTCACAACTCACATTCACCACTACAAAGTTTCTGGTTTTAAGTTAAACTATTGGTGTATCTGAAATTCCTTACAATGGACACAGTCCTGTTCATTGGTAATGGGCTCCTAGACAGACAATTTTTATTCTTTCCCCGCTTCTCCTTTTTGTCCCCAACCTCGTTCTGCACGTATACTAAAGTGAGTAGGGGATGATATATTCCCCCCTCCCACCAGTGAGCCGTATGATGTTCTTTATGACTGCTTCCTTGCCCCATCTGAAACCTTATTTTAGGGTAGTGAGGATGCTGAGCTGAGGCGCTTGTAGATTGTGGCACGCGGGTGCCTTCCCAGCGGGAAGCGCCCCACTTCTAACTTTGGTCTTATATATTTGAATAAGCAAATTTTCATCAACAAAAGCAACAATAGACGGAGTGGCACAGTGGTTACTGTGAGTAGTCCGCCATTCAGACCAATCCCATTCAGTTGATCCGCGCTCACAGACAATTGTAGGCGGTTGATTCAAATCCCCGGACTTATAATCTGGTTGAATATCTTCTGCCATCTTGGCTCGCGCGTTCGAATCGCGTCTCCGTCGTTGCTAATTTTTTTCTTCTTTTTCTTTTCCACATCTAGGAATACAAGCTTCTAGTGGAGCGGACTTCATTCTTTTTTTCTTCGTGTCTTTTTGATGCCATCACCAGATCCCGTAAGCGAGGAGGAAAGAGGAAAGAGGAAAGAACGAGCACATCCCCACCACTGTAGTGATTGGTATATTATATAAAATGGGCCAGATCATATGAGATAATCAAAAAAGGAATCTTAAAGAACCTCTCCATTCAATTTTCTTATTTTATCATCAGACTATATGATGAGGTAATATTATAAAGACCAGATGGCGAAGACTTTTAAACAGAGCCTATTATTCCACTAATTTTGGGCAATGATATCTTGCTCCAATTACTACGTCCGATCACGAGGGTGGAGTAGGAATTGGAATTGGAATTTGAGATACTGTTTCATGGGTATGCATATCTCATCGTGCACGCAAGCTTAAAGGACGTACGACTGCACGCTGATCCCGGAAGGGATTAATTTTTGCCGGCTCGCTTCGCTGGCCATCTTCTCCAACACATCTGCATCTGCGCAAAATGATGAAGCACGAGAACAATTATACACTGGATCCTTCCTCGCAGGTATCTCTGCTCCTAGGCTTTTGCCTGAGGCTCGAGTCGCGTTCAATAGACAGTAGTTAATCTTGAGCCCCATCCCCTTGTTACGCCTTGAAATTAAAAAAAATAAAAATAAAAAATAAAAAAATTCCACCACGACTACGTGGTGCCTTGATTTCCTGTTTTTATCCCTTCTTCATCTGTTACAGCTGACCATTATCTGCGTAGGCCTCCTCCATTTCAAGTCTTACGCGTCTAAGGCTACAATGCCATCACTTGAGCATGATTCTTCGTCCTACGATCTTGCGCGGCATAGATCGTTTTCCAACCCGATGAAAGCATCAACCCTTGCTCCTTGCGGCATTATTAGACTATGAAAACTTCGCATACAACGTTTACACCATGAAGGAACAGATAGGAGCAAGCTTCTTACTCTCTGGCCCACCTCCACGCAAATATGACTACGCTCTCCTTCTCTCACTATGAGGAAGGCGCCATGACCGAAGCCCTCGCCAGCTTCAGCAAGGCTACATCTACCAAAATCAAACGTGAATTTGTGATGTCGACAGCGAATGCTATTAAGTTCGAGACCAAGCATATGAGGGAAAAGTATCGACGAGGATGGTCTTGGATGTCACTCAATACAACGTTGTGTTGTGCGATGGGATTGGAGCAGTATTCAAACTTGAAGGCGAATTTTGCAGCAAGATGCTTGATTTACTACCCTACACGATGAATTCCTCCCTGGGGAATTCAGCCAAATTCCCATCCAGATGGCTCCAAGGAAAAAGGTTGATCGAACGACAAAAAGAGATTCCTTCCAACACATGGATGGTCCTGCCCTCCGAGAAACTTCACCATACATGACGACGTAAAAGCCACGGCTTCTTCAGCATGCGATCACTGAGAGCATAACATCGTAAAAAAGTTCTCATATTTCGCAGCACCGGGCAGGAGTCGTGACTTCTAGGATTCTTCTCCCAGTTGCCCTTCAACCTTGGAGGCTTTGTCCAGAAGTTGAAATCTTCCTGGGCATTTTGTTGCCAAGAGCATGGATTTGATGATCAAATGCAATTCTTACTTGGAAATATAGAAGAAAATCCGGGACAGCTTGGAATAGACAGCACCACGACGAGAGGAATCATTTCGTGTGGTACCTTGAACCTTATCTTGAGCCTGATGTTTCTCGATCTGTTTGCCGAACCAGATCTCCTCTGACCTATCATCACTACATTCGTCGCTGACATTCAATGATGGGTTGCTGGCGCTATATACCCTATAATACTTCTGGGATATATGCTTTTAGTGAGACTACTCAGAGTATGGCATCAATTCTTAAAGTCAGCGAGGTCATCGTCCTGGAGGTCGAGCAGATGCAGCGGGAATAATTGAATAGCTCGCCATAACAGAAAATAAATGATAGAATAGCAATAGAGTCGAATCCACGAGCTTTAGATCAAGTCCTGAACAGTGGCGCCACCATTTTTCGCGAGTGATGATGATTCGTCAATCCAGAGCTCGTCGCAGATCTGAACCGCTTGTGGTGATGTGACGGGACCGAGCCAGCCAGGATGATGAACAATAACATATCATCTTTGCTGCGAAAACCCTCAGGGAAAGAATCAAGGTCACAGAATCATCCTATACGAAGTCTCGATTACTTAGCTTAAGTCTGTTTCTTTGCATATTCGTCATCACGCAAGGTAGGTAACATACGATAAATAGCTGCTATCTTCCATATCTTCCTCATCTTTTACAACAGACAAATCACCAATTTCAATCATCAGCGACATCCAGGACGATGACTTCTACAATAGTAGTCGGCTCTACAGGTCTTGTCGTAAGCTCGTTTATCCTTTACAAGAATTGGCGTTGCACCGCATCCGAGCTAGCTGACAACCTCACCTACAGGGCTCCCACATCCTCTCAACCCTCCTCTCTCTCCCCACAATCAGCAGTGTGCACTCCCTCTCCCGCCGCGCCCCTTCCTCTTCCGACGCAAAACTGCACCCCCTCACATCCACCGACACCGCTCAATGGCCTACCTCCCTCTCCTCCATAACCCCCACCCCATCAATCCTCTACTCCGCCCTCGGCACCACCAAAGCCGCCGCCGGGTCCTTCGAAGCCCAACATAAAATCGACTACGACCTGAACCTCTCCCTTGCTTCCGCCGCGAAAACCGCGGGCGTCAGAGTATATGTACTAATTTCGAGCGGAGGTGCGAACGCGAAGTCTATGATACCATATGCGAGGATGAAAGGCGAGTTGGAGGAGGCGGTTAAGGGGTTGGGGTTTGAGAAGACAGTGATTTTGAGGCCAGGGTTGATTGTGGGGGATAGGGGAGAGAGTAGGCCAGCGGAATTTGTGATTAGGAAGATTGCGGGGGTTGCTGGTATGCTGGGGAATTGGGCAAAGGATGGGTGGGCACAAGTGAGTTTTATGCAGGGAGTGGGGTGTTATTTACTGATTTGTGGAACAGGATAAGGATGTTATTGCGAGAGCTGCGGTGAGAGCTGGTCTTAAGGCTTTAGAGGGAGAAGGTCCCAAGGTTTGGGAAGTTGGCCAGTCGGAAATCATAACGCTTGGGAGGCCGCCTTTGGAGTCTTGATCTGATATCCCTCTGGCCTACTGGAAAGTGGTTTCGCTGGATGGTCTTATAGATTTGGAAGGGAAAGACCCAAAGGCTTGGGCAATCGACGGGGCGGAAATCAAAGCTTGAGAGGCCGCTTTAGAAGTCTTAATCTGGTTATACCTTAGCGCATTGGTAAGAATTTTTTATCCCGAGACAGTATTTAGTGTTTGAAAGACTTCAAGGCCAATTTTTCATAGTAAATACAGATCATAACTGCCCATAACGCCTCATACATGCATCTCCCCAACCATCACACTACCGTATCTCCTTCCCCTTATTCGGACTCCCTGACCCACCGCTTCTTTTCTCCCCACTCTGATTCTTCCCCCCCGCACTCCTCTCCGCACCACCCTCCTGTTCGCCCCTCGGTTTCGAAACCTCTGGATTTGCAGGACTCACTTCTAGTGGATTGCCCTATTAAGAATCACCAGTCAGCATCCCCCAATACACAAACAAAATCACAACTCCACCCAAATTAACAGTGAAAGATAACAAACCTCTGGTCCTTGTTTCCCATGCCCCTGACCCGCAACATCCTTCTCCTGCTCAGGGCTAGTCTTACGGGGATCGAACGCCGCTTCTTGTTGTCGCGCAGACGCATCGTCAGTTCCGGACTTGGAGTATTCGGTTGCTTCGGTGTTGATGCTGGTTCGGTTCTGGGAGTCTTTGCGGGGGAAGGGGGAGAGGGGGGATTGGGTAAAGGTGCGGATTTGGATGGGGAGGGGGTGATGGGATTGTCGGCGCAGAGAGCGAAGGGTTGAGAGGCGGAGGAGTGGGGTGGGTGGCATTTTGGGGGTTTAGATGTATGGTTGGAATTGAGAATGAATTGTAGTAGAGGGTTGGAATTAGATATTTCTTTAGATTAGAGATTTATGGGGAAAGGAGGAAAGAAAGATATTCGTGTTCATGGCCGGAGCTTGTTCCTCAAATTCAGTACGTCATGTCGCTTATGCTAAGGATGTCAGGGGTCAAGATGGCATTTTCTAAAATCCCATTCGACTCACACGTAATGATTTTTAAACACTTCAATTGAAGGTAGGTAGGTTCTATTGAGAATCAACGTTGTGAGTAGGTACCTTTTTTGGGTAAACGTTTGATCATTCTATGCTCAATTTCCACCCCCATGGCCCCCATTGTTTGGTGGCTGGTGGTCAGGGAGCCTCGCAGGATTACTTGTGTGCACGTTGCTGACACAGGGTAGCATGTACAGGGCAGTGAAGCCACATGTATTGAACGTCAACTATGCGTTCTCTAAACGTTTGTACTCCATTATAGCCACTGCTTTGTTAATGTCTATGGGCCGAACGGACAATATCTAAGAATTCAAAGCCTGCCGTGAAAGCTGTTCATCCTATCAAAATCTAGAATTTTGCAAGTGTTGTGATGGGTACATTTCCTCGAATTCGTGATACCTTAGGAGATCACCACGGTATTAGGGGAAAAGTCAGAGCCTGGGAGGGGTAAACATAGTCATCATGAGCATCCACTTCAGCCACACTTTCTCAATCTCACCTAGCTTCTTATTGATCTGAGACTGGATACAAACTGCATCATCCACAACATAAGGAGCAGTATAGGTACCTGATAGAATAAGGGTGGTTGTTGTCCAGCCCATCAAAGATACTCACTATTTGTCATCCGAAGCGTATACCGGGAATCTTGCAATGCTTTGTTGCTTTGATAAGCCGGTGGTGTTGAAACCCTCCCTGGAAAGGCTACACTTAAAAATAGTCTTAGTTCATTGATGGAAAAGATTTGAATATCTCACTGTAATAGTTATTGGCTGTCAAAGGAATATAGGGAACATCGAATGGTCTTTCAAATTAAGGTGATGCTCCTGATCTTTTGTGGAGTGGCTTTGCAGGTTGTTGGCTTAAGAACAGCGCCAAAGCATTCTATAATTTGCATCTCTGACTGAAAGGAGGGAGTGCGAGTGCCTATCACAGCATTGATGTGTAGTTCAGTGGTTCACAGATGCATAGATAGCAAATCATCCTTGTAAAGTAGAAATGCAAACTGGAATAATTGTACAAGAGTGTCTATTTCTATTTCCAGTGTATCCATGGTACCTAGACCTAGAATTTGTATAAATCTGTGAAAACATCTGCAGCAAACACTAGAGATCAAAAGAACATAGGTACACAAAAGAAGCGTGATGGAAGGACTTTTCAATCCTTTTTCACTTTTAACTCTTTCAATTGTAAATCTTACTAGTCCCCTATCCTTCCTCCCTACCTGAGCATCCCAGACCATATCAATAATTCGCGTGACTGTGAACTTCAGTATTATACTTGTCGATACCACTATTCTCTAAAGGATATTCATAGAAAACTAAAATGAACAGACTATACGTACATAATTTCCCCGTAATCACTTGATCTTGACGGACCATCAGAAGGAGAACATATGTGTCTCCCACAGTCGAAACCTTTTCCGTTTTGTCCTCGAATAGACGACTCAGCGATTTTTTAAGAGCTAGCAGTTGATTCCTCGAGGCAACAAAAGTGTGAAGATATCCATCACCCACTTAGAACCTTTTTAATTCTTCCAATGCAATCAACAACTTCCACACTCGTTTAATTGCCCTAATTCAGAGATGGCGCGCAAAGGCCAGGAGCAGGAGGACAACGCTCTTAGCGCTGTGACGAAGCGAGCATCTTTTCTGTTAAGAAAGATGTCCATCAAAAAGGTTCAATAGCAAACTCAATTCTCTCCGTACCTGCTGACCATAAAAAGGGAAATAAACCAGTCAAAGAGCTGGTCGATCATTTCAACAGCGAGGGCATACCAAGAACTATTCTCGGCAGCTCCCCTTATTCATCGAGTGCCAGATCGAAATCCTCCACCTCCCTTAACGACCCAGACGAGGAATTGACCTTGGAAGAAGCTTTGCGAACAATCTCACCACGTTCCATCATATCTAGGAATCCCAATAGCGGCCTTTCCAGATCCATCTCAGCGCCAGTCGTTCACCAAGCTCAGATTGCCGCTCGATCTGCTTCTACCCCCACGGATACCGCCAAGCGAGCTTCCAAGGACACCACATCTACCTCTCAAACCACATCTTATCCTCCACGTACTTCTTCGCTCATTCACCGCAGCCTTGCTGTCTCCTCCAATAATCAGGCCCAAGGTGAGAGATCGTAGTGCAAGCTTACATTCACTTGTCACTGACACGGTTCAGCTGTAGATGAATCTAGCCGACGCCAGGCAGATGAAGAATTAGAAGAATTGTTTGGTACCGTTTCTTCTTCTCCACCTTCCATCCCACGGCGTAATCCTGCCCGAGTGGAGAGACGTCAATTTTTAATTGAGAAATTGGCAATTGCAGCTGACAAGGGCAAGGGAAAGGCCATGGCTGACATTCAGGAGAGTCAGGGAGAGCAAAATCGCGGCAATAAAGGCATTGAAGGCCTAGGATTGCAACTCAGATACGAGGCTGGAATTCGGGAAGCTCAAAAGGTTGGCAAGGGAAGTCGAGACATAAAAGTCGACGAGAATCGTGGTCTAGGGCTACAATACTGCGATGGAGACGAAGGTCGACAACGCGTTACTCTTGAAGAAGAGATGCTTGGTCATAGAGATAAAGCTGGTACCAGATTTGAAGATGGCAGTGATGTTACAATTAAGGAGGGAGGTTCGAGAAGCGAAGTTGTTGGATCCCGACCCCAAGCTAGGGTACCCGCTGTGGCGCAGTCTTCTGAGCCACGCCCGCTGCCCAGGACCCCAAAACGTCTTAACAACTACACACCACAAATAAAGAACAGCGGTACCCCAGAAGCTCTCATTGAAGAACTTCTCGAAGAAAACTATCGCGGACAGGTATGTACATCCTTCGCATGGTGTTTACCTGATTGAGAATGTTGCTATTTTGAACACAAGATACTAACCAAAATTGAAGGGCGAATCTCTCTCACGCAGTACGACTCTAGCATCTATTCAATCTTCAGCTGAGCGAAGTCGATCTGCCTCTCTGGGCCAACGATCTACTCCTCAGACTCCTGTACGCCACGTAACATTGCCGATCATTGATCCCGACTCTACACCTTACCACACACCTCAAACAAACCAGCTGGTCGTTCGAGAGAGCGTTGCGGCAGTTCAGCGTCGAATTCAGCAAACCCCAAGCAGAGCGCCGGTTAGCTCGGTAACTTTCGAGCCATACGCCGTCAAAACCCCTAGCAATAACAAGAAGCGTAAGGGCAAAAGTACGTATCGCGGTACAAGACACCGGTCGAATTGTTACATTTGCTGACTACGCCGATTAGCCCCCGACTCAAAGAGCGCATATTCTCCTGGACTTGTCAATTACGGTATGATAAGCTTTATCTGATTTCATAGAATATTCATACTAAAATTGGAGTTCCGCAGGTCACCACGTTGTTTCGGACTCAGCTACTCGCCCCAAACCTACCATCAAGCGAGATCCCATCTTCTTCTTCACGAAGCAGGAGAGGGAAGATATCTTGAAAGCAGTTTACGAAGATCCTCGTTAGTACACTCCCTTATGCGCAAACCAACCGCCTATCATAAGCATTGGGTGCACGATATTCAGATGCAACAACCTGCTAACGCCAACTTTAGCTACTTGCACAGCTCACGGCACAGCCTGCACCGAGTGCTATTACAAGAAGTTCGCATACTTTGAAAATAAAACTATGGCGACCTCAATTCCTGTTGATGAGCGGCAGAAGATTATTGCCAATAACCGTTCTCTTCGAAACATAAAAAATGTATGTGGAATCATCGTTAGTCGAGAAAAGACATGTTAACGCATCCTAGGAACTCGAGAACCTTCTAGAGCAGAATGCTATCGACGATGATGTCTATGATACAATCATGAAGGCACTTCCTACTGAGGCTTCGCTCAACAGTGCTTCTCGTAAATCTGTATGTCATCTCTTGTTCCCTTTAATTTACGTTTGCTAACCCAAATTAGGCTCAGCCTTCAGCTCCTTCTGCACCTTCAGCCGCTTTGAGCAACTTGAGCCTCAATAACAACGCTCCACCACCTTCATACCGTGGCCCACCCGCTCTCCCCGGTCGAAACCCCTCCCCTGCTCCTCCCGTCAAACCCGAAATCGCTCGTGCTATGGCCTTGTATCGCTACACTGCAGCAGGAGATTGTAATTTCGAGGTTGGAGATGACATTTCGGTTTCTGAGTACATGAATAATGAGTGGTGGTTTGGTAGGAACATTCGTACTGGACAAGAGGGTGTTTTCCCCGCCTCCTATGTCCAGTCGAAAGTCAACACTAGTGAGTAAACGTCCTAATAATCTGGACCGTTGAAATTAAATGTTGAAGATTCCCCACAACCCGGCTACTACGGTAGCGAGAAGACCAATTCCCCATACGCTGGAGGCTATGCTCCTCAACAGTCGCAAGGTCCCCCTCCACCGGGTCCAAGTAACCCATACAATAGCGCAGTCCCCCCGATGCAGATTGCTGATCAACCTGTCGAGAGCAAACCTGGCAAAGGCGGAGAGATGGGCAAGAAATTTGGCAAAAAGTTGGGCAATGCTGCTATCTTCGGTGCTGGTGCTACTATTGGTGGCAACATTGTCAATTCCATCTTCTAAGATGAATCCACTCATGTTTCTTTCTTTTTCATTTACATTCTGCCATTGAGCTTTAGACGATGGTATACATACGCATATTTTCCTTTGTTATTGCCGTCAGTGGGGATTGATACTGGCGCATTCATTGATCCATTGATGATACCGACATACCGAAATGAGGAATGATTGTTGTAAATAAATAAATAGTCAAATTAATAGAGTTCTCCATCCCCACATTCAAATTGTGTCAATGTTTCCAAAACATCGAGGGTAGGAAGACAGTAAGATGGTTTGGAAACTCCCTTAAAGATACAAGCCCCCCAAAATGATCAAAAATGTTCCTCTCAGGAATCTCCATCCTAAGCAAAGTTCAGGGCAATTTACTTATACACTCATAAGATGACGAGTCAAGGACCTAATTCCTAGGAAATTTCCAAGCATCAAATGCTTGATAAGCAGTGTGAAATTCAGTTGAGCCCATTTGAGTCGGCTGTAGCCATATTGAAGCAAAGAAAATACTCAAGCATAGTTACGTTATTACTTTGCTCTTGAGACGAGAGCCTCTCACTTAGAGACTGAGGGACGAAGCACTCACTCAGTACATACCCTCACTGCTAAATATAACATTCGAGCCTTGTCGCGAATTCATTACGCGCAACATTAAATTCACCAAGGTAAGCAATCCGTCCTCGTACATTTTGCCTCTACTTAGAGCGTGCAACTTAGAAGATTCATTATCATGAAAACGTCATCAACGACTCAACAATCAAGGTATTCCCCAAAGTCCCTCTCCTTCCTGCGCCATGTTAACGTCAAAGTAGCCCTCTCAATGGCCGTTCCTCCACTCTACCGCTATCCCGATCTCGTTCGACCAACTCCCAGTCCCCCAAAATCCCCCTACCAAAACAAATGCAAAGTCCCAATCTGCCCAATGACCGAAGTTGGTATCCCGCACGGCGACGGCATCTACATGCAAAACGGCAAACATCATGGTACATTCAGCGTTATTTTCGCTCACTGTAATCCACCACAATTCATTTGGATGTCGTGGAAGCGGTATAGTGACTTACTCAGAAGGACAAGGGAGGGAAAGAGTAAAGGGGAGGATGTTAGGGGGTTGGAGAGGAAGATGAGAGAGGAGGGTAGTATTGTCGAGAGATTCTTGGGGTGCCATTGTGGGTGTGATAAGTGTTTGGATGAGGATGAGACAATGACCTGAGGAGCTCCGCTCCCGGTCGTGATCATGGAGAAGAGCTTGGGGACATGTCATTAATAACGGTCCACTTGGACGCTCATCATGATATCAAGGGTACGTCTTTACTAATGTATCTATCTCGTACTCTTATAGACTTGAGAAACTGGGCATAGATGTCTATCATGCGCAGAAGACTGTTTCCATTCCAATGGCGTGAGGCTTTACAAGACTCATATTGTGACAGGACGGCAGGACTCTTGTTTCTCTATCATCAAGAATGTGGATTAAACCATGTTGCTGAACCTAGGCCTAAATTTATTTTGAGAAGTGAGAAACTTGTAGAGCAACGAAGCATTTTAGGGTGGGAAATGCTGAGAATCTGGATGTCAGTGCTCGTTTGATACCCCCACTCACCCCACCTCAGGGCATCTCAACCCCTGTCAACCTCGACGTCACAGGGTATTTTCATCACTGGGCTGCAAGACACTGCGCATCAGCCTCGTCGTAAACTGCCACGTTGCTTCTCAAAAATCTATACATACAACACCCTCATCTCACTTGGATCCTATCACATCTACCTCCTCCAATATTCAAATCAAAACCTGCAACATGATATCCCGAATAGTAAACACCACGATCCAGGCCTGCCTGCTTTCTGCAACCAGCTGTATCATCGGGCAGGCAATAACAGCATACAAGAGCAATGTCAGTACCTCTATAGCCATTCTAGAAACACAGCTAACAAGTGATCAGGAATCATTCTCAATAGACCTCACGCAGGTCCTCCAATTCATCGTCTACACAATCATAAACTGCCCCCCAAACTTCCTCTGGCAAACCCTCCTCGAACACAGCTTCCCCTCAACCCACCTCGTCCCGACCAACACCGCCATCCGCGCCGCATCCTCACCCACCTCCACCCTTCTCGACGAAAAGCCCACCCAAACGAACTCCCCCTCCACTCCACTCACCGAGCCCCGCCTCTCCCTCACCAATACCCTCCTAAAATTCCTTCTCGACCAAACTATCGGCGCAGCATTCAACACGGTCCTCTTCTCTCTCACATTTGCCACCTTCCGCGGCGCCACCATCACCCAAGCAATACAAATCTCGAAACAGGATTTTTGGGGACTGGTCAAGGCGGGTTGGAGGTTGTGGCCATTGGTTAGTGCGGTAAATTTTTCGGTTGTGAGGAGTGTGGCTGGTAGGCAGCTGGTGGGGAGTCTTGCGGGCATGGTTTGGGGAGTTTATTTGAGTTTGGTTGCCGGGGGTGGGGAGGTGAAGGGGGGGAAGGAACTGTGAGCTAGTATGGGACGGGATAAAATGGGGGATGACTTCTGTGATTATGAGCATGGGTTGGAGCGATCATTTTTACGGTGTTTTCAGGGGAATAGAGATATTGCGGATTAGATAGAGCGGCTAGAGAATACCCCAAGTTCAATAGGAAGGAATTTGCATATAGACATAGCTAGTTATATATCGTCATGCTTTTCAGCATCTAATGTCTCTTGCGGAGTTGAAAGTCTAACACAAGTACAAGGCGTCAAGGACAATTCTCGCTCCGCTCGAATATTGTGGGACAACTGAAGACAATGACTGTCGTCCGCATTACATGTTTGCGTCAACAAAGAAACTCAAATCCACTCCACACAATCATCCTCAAAAGAACCCCTCCGACCAATTAACAATGACCCTTCATCCACGAACAAAGAACCTGACCCACCCCCTCCCGATCCCACCACCTCCTCAAGCCCATAAATCTCACCTTTTTACACTGTACAGAAACGACGTCTTCCCAACCCTGTATCTTAAAATGCCAAACCCACCCCCTCATCCATCACACAACCCCATTCACAATCCCCAACCAAAACCACCCACAAGACCGAGCAAGCCGACCAATGAAATGGTTCCTGAGCCTATGAACCCTCCTGTATCGCCGAAGGGGAGTGGTGGAG
>Ga0182030_10010471_pt1 | contig 18831 bp, 16 predicted proteins | sample 812S3MmetaG_FD_121299 | JGI IMG/M metagenome (GOLD analysis project Ga0182030, IMG submission 121299) | Permafrost microbial communities from Stordalen Mire, Sweden - 812S3M metaG (Illumina Assembly) | ecosystem: Environmental > Terrestrial > Soil > Wetlands > Permafrost | place: Sweden...
GCACCCTCCATCTCGGCAGCACCAGGATTCCCACTGAGACTACATCGGCGAACGCCGAACGCCGTCAGTGAAAAGCACCAACCGCGTCGCCCCCAAGAGGCCGGGGAGCGACGGCGCCGCTAGGGGGTTGATGGCGTCGCGGACGCGACCGGAGCCACCGATCCGTCGCCAGCAGCCAAGACCCGCGCACCGATCGCCAGGACCCCGACCGAGACCAGGGTTGCCGCCAGAATCGCGGCTCCTTGGCCAGCAACGAGGATGTGCGTCTGCAGTCCGACGGCGACCACGGCCGCCGGCACGCCCATCTGTGCGCAGGCGACCAGGCCGCTGCCGACCGGCAGCCGGCCGCACACCGCAGCAGCGACGTGCACGACGACGATCCCCACAGACAGGCCTACCGCCAACAGCAGGTCCGACGGATGGGTCACCAGCGCGCGCAGGTTGATCTGTGCCCCCAGCACGACAAAAAACAAGGGTACGAACAGACCTTGCGCAATCCCGAGAATCTGCCAGACCAGACGCTTGGGCTCCCCAACGCGTGCGACGACGGCGCCCGCGCAGAAGCCCGCCACAAGGATGCTCGTGCCGATTCTCAGCGCAATCCAGGCCAGCACAAACAGCGACAGCAGTGAAATCCGCAGGTCAAGTCCCCACCCGCGCTTATGCGAGAGCGACCGGTACTGGTGGTACCGCTGCGTCCCCCGCGCCCAGTTCAGCACGGCCCAGATCACCAACGTCGCCGCGAGCACGGCCAGCCCACCCAATACGACATTCCGGGCCGAGCCGTGCACCACGGCAAAGGGAAGCGCGACGACGCTTCCAATGTCGGCGATCGTGACCCAGGCCGCGGTCACCATGCCAATTTGCAGTGCCGTCAGCTTCGCCTCATCGAGGACCGGCATGGCCACGGCCGCCGACGAGGTCGCCATCAGCACTGCGATCAGCAGTGGACGATCCAAGTTGGTGAGCCGTGCCAAACCGTAGCCCGCGATCAGCGCGAACACGACGACAAACGCGACCACGCGGAGCCCGTTGCCGAGTGACGCCCGCAGGCCCGGATTCCGCAGCGGCAGCGCGGTGCCGACCGAAAACATCAGCAGCGCGAAACCAACCTCCGCGAAGAATGCAAGCGTCGGCTCGGATGGGTGGATGACCCCAAACCCGGTCGCGCCGAAGACCACCCCGGCGGCGATCTCCCCCACGACAACCGGTGGGGCAAAGCGCGGCAGCCCGGCGAGCACTGGCCCCACCAGGCCACAGGCGACAATCAGCGCCAGCACCGCGAACGTCATCGGCCGCTCCGCAATGTGTCAGACATCCAACATCACTCCGACAACTATGGCGCGCGCACCCCGGAAAGGCGACCGTCACGATCGAACCACGACACACTGATGCAGTCCGCGGGGCGCGCTAGCGTCGCGCGGGTGAGTTCTTCCGGTCTTCGACCCCATGAGCGCGGCCGCATGTTCGAGCATGTCGTGGACGCGTTGTTTCGCTCCCACGGTTACCGGACCCAGACCAACGTCGTGCTGGTCGGGCGCTCTGGCGCGCGCCACGAGATCGATGTGCTCGCCTCCCGCAGCGAAGCTCTGCTCGACGCCCGCGTCGGCGTGGAGTGCAAGAACTGGGCCCAGCCCGTTGACACCGCGGTCGTGGCCCGCGCTCGCCTCGTGCGCGACGACTTGGGTCTGGGACAGATGATCGTCGCCTGCCCCAGCGGGGCGACACCGGCGGCGCGCACGACCGCAGCCGAACTCGGCATCGCGATTTGGGATCGCCACGAGTTGGAGGTGCGCCTCGGGTCAGCGACCCTCGCGGCCCTCGGGCCTGCGCCCGCGGGCACGCACCGTCGGGGAACCGCTCGCCGCATCGGCGGTGCGCGTGCCGAACGCACGCTGCGCGGTCGCAGCCGCGGTGCGCTGGGCCTCGGTCGCGAGCGCATCCGATGGCTCGGCGACGCGTGGGTCACGCTCCACCAAGCCCGCTTCGGATGCGGCGAGCGGGCGGGTCTGCGCCAGCGCCTGCACGTGCGACCCTCCTACAGCGTGTACGAATCCCTGGGCGGAGCAGCCCTCTGGAGCGATGCTCGGGCCGTCGCCACCGAGGAGATCTCCGACGATCCCGCCCCGGGGCTGCCGTGCATTGTCACCCGAGACGCCTTGGCGAGCGAGCTCGAGCGGATCCTCAGCCGCAGTCAGGGACTCGTGCAAGCGGCCGCCCGAGAGCGCTACGAGCTCGTCTGTGAGCAGCGGCTCATCCCCGCGGCGACCCAGGTCACCGTCGACGAGGTCATTTGCGTGGAGTGGCCGATCACGGTGGCGATCCTCGATGACCGCCGTGGCACGCGAGCGATCGTCGTCGATGGCGTGTCGGGACGGCTCCAGGACGCGCTCGGTGAGCAATGCACCGCCAACGTTCACGTCCTCACGCAGCACCTGGGGATCCCGGACCCCGCGGCCCGTAGCGCCCCGGGATAGCGCGATGCCTGCCGGTGCGCCTGCTCAGATCGCCGTGGGCAGCGCAGGAACCGTACCGGCACACCACGCCACCGCAAACTGGCGTGCGGTCCGCGGCGTCTGTCCGTGGCCCCCGCGGGCAAAGCGGACCGCCGACGCGGTGAGATCATCGCTCAGTGCGCCCCCGAACCGCGCGACCAACCCCCGCGCAATCTCGATGTAGCGATCCTGGGTCAGCTCGGTGAACGCCACCCGCAGTCCGAAGCGCGTCGCCAGCGCCGCCTTCTCGCCACGCCCCAGGGCGCTCTCGATGTCATCCTCGCGTTCCGAACGCGTCTCACGCAGGAGCTTGAGCCGGTTCGATGTCGCCCAGACCACGACGTTCGTGGGCCGCATCGCCGCATCCCCGTCGAGCGCGGCCCGCAGCGTGCGATCGGTCCGCTCCGCGTCGTCGAATACCAGGTCGTCGAGCAAGACCAGGCACTTCGGCCCGATGCCTTCCAGGCACGCAAACAGTGCGGTGATCGTGGCGGCATCGGAGCGATCGACCTGGATCAGACGCAAACCGTGATCGGCGTTGCCCGCGGCCAGCGCACGGACACTCACGGACTTCCCCGTACCGGGGGGTCCGTACAGCAGGGCGTCGTTCGCCGGTCCGCCGGCCACGAATGCGGCCAGGGCCAGCGCCAGGGGGGCCCGCGAGTGGTCGCTCCCGATCAGATCACCTGGGGTGATGGGATCGGGGTGTGCAATCCCGATCAGGCCCCCATGCGAGAAGCGCAGCACGCGATGGGTGGCAAGCTCTCCCACACCTTCGGTCCGGTAGAAATCGGCGAGGGTCCGCGCGCTGGCGCCCCAGTCGGCGCTCGCGGCCAAGTAGCTGCACAGTTCGAGAAAGGCCGGCGGGCGCCCCTGGATCTGCAGCGCTTGGTCGGGTGGGACGGCGTCGGCAAGACCGTGGTGATCAAGCAGCCCCACCAGATCTGCATGGGCGAGCTCGCCCAGCTGCGCCAGCTCCAGCGCCGCCCGGCCCAAGCGGCGATCGTCGTCGTTCACGCCGCTGCGCGCGAGATTCGCAAACGCGCCACGGGAGCCCAGCACGAGCTCGGCGAGCGCCATCGGAACGGTGGTCCCGACCGAGAAGAGTGCGCCGGCCAGCTGCCGAGCCGCATGCTCGTCGCCCGGATGAGCGGCGGCATCGGTGATCGCGCGCACGAGCGGGTGCTCATCGAGATCGTCGTACGCAATCCGTGCTTCCGCGTTCATCCCATCACTCCTCGTCGCAAGCACACGACACTCGGGTGCCTCAAAAACACGCTCCCGGCCTCGCTGCGACGCGGGATTTCACGGTGGCGCTGCCGCGCGCGGCAGCGCTTGCCTGCCACAGGCTACCGTGCCAGCGCAGCGCCGCCCGTGCGCAGCGCCGAACCGGGGTCCCCGCGGGACCTACCCGGACAGCGAGAAGCGGCGCGCACCCGCATAGGTTTGGGCGTAGTACGACTCGGTCAAGGAATCGATCCGGATGCCCAGCGCCGGATTTGCGGCGGCGAGAAACTTGTTATTGCCGATATAGATCCCGACGTGGGTGACGTATCCGGAGCTGTCGGCGAAAAACACCAGGTCACCGGGCTGCAGGTCGTTGCGCTGGACCGGATAACCGACCTTGGACTGCGAGTTGGCGTCACGCGGGATCGAGAATCCGAAGTTCGTGTGCCAGATCCAATACATCAGACCGGAGCAGTCGAAGCCGGCGCTCGGCGTATCTGCGCCATAGACGTAGGGCTTGTGTTCAGCGAGCATCTTCTTGGCGAGCGCGATCGCGTGCGCGGCCAAGTTGGGCCTGGCGCCCGGGATCGGCTTGGCGGGACCGTTGGCAACAAAGTCGGGATGACCAGGACTCGGTGCAAACACGATCGGCGCAAGGCCGACGAACCCGACGTTGAGCACCTTGCCCTTGTGCGCCAGGACCTCGCCGGCGGACTTTGTCACCGCCGCGTCGGTCGCACTGCGCTCGCCGTTGATCCCGAGATAGAGCGGGCTGTCGGCCGTCACGTCCCACGGCACCGGCGCGCTCGGATTGATGTTCGCGATCGCCCGCGAGCGCACCGCGATCGCAGCGGCAATCAACGCCTGGGTCGCCTTCGGCCCCCAGGTCGACGGGATCTGACCGGCCAACACACCGTCCGCATACACCTCGACACTGACCTCGTTGACCACGAGCAGTGTGTTCTTGACACCCGGCAGCGTGCTGTTGAGGCCCGCTCGGATCTGCAGCGCCCCATGAAATCGGGGGACGGTGAGTTCGGTCGGGTAGGCGACTGGCTGCGCCATCAACACGCTCGTCGTTGAACTCACCAGCACCGGTCCGGTCATGGTCACCGATCGCTGCGGCGTGACGTCCAGATCCGTAACGGTCTCCCCGACGATGACACCGCCGCTGACCACGGGCTCGATCCCCACCTCCTGGTGGGCCGGCACCGTCTCCGTCTGGGCGGTGTGGCCCTGGTCGACGATCGTCAGTGCCGTCTGGCCCTCGACAACCACCGACGGGGCCGCCGCGGCAACGAGGACGCGGATCTTCCGCGGCGCGATCTTCGTAATGGCGCCGGTCGGGAATGCCGCGCGCAGGATCTGCGCGGCGCTGTCCCCCGCAAGCGCCTCTTTGTAGGCGGTCTCGCGCAGCGGCGCAGCGGTCGCCAAACTGACGAGCCCCGCCAGGACGCTGACGACGACCACCACGGATAACGCACACACACGACGTACCGCCATGCGCGCGGCGTCTGTTGCAGCCTCGCTCACGTAGGCGAGTCTATACAGACCTCCAGGTGCTGCAGAAGTCGACAGTCGTCCACAAACACGGCCCCGGAACGTCTCCAATGGTCGTGACAGCCTGCCAGGAGGAGGGCTAGGCTGTCAGGCATGACGAAGATCGCTGGCACCGCACTCGAAGAGCACCTCGAGACACTTCTCGGGGTCACCGCGTTCCCGCCCCCGGAAGCATTTGCCAAGTCCGCCCTCTGGAACGACCCTGGTATCTACGCCGAAGCTGAGGCCGACCCCGACGCCTGGTGGGCGCGGCAGGCACAGGACCTGCACTGGCACCACCCGTGGGAGACCGTCCTCGAGTGGTCCGACAAGCCCTTCGCCAAATGGTTCAGCGGGGGGAAGATCAACGCCGCCTACAACTGCGTCGATCGGCACGTCGAAGCGGGTCGCGGAGCGCGCGTCGCCTTTCACTGGCGGGGCGAAGAGGGCGAGGAACTCGCGCTCACCTACGCATGGCTCCACGACCAGGTCCAACGCGCGGCCAACGCGCTGATCCAACTCGGCGTACAGCCCGGCGACGTGGTCGGCATCTACTTGCCGATGATCCCCGAGGTCGTGGTCGCCATGCTGGCCTGTGCACGCATCGGCGCACCCCACAACGTGATCTTCGGTGGCTTTTCGGTCGAGTCGGTACGCGAGCGCCTGGAGGAATCTCGAGCCAAGCTGTTGATTACCGTCGACGGCGCGCGCCGTCGCGGCAAGACAATGCCGGTCAAGTCCGACATCGACTCGATCAGCGGCAGCCTGCCCGATCTCGCCCACGTGCTGGTCGTGCGCCATACCAGCGTCACGTGCCCCATGACCAGCCCGCGCGATGTCGATTGGGACCGCGCCCTCGCGACGGCCAGCCCGATCGCGCCGATCCAGGCATTTGACGCCGAGCACCCGCTGTTTATCCTGTATTCCTCGGGCTCGACGGCTAAGCCCAAGGGCATCCTCCACTCCACCGGCGGCTATCTGGTCGGGGCGGCGCACACCGCCAAGTACGTCTTCGACCTGCGTCCCGAGACCGACGTGTTCTGGTGCTCCGCGGACGTCGGCTGGGTGACCGGGCACAGCTACATCGTCTACGGCCCCCTGCTGAACGGCATTACGAGCGTGATGTATGAGGGGGCTCCCGACTACCCGCATCGGGCAATCTGGTGGGAAACCGTCGAGCGTTACAAGGTCAGCATCTTCTACACCGCGCCGACCGCCATCCGGGCATGCATGAGCTGGGGGCCCGAAGAGCCAAATAAATACGACCTTTCGAGCCTCAGGCTCCTTGGGTCGGTCGGTGAACCGATCAACCCCAAGGCATGGCTCTGGTACCACGAGGTCATCGGTGGCGGGAACTGCCCGGTGGTCGACACCTGGTGGCAGACCGAAACCGGCCAGATCATGATTGCCCCGCTGCCCGGGATCACCGCGGCCAAGCCGGGATGCGCCATGCGCCCGCTGCCGGGCATCAGCGCCGACGTCGTGGACAACGACGGCAATCCCATCACCGAAGGACAAGGCCTTCTGGTACTGCGTCGCCCCTGGCCGGGAATGCTGCGTACGCTCTACAAGGATCCGGATCGCTTTATCGACACCTATTGGCGCCGGTTCGGTCCCGACACGTATCTGGTCGGCGATGCCGCCCGCATCGACGCCGACGGCGACATTTGGATCCTGGGACGCATCGACGACGTCATCAACGTCTCCGGGCACCGGCTGTCAACCGCCGAGGTCGAGTCGGCGATCGTCAGCCATCCCAAGGTCGCCGAGGCCGCCGTGGTGGCCGAACAGGACGAGCTGACCGGTCAGGCCATCGTCGCCTTTGTAACGCCTGTCGAGGGTACCGATACTGAGGGTATGGACCAGGAGCTGCGCGATCACGTCGCGGAGATGATCGGCAAGCTGGCCCGGCCCAAACGCATCATCTGGACGTACGACCTTCCCAAGACCCGATCCGGCAAGATCATGCGACGCCTGCTCCGGGACATCGCGGCGGGGCGCAGCCTGGGCGATGTCACCACGCTGCGCGACCCTGCAGTCACCGACAAATTGCGCGAGATCATCGCCCAACAGAGCGACACCGAAGGCTAGATCCACCCCCCGCACGTCCCTCGCAAAGGACCGCCGAGATGACCGAACCCGACGCAGACGCCCGCTGGCGCGAGCGCCTCACCCCCGAGCAGTACGCCGTGACCCGCCAAGGCGCGACCGAGCGGGCCTTCACCGGGGTCTACTGGGACCACCACGGTTCCGGGACCTACCGGTGCATCTGCTGCGGTGAGGCCTTGTTTGATTCCTCAGACAAGTTCGAATCGGGCAGCGGCTGGCCGAGCTTCACCCAGCCAGCCGCCGACGGCGCCCTTGACGAGCAGTCCGATGGCTCCCACGGCATGGTGCGCACCGAAGTGCGCTGCCGCTCCTGTGGCGCGCACCTGGGACACGTCTTCCCCGACGGCCCCGCACCGACCGGACAGCGTTTTTGCATCAACTCGGCGGCCCTCGAGTTTGACGAGGGCGCCGACCCCGGGAGTGCTTCGCCGCAAACCGGATCGCGCTGACTCACCGATGCCCCACATGACCGATGACGAATTTGCTCCGCTGTTTTTGGAAATGGGCCTCGGTGTTGACCTCGTCGGTGAAGACATGACCAAAGCCGCCTGTCGCGCCGCGCGGGAGGCGATCGGTCGCACCTCGCTGCCCGGGATCACCCGCCTATTGCCGGATGGCGATCGGCAGCACATGCAGGTACGGGTCACGGTCGCGGTTCCGCGGCCACAGGAGGTCGATCGCGCGGCTGTCGCCGCCGAGTTCCCGTACGGGCAGGTGCAGGTAACCGCAACCCCGGGCGGCATGCGGGCCCCGAACGGCACCGACTACGGCCCGGGCCAGGACCATCTGATCATCGCCGTCGCCGTGGTTGCGGTCGGCGCTCCACCCGAGAACGCCTAACTGACGCACGCCGGGGGCGCGTCGCCGCCCCCGGCGTGCGTCAGTGGGTCTGGAGCAAATCGCGGTCCGGGACGATATTCCACTGTTCGGCAAGCCGGCGCAGATCGTCGTCAAGTGGCCATGCGTCGGCCACCTCGGCTCCAGAGTGGGCAGGGGAGCCACCCTTGAGGGCCATGCAGCCGGCATTCTCGCCCACCGCACTGATCTCGCTGATCTCGTCCGTGCTCAAGACGATCGCCGCCGGCACGTGTGCGAGCTCGTCGCGTTTTTGCTCGACGGGCTTGGCGGTCGGCCCCGGCTCTTGGATCAGGGTCGGGACCACGCAGTGCACGGCAGGCTGCGCCAGCGTCCACTGGCAGGACAGCTGCAACGGCGTCAGGCCGTGCCGATCGCCGATCGCCCGCACCTGGTCCAGGCGGGCGCGCGCCTGTGCCACCCAGCCGGCGGGCCGAAACGCGCGGTGATCGTTGTGCGCCAGATCAGCCTCGTCGGGGACATCGTCGTGAAAGACCCCGCCGTAGTCGACCACCCGCGCCAGCACCCGCACGTCGGCATCGACACACGCCGGCAGGACCAAGCGGCTCGGCCACGGCTCAAACGGGTTGAGGATCAACATCGCCCAGTCGATCAACTCACCAAAGCGTTCCAGGCACCGCAGAATGTCGAGCGTGAACCCGTTCGCGGGCCCGGGCGCCACACCCAGCGATGTGGTGAGGCCCTGCTCGCGCAGCCGCGCCATGCCCGTCTCCCAGACAACCGCGCTCGAGTAGCCGATCCGATCAGGATTGTGGAGCATCAGCAGGTCGAAGTGGTCAACGCCGCAACGCACGAGGCTCGCCTCACACGCGCGCTGAAGGTAGTCGGCAAACTTCTCCGGGGCGCGCAAGCGCGCGTCCGTGAACCGCGGGAACCCCTTCGCCCCGTCACGCTGGCCCTGGTAGAAGTCGTGGCCGATCGCTGCCACCAGCTGAAAACTGTCGCGCGGCAACCCGGCAATCGCCGCGCCGACCAACTCGTCCGCCGCTCCGGACCCGTAGACGTCGGCGGTCACGACGGTGTGGATGCGGCTATCGGGACGCAGGAGCGCCGCAAAGCGGTCTTCGTCGAGGGGCATGCCGAAGTGCATGAAACGGCCGCCGCTCCAGGCGCCGAGTGCGGTGTGTCCAAGATCGCTCATAGTTCCTAAGGGTCGCAGGTTCAGGCCGGAAGGGAAACCCCGGCGCAGACCAGCAGAGAGCCTCGGCCCCGTCTGCAGGTGCCCTGCGCCCCCATGTCCTGGCGGTGCGCCAAACACCGGCATGTCGTAGTTCAACTGCCATACGGCGTATTGTCGGCCCGCACCGATACCCTGAGCGGCATGAACACATGGAATCGACGCTGCCTTGGCGCTGTGACCGTGGTGGCCAGCCTCGCTGTGCTCACCGCATGCGGCAGCAGCTCCACCAGCAGCACCACCTCAGCAGCGACGACGAGCACGACGACGACGTCGAGCAGTACCGCGTCGACAAGCACGAGCGAGGCAACCGTGGCCGCGCCCAAGGTTCCCGCAGGCACCTGCGTTCACACCCCACCGACGACCCCGGCGGACCCCAAGACCTATTCGGCCCCGCCGGCTATGACGATCAATGTGTCCAAGACGTACATCGCCACCCTCGACACTTCGTGCGGGCAGATCGTGATCCAACTTGAGCCGAACCTGGCTCCGAAGACCGTCAACAACTTCGTCTTCCTCGCCGACCAAGGGTTCTACAACGGCCTGACGTTCCACCGGGTGATCCCCGGCTTCGTCGTCCAGGGTGGAGACCCCAAGGGGAACGGGACCGGCGGTCCGGGCTATCAGTTCGCCGACGAACTGCCCAAGACCGCGTATACGATCGGCGATGTCGCGATGGCCAACGCCGGCCCAAATACCAACGGGTCACAGTTCTTTATCGTCCAAGGCACCCAGGCAACGTCCCTGCCGCTGTCGTATTCGAACTTCGGCAAGGTCACCTCGGGAATCGCCACGGTCAACCGCATCGCCAATGTGCCGTCGAGCGCCTCCACCAACGCGCCCAACCAGCCCGTCTGGATGTACACGGTGACCGTCACCGCCAAGTAATCCCCAACATGTCACGTTGTCGAATCACAACAGCCCTGTTTCGGCGGGGCTTTTGCATGTCTCGGGCCGATCGGGAGAGCAGTCTCCCGGCCACCATCGGCCGCCGATCGGCAGCCGCACGACTCCGGCGCCACCCGATGCGGTTCCCAGGGCGCTGCCTTGGCTATCATCACCGGCAATGGCGACGCGCGTGCACTCGACCGAGGACTACCTCGAGGCGCTGTATTTCCTGGCGTTTCCGATCGGCGAGTACGGGCCCATGGTCGGCCGTGGACCGGCCCCGGCAGCGCGGGTGGCCGAGATGCTGGGCGTCAGCGCCCCGACCGCCAGCGAGATGATCAAGCGCCTGGAAGCCGACGGCCTGGTCTCGCGCGCCACGGGTCGCCCTGTGCTGACCGACAAGGGCCGTACGCAGGCCGAGCGTGCGGTCCGCAATCACCGCATCATTGAACGCTTCCTGACGGACTTCATGGGGTACACCCCCGCCGAATCACACGAACATGCCGACGCGATGGGCGACGCCTTCGACGACGAGATGGTGGCGCGCCTGGCCGATCGGCTCGGACATCCGGATCGCTGTCCACACGGCTGGCCGATCGACACCGTGTTCGAACAAGCCGAGAATCGCGATCTCCGCCCGCTTGATGGCGTTGACGCCCCCAACCGGGTGACGATCGTGCGCTTGGCCGAGCACAATGGTGATCTGCTGCACTGGTTCTATGACCAAGGACTGACGCCGGGCACGACGCTTGAGGTCACCGCCACCCAGCCCGCCGCGGGGCAACGCACAATCCGCATCGCCGGTACGGCCCCCCGCGAGATCTCCGACACCGCGGCGGCAGGGCTGTTCGTGCGCGTCGAGTTGCCCTAGCCCCCACGCGTCCCGCTATTCGGGCAGGACCGGTGCGGCTTCCAGGAACTCGGGATTCACGCACGGACCATGCGGCCGATGGGGAAGACTCCGCTCGATGGCGCATTGGCAGAGGGCGTGCGGCTCGCGCCACACGCGCAATCCCCCAAACCCCGCGCGCGTGCGCTGCAGGGCCCGAAAACCCTCGACGTCAATCTCCGCCCAGAAGACCTTGTCGAGGCAGCCCATGACCTCGCGCCCATCGCGCTCGTAGACATAGAGGCGCTCACACCCTGACTCTTGGCAGCCGGCGGGATATACCAGCCGCTCGCACCGCACCGCGCACTGTCCGCACGCCCCCGGGCCGATATCGGGAAACGGCGTACCAGCACGGGCACCAGGACGAAGTGCGGGAATGGGACGCAGGTCGCTCAGCGGGGATTCCTTGATCGCGGATGGGGTCGTCGTGCGCCGCATCCGACGGTAGCGCAGACGCCTTCAGGGATCCACACGACCGGTCGGCGACCATGAGCGCACCCGACGCGCAATCCGCCCCGGCCCGCGACTACCTGACCACGCACTCCTCGCCGAAGAGCGTCTTCAAGGACGCCTGCAGGCTGCCGTCGCGCGGGTTGACCCGATACTGATCGCCAAAGCGATATCGAAACGCGCCCTGATCGGTCTCCATCACCATGACCACGGGTGCCTCGCCCCCATGATCGACCAGCAGTTGGCGCAATTGCGGTAACTGGTCGGGCTCGAGCCGCGACGCGTGCACGCGCAGTGTCAGCCGGTGCTCTTCGCGATCCGGATCGACCGCGAAGGACGCGATGGTACGCGCAACGATCTTCGTCTCGCCCTCGCCCTTTTGATCGATGCGGCCGGTGATCAGCACGATGGCGTCGGCCACCAGCAGGTCCCGCGCCTCCGCCAGGACCGCGGGCACGACCACCACCTCGACGCTGCCTTCCAGGTCGTCGAGGCGGACGAACATCATCGGCTCGCCCCGGCGCGTGGTAATCGACTTGATCGCACCGATAATGCCGCCGACGGTCACAAACGCAGCGTCTGGATGATCATCCAGTCGGCCCAGCCCGCACGTCACCGAGCGGGCCAGTTGATTGCGGCAATCCTGGAGAGGGTGGCTCGACACGTAGAGGCCGAGAGCCTCCTTTTCGGCGGCGAGCAGATCCTCCCGGGAGAACTCCTGGGCCGGAATCGGCGAATCCAGATCGATCGCCGGCGTCGCCGAGGAGCCTGGAGCGAGCGCCGCAAACAGCGACTCCTGACCCGCGGCGGCGTCGCTGCGCGCGCGTGACGCCGCGCCCATCGCCGCGGGCAGCACCTCCAGGATCCCGAACCGCGTCGCACCGGTCGAGTCGAAGGCGCCCGCGCGGACGAGGCTCTCCAGGGCGCGTTTGTTGACCTGTGCTTGGTCGACTCGCCGGCAGAAATCCCAAATCGATCCGAATGGCCCGCCGGCGCCGCGGGCGTCCAGAATCGCGACCACCGCGTTCTCCCCGACGCCCTTTACGGCGGTGAGGCCGAACCGGATCTCTGTGGCTCCCGTCACCGCGAAGTCGGCACGGCTGACGTTCACGTCCGGCGGCAAAACCGACAAGCCCATGTCCTGCGAGCCGGTGACATAGAACGGGACACGGTCCTTGGTGTCCATCACCGACGACAGCAGTGCCGCCATGTACTCGGCGGGGTAGTTGCACTTCAGATACGCGGTCCGGTAGGCCAGCAGCCCGTAACACGCGGCATGCGACTTGTTGAACGAGTAGTCACCGGCCGCCTCGCAGAGCGCCCAGAGATCCTGCGCCACGCGCGTGTTGGTCCCGGTTGCCAGACAGCCCTCGATGAACTCGTCCTTGAGGGAGGCCATGAGGTCTTTGTCCTTCTTGCCCACGGCCTTGCGCAAGTCGTCTGCGCGGGCGGGCGAGAACCCGGCGAGCTCGCGCGAGATCGCCATGAGCTGCTCCTGGTAGATCGCCACGCCGTAGGTCGGGCCCGTGATCGGTGCCAGACGCGGATCGGCGAGCTCAACGGAGTCAGGCGAGCGCTTGTTGCGCGCATAGGCCGGGATAAACGCCATCGGCCCCGGGCGATAAAGGGCCACAAGCGCGATGACGTCGGCAAACTCGGTCGGTCGCACCTCGCGCAGCGCGTCCCGCATTCCGCTCGACTCGAACTGGAAGACCCCGAGACCGTCGCCGCGCGCAAGCATCTCGTAGGTCGGCAGGTCGTCCATCGGCAGCGTGTCGATGTTCAGGTCGAACCGGTGGGTCTCGGCGATCAGCTCCAGACATTTCTGAATCACGTCGAGGTTGCGCAGGCCAAGGAAGTCCATCTTCAGCAGGCCGAGGGCTTCGACGTCATGGTCGGGCACCTGGGTGACGACATTGCCATCATCGTCGGTGCGGACCGGAATGAAGTCGGTGACATCGCTGGGCGCGATCACGACGCCCGCGGCGTGCACGCCCTCGTTGCGCACCAGGCCTTCCAGCGGCCGCGCCGTATCGATGATCTTGCGCACCGCCTCGTCGGACGCGTACGCCTGAGCGAGTTCGCTGCCCTCCTTGAGGGCATCTTCGAGGCGGATCCCGATCGGCCGCTCCGGCACGAGCTTGGCAATCCGGTCGACCTGACCGTAGCTATAGCCGAGCACGCGCCCGGCGTCGCGCACGACCGCTCGCGCCAGCAGTTTCCCGAAGGTCCCGATGCGCGCCACCGAGCCCTGGCCATAGCGCTCGGTCACGTACTTCACAACGCGCTCTCGACCGTTCTGCGCGAAGTCGGTATCGATATCGGGAAGACTCTTGCGCCCGGGGTTGAGGAAGCGCTCGAACAGCAAACCGTGCTCAAGCGGATCCAAGTCCGTGATCCGCAGGGTAAACGCCACCAGCGACCCCGCCGCCGACCCACGACCCGGGCCGACCGCCACACCGTTCTCACGCGCCCAGCGGATGTAATCCCAGACGATCAGAAAGTACGAGGAGAACCCCATCTCCTCGATGACATCGAGTTCGAAGCGCAGGCGATCTTCTGCTCCGGCCGGCGGGTCGCCCGCGTAGCGGCGCATCATGCCCTCGCGGCACAAGCGCTCCAAGTACTCCGTCGGCGACGACCCGTCGGGCACCGGGAAGCGCGGCAGCTTGACCTCGCCAATCGGCAACTCGAGCCCCCCGCAGCGCTCGGCAATCTCCAGCGAAACCGGCAGAACATCGACGAAATCGGGCAAGGCGATCGCCATCTCGGCGCCCGTCTTGAGGTAGAACTCCTTGGTATCGAACTTGAACCGGTTCGGGTTCGACAACACGTCCCGCGTCTGGATCGCCAACAGCGCCTCGTGCGCGTCGGCGTCGTGCTGGCAGACGTAGTGGGCGTCACAGGTCGCGACCATCGACTGGCCCGAGTCGCGCGCCAAACGCGCAAGCTCGGCGTTGATCTTGCGCTGGACCGGAATCCCGGAGTCCTGGATCTCGATGTACACATCCTGGGGTCCGAAGATCTGCACCAGACGGTCGAGTTCGCTTCGCGCTCCGATGAGGTCGTCTTGCTGGACCAAGCCGCAGATGGTCCCCGACAGGCACCCGGTCAACGCGACGACGCCGTCCGCGTGCTGGGCCAGCAGTTCGTAGTCCACGCGGGGCTTACGGTGGTAGCCCTCGAGAAAGCCCTTCGAGCAAAGTTTGATCAGGTTGTAGTACCCGGTCGTGTTCTCGGCCAGCAGGGTGATGTGGGCCCGACGCTCCCGCCCGGGACGCAGGTGACGATCCGGCACCAGGTACGCCTCGAGGCCGACGATCGGGGTGATGCCCCGCTTGCGTGCGGTGCGATACAGCTCGATCGCGCCACTCATGACTCCGTGATCGGTGAGGGCCGTGGCGTTCTGGCCCATCTCCTCGACCCGATCGAGTAACCGCTCGATCTTGCAGGCTCCGTCCAGGATCGAGTAGTCCGAATGGACATGCAGATGCACAAAGTCGGGAGCCCCAGCCATTCCCCTCAGGCTAACCGCCGCCTCGGGCGTCGGCAAGGTCTCACGCACCCAATATGTGGGGTGTGAGCGACACCCCCGACGCCATCCCTAGCGTTGCGGGCCGCCAGGCGCTTTACGCGCCGGGTGAGTCGCCGACCCGCGCCAACGCCAACAAGCCCCATTCTCCGCCGATCACCAGCAGCTGGCCATCGGGCGCCCAGGCACCGCAGCGCGCCCAGCGGATCACCCGGCACAGCGCCCGGTCCTCCGTGCGAAGAATCGCCAGCGAATAGACCCGCGCCGTCTCGAATACCGGCACCGCGACGACCGCGCCGCCTGGGGCGACCACCGCACTCGCGGGCAGGTCCCCGTCGGCGAGGTCGTCGAGGAATACCGCGCCCGGCAAATCACGTGCAGGATCTTGCTCGGGGCGCTCCTCGCCGAGCAGCAGCAAATCCGGCAGGGACCAGGTCCGGCGAATCATCCGCGAGACCCCGTGCACGTGTCCCTCATCGTCGGCGCGCAGCATCAGTGCGGACTCACGCGAGGCGGCGACGATGCGCCCGGGCCCGGCTCCGGCCATGCCCAGCCGGGGATCGAAGCCGAGGAGTGTCAGCGCGGTCCTGGGCGGCGGCATCAGCATCAATCCGTTGGGCGGCTCGGCGCGGCGGCGCCCGGTGCGATTGCCGCGGCGCTGCAGGTAGTCCAAGACGCCCGACCATGGACCGGGGTCGTCGGCCACAAACGGCCGCGGCGGAATGGGACGCGTGCTCATGCGGACTCCTCGACGGGAACAATCAGCGCCATCCCCCAGTCGCCCCCGACCACAACGCGGCCGTCGAACGCCAGAGCAATAGAAGAGGCGCCACTGACGTGTAACGCAATGGCGCCGTCGGTCGCGCGTACAACCGCGACGGCATCCGCTCCTGCGAGCGTCGCCCAGTCTCCGTTGTCCGAGAGCGAGATCGCCGTCACGTCGGCAACGACCGGCTGCCAGGTGCAGATGGGCTCGTCTGTGCCAAAGCGGGACACGCGCCCGTCGGCGAACAACGCCAGCACCCGATCGGCCGCGCCGGCTCCGACCAGGCTGCGCACCGGCGCTCCGCGCTCGGGAGTCAGCGCACCGGCCGGCCCCACCGCACCGCCGGCTGCCAGCCAGAGCCGATTCGCGGCGAACGCGGCCGCGTCGGACGCGCCCGGATATTCGGCACGCGGCGCCCCGTCGGCGAGCGCCACGACATATGTCGCCCCCGCGTCGTAGACGGCGACCTCGCGGCCGTCGGCCGAAATCGCCACCGGCCCCGGTCCAAGATCCGAGAGCCGGTCGCCCATACTCGGAAGCACCACTGCCCGCCAGCCATCGTCGGCGCGCAGCAGCGCCGCATTGGCGCGGGCCGCACCCCTGGCCTCGGATGCGCCGGGGGGGCGCCGGTCGAATGCCTGCGCAAGGTCCGGGAGCACGACGCACTGCACGACCCCGGGGATCCAGCTCATCACCATCGTGCCGCCCGCGGTCGCCGACAGTCCGGCCGTCGGGTACGGCGAGGCGACCGACAGCGCAACCCGCGGCCCCTCGAGACATGTCGCCCCGGCCGGCGCGGGCTGCTCCAGGAGGGCCAGCCCCGCCGGCCCCTCAGCCAAGCGGCAGATCGGAGCGGATGCCCCCTGGTGAATCCGCCGCCTCGGCGGTGGGATCACGCGACGCACGCCTAGCGCTCTTCGAGGGCGTCGTTGATGCGGTAGGCCATCCTGCTCTGCAGCGAGAAGAGCTCGATAAAACCGGGCGATGCGTGCTGTGAGAACGACGCGTCGGCGTTAAAGGTGGCAAGGCTCTTGTCGTAGATCGCGTACGGCGAGGTGCGCCGACAGGCGCGCGCCGAACCCTTGTAGAGCCGAATCGTAATCTCGCCCGTGACCTTCCGGTTCACGTCACGCATCAGTGCGTTGAGGTTACCGAGCAGGGGCTCGTACCAGAGCCCGTCATAGACCAGCTGCGCCCACAAGCCATCGAGCTGGGGCTTGAGCGCGTTCTGACGCCCGGTGCAGACGAGCTTCTCGAGCTCGCGATGCGCCGTCAGCAGGACCTCGGCGGCCGGCACCTCGTAGATGTCGCGCACTTTCAGGCCGACAACGCGGTCTTCGATGTGGTCGACAATCCCCACGCCATTGCGACAGGCAATCTCCGCCACCCGCTGGATCAGTTCCACCAGACCGTATTCGATACCGTCAAGGCTGACCGGCAGCCCTTCACGGAACCCGATGACCAACTCCTCGATACGGTCCGGCGCCAAGATTGGCGGAGTCACCAACTCAAACAAATCATCCGGTGGCGCCTGATCGAGGTCTTCGATGACACCACCCTCACTGGAGCGACCCCACAGGTTGTCGTCGATCGAGTAGGGACGCTCGACCGACGATGACACCGGGATGCCGTGCTCGAGCGCGTAGGCAATCTCCTCGTCACGGCCCATCTGCCACTCGCGCACCGGCGCGATGACCTTGAGCTCCGGCGCCAACGTGGCAACCGTCGCCTCGATGCGCACCTGATCGTTGCCCTTGCCGGTGCATCCGTGGGCGATCGTGTCGGCGCCAAAATCGCGGGCCGTCTCCACGGCGATTTTTGCCAGCAGCGGCCGACCAAGGCTCGTAAACGGCGGATAGCCGCCTTGATACCGGGCATTGGCAAGGATCGACGGCCCGACATATTCGCGGGCGAACTGCTCCTTGGCATCCACGAGGATCGACTCGACGGCACCGAGGTTACGGGCCTTGTCGAGCACCTGGACAAAGTCGTCGGCTGGCTGGCCGAGATCGATGCACAACGCGATGACTTCGGCGTCGTACTCGTCTTGGATCCACTTGAGCATCACGGAGGTGTCAAGGCCGCCGCTGTAGAGCAGCACCACGCGATGCACATCCTCAGGGCGGGCGAGATACGAAGCGGAGAGTGGTGCTACGTGTGCGTCAGACACAAACGACCTCATACGTGGACGACAACGGGCCACGCCAGAGTTTAGAGGCGAACCGCCGTGTTGGTCTCAACCCAGACTCTTTCTTTCATTTGGGGGGTGCCGATAGGATTGACAGGCCCCCCGACGAATCACCGAGGCGATGACCAGCGACGCAATCGAGTCCGCATTCCGAGTGCCAGCCACTCTGCGGTCGCTGGCATTCGTACGTGGAGCGCTCGCGCTCGTCCTCGATCGCGAACCCTGGAGCCCCGAAGACTCGGGGCGCCTGCTCCTGGCCGCCAGCGAGGCGGTCTCGAATGCAATCGAACACGGCTCGCCCGAGCATGACGGCTACGTCGAGATCCAGGTCGTCGTGCGCAAAGACGCGGCGACGCTCGTGGTGACCGACGAGGGTCACGGCGCCGACGACCCAGAGATCGATCCGACGTCCGCACCGCCATCGCCGACGAGCCCCCGCGGACGCGGCTTTCCGATCATGCAGAGTCTTGCCGACGAGTTGACCGTCGAACGGGTCGGCAACGGGACCCAAGTGACCATGCAGTTTGCGGTGCAGGCCGACGACCCCGAGGCGATCTCCAGCGCCGCCTAGCTGACCCGCCTACACACGTTCCGAACGCCTGAGAGGTAGTCCGAACCTCCCGAGAGGCTGTGGGTGTCAAAGCTCACAGAATCCGGGAGGCTCGGATGTCTCACCCTAACGCTGTGCTCACGCC
>Ga0182030_10010472_pt1 | contig 18825 bp, 18 predicted proteins | sample 812S3MmetaG_FD_121299 | JGI IMG/M metagenome (GOLD analysis project Ga0182030, IMG submission 121299) | Permafrost microbial communities from Stordalen Mire, Sweden - 812S3M metaG (Illumina Assembly) | ecosystem: Environmental > Terrestrial > Soil > Wetlands > Permafrost | place: Sweden...
AGAGCCTGCGGCCTGCCTCGAATGCGTCGGCCAGATCGGCGATCAGCCGATGCTTGGCCGGATCGTCGCCGAGCGCGTAGGTGCGGCCGAAATCCGCTTCCCAGGCCTCGAACACCGGCCCGAAATCCAGGTAGACGATGTCGTCCTCGGCGATGCGGCGATCCGACGGTTCATCGTAGTAGGTCAGCAGTGTATTGGGACCGGCGCGCGCGATGCGCTTGTGCCAGTGGCGGCGAACGCCAAAACGTTCCTTCGCCAGCGCATGGATGTCCGCGGTCAATTCGCTCTCGAGCTTGCCGGGCTGAATCAGTCCGCCGGCGACGACGTCGGCGAACAGTGCCTCGGCCTTGTTCTGCGCTGCGAGCAGTGATTGGGCAACTGCATCCACTCAGATCGGCTCCATAAATTAGAGCGCTATTAAACCACCAGTAAAAGCTAACTGAACGCCGACGCGGCAGCGCTTGAATGGTGCGTAATGTTTTACATACGATAACAATCATAAGTATTTGATCTTAAACAGTATTCTATCTTGAATCATTCGTCCCGAGCGATGCGGCCGCCGGCAGCCGGTTGCCGTCGTCTGGTTGCCGCATCGCGGTAGAGCTCGCGCGGTCAAATTCTTGCGGACTGGCACACACGCCGCTTACAAATTCCTTAGTACCGTGCCGCTATGGCCTTCATGTTAAAGGGCAAGCTCGGCATTCCCGACTCGCGCTATGCAGCCGAGCTGGATAAGCGCGCGGCTGAAGCCAAATTCGCACCTGACATGGAAGCCGAATACGACGAGTTCTTCCTGTCCGAACGCCGCTCGCAGCTGCGCTGGTTCAACGGCATGCTGTTCGCGCTGGCGGTGTGGGCCTGCCTGCTGTCGCTCGATCGCGGCCACGAAGGCATGGAGCGGCTGCGTCTGATGCTGATCGCCCTCGGCTGCGCGACGCTTACCTGGGCCGCCTTCAGCCGCGTCTACCAGGATATCTACCTCGGCGTCGCGCGCTGGGCCACGATTCCCATCGCGATCTTCGGCGCCTTCGAAATCGCTCATCGCATCGCGGGCGGCCAGGGCGAAGCGCTGGCATGGCTGGTCGCCTACAGCATCGGACTGTATTTCATGCTCGGACTGCGCTACGGCGCCGCCGTGCAGGCCAGCCTCGTGGTGCTGGCAAGCTTCGCGGTCGCGCTGCTGGTCAACGGCCAGACAATCTCCCAGACCGTACACACCGCGGGCATCGCGACCATCATCGTCGGGATTGTCGCGCTGGCCTACTTCCAGCAGGCCCTGCGTGTGCGCAAGGCCTTCCTCGAACGCGGGCTGATCGCCGATCTTGCCGCGCGCGACGGGCTGACCGGCCTGAAAAATCGGCGCGCATTCGATGAGCACCTGATCCGCTCCTGGCAGCAGGCATTGCGCGACCGTAAGACCATCTCGGTGATGTTCATCGACGTGGATGCTTTCAAGAAATTCAACGACCGCTATGGCCACAAGGCCGGCGACATTGCGCTCCAGCGCATCGCCGGGGTGGTGCACAGCGTGGCCAAGCGCGCGCTGGATCTGGCCGCGCGCTATGGCGGCGAAGAACTCGCGGTCATCCTCTACGATGTGCCCCGGGAAGCCGCGCAGCCACTGGCCGAAGCCATGCGCATTGCGGTCATGAACCTGGGGATCGAGCATCTGGACGGCACGCCGCTCGATGTGGTCACCATCAGCATTGGCGTGGGGATCGTACGGCCGACGCTGGCGCGCAGCCCCGATGGCGCCGTGCAGCTGGCCGATGAGGCGCTCTATGCGGCCAAGCGAAACGGCCGCAACCGCGTGGAAGTGTTCGAGTCCGAATACGACGCGCTCTCCACGGGCACCTTTCGCGCGCGTTGAGAGCACCCCCGCGCTGCGCCGGGAGTGCGCCGCTCAGGCGCCGGCCAGCACCATGGCCTTCAGTGTCGGCACCGCAGCGCCACCTTTGATCTCCTCGGTGACGGCGAACTGGTTGGCGTTCTGGATCGGCCGGCGCGCCTTGAAGTTCACACGGCCATCGCCTGAATCATCGACCTGCAGGATGCCGGCGTCCACAGGCGAGGGATAGCGCGGATCGATGATCCACAGCTGATAGTCCTTGCCCTTCGGCGCCGGCTTCAGATGGTGCACGACCACGACGCCGCTCTGACGTTCGTTGTCCCAGACGCTCACGGCCACGGCCTTCGGATCGGCACTCAACTGTGAGTTGAGCACCGCGATGCGCAGGTTCGCCACCCGATTACTCAGCTGCAGCGTGGCCACGGCCTGTTTGAGGTCCGCGCGCTCGGCGCGCAGAGCCTCGGCCATATGATCGAGTTCATCGATACGCTGCTGGCGGGCTTCCAGCTGCGTGCCCATGTTGCGTACCTGGAGACCGAAGATCACGCACACGGCCGCCAATCCTGCCGCCAGCGCCCATGGCAACGATCCTCGCCAGCTGCGGCGCTGCGCCGCTTTCGGCAGCCCGCGATCTCCCATGTCGGCGATTACGCGCGCACGCAGCGCGCCAGACGGTTCGAGCCCGGGGGCCCCACCGGCCACCAGGGCGCTGACCCCGCGCAGGTCGAACACGAGCGCGCGCAGTTCAGGATTGCTGTGCAGCTGTGCCTCAAAGCCCACGACCTCGTCGGGCTCGAGCGCGCCCAGGGCGTAGGCGGCGGCCAGCTCTTCAGTGCGTTCGTCGATCACAGCACATCCCCCAACCGGTCGCGCAGGCGCAGCATGCCGCGCCGGATCCTGGCCTTGACGGTGCCGAGTGGCTGCTCCAGCCGCGCGGCGATCTCGCTCTGGCTCAGGCCCGCAAAAAAAGCCAGTTCGATGGCCTGGCGCTGATCGGGGGACAGATCGGCCAGCGCGGCACGGATGCGCCCCGCACGCTCCTCGCCGTGAAGCTGCTCGCTGGCCGATGCGGCCGGGGCTTGCTCGACGGTCTCGGCAGTGATCGCAATTTCCTCGATCAGCCGGCGGCGGCGCGTGGACGCGCGGATGCGATCGATGGCCTTGTTACGCGTCAGGGCGCAGGTCCAGCTGGTCAGCGATCCCAGTTCGGCATCGAACCCCTGGGACTTTTGCCAGAGCTGGGCGAACACATCCTGCAGCACGTCCTCGGCCTCGCGCCGGTCGTTCAGGATGCGCGCCGCGACCGCCAGCAGCAGTGGTGCCGCACGGTCGTAGAACTCCAGGAACGCGGCTCGATCCCCCGCCCGGATGCGACGGATGATCTCCGCATCATTTCCGCCGCCCGTCGGTTTTTTATCGTTCAATGGGACTCGCCACGGCAACAGCACCCGCCATCCCGCGGCAGGCCCACGGGGGCTGCTGTCCATAGCGGCGCGCTCATTCATAACAGACCGCCAAACCTGCCACAAGTTGTTGTCATCAGAAGCTTAAACGTGCCGCCGGCCTGCGCGGATGCATCCGAATTCCCCGCCGGTGCGATATATTGGCCATGACAGGCCATCGAAAAAGAACGACATGGAAACGTTAGGGATCATCGGCACAGGGATTGCCGGGCTCGGCTGCGCTCATGCCCTGCAACGCCGCTACGCGCTGACGCTGTACGAGCAAGGCGGCCACGTCGGCGGCCACGCCAATACCGTGCTGGTGGAAGAACCGGCGGGGGTCATTCCCATCGACACCGGCTTCATGACTTTCAATGAAGTCACCTATCCGCACCTCACGCGCCTGTTTCGCGAGCTGGGTGTCGAGACACAGCCGAGCTCGATGTCCTTCAGCGTGCAGCACGCGCAGGCTCAGCTGGAGTTCTGCGGCTCCAGTCTCAACCTGCTCTTCGGCCAGCGGCGCAATCTCTTCAGGCCTGGCTTCTGGAAAATGCTGCTGACCATCAACCGCTTCAACCAGGAAGCGGTCGCCTGCCTGGAGTCGCACCGCCATGATCATCAGAGCCTCGATGAGTACATCCGCGAGCGCAATTACGGGGATCAGTTCCGCGATCTGTACCTGATGCCGATGAGCTGCGCGGTCTGGTCCACTCCGCCGGAGCGCATGCTGCAGTTTCCCGCCACCACGCTGCTGCGCTTCTTTCACAATCACGGTTTTCTGGGCCTGCACACGCAGCATCCCTGGCTCACGGTCTGCGGCGGATCGCGCCGCTACGTGGAGAAACTGATCGCTCCGTTCCGCGATCGCATTCACCTGCGGCGCGGCGTCACGCAGGTGCGTCGCGACCACGGCCGTGTCATCGTCACCGATCAGAGCGGGCAGCAGCAGAGCTTCGATCGCGTGATCCTGGCCTGCCATGCCGATGAGACCCTGGGCATGCTCATCGATGCGGACCAGCACGAGCGGCGCGTACTCGGTGAGTTCCACTACCAGCCCAATCTGGCGCTGCTGCACACGGATGAATCGGTGATGCCCGCGACGCGACGCTGCTGGTCCTCGTGGAACTATCGGGTCAGTGGCACCGCTGACGGGCTGCTCGAACCCTCCACCGTCTACTGGATCAACAGCCTGCAGCGGCTGCCTACGCGGCAGAACTACTTTGTCTCGATCAATGGCGAGCAGTCGCTGAATCCTGCGAAGATCCTGCAGCGCATCGCCTATGATCATCCACTCTTCAGCCTGGGCGCGGTGAGCGCGCAGCGCGAACTGCCCGAGCTCAATCGCCGGCAGAGCGGCGTGTATTTCTGCGGCAGCTATTTTCGCTACGGCTTTCACGAGGATGCGCTCGCATCGGCCATGGATTTGAGCCGCATGCTGGATCCGACGCTGACCGGAAATGAGCGCGCCGACGCACCGGCAGTCGCCTACCCTGCGGTGGAAGACCTGGCGCTCGCGGGTGCCACGCCTTGAAGAGCTGTCTCTACCAATGCGAAGTCATGCACCAGCGCCTGGCCCCTAGGCGCTACGCGCTGCGGCACTCGCTCTTCATGTTCTACCTGGACCTGGATGAAATCGGGCTGCTCGCGCAGGTGCTGCGCCTCTTCAGCCGCAACCGCTGGAACCTCTACAGTTTTCATGATGCCGATCACCTGCCCGAGCGCGGTGTCGCTGGCGCAGCGCTGCGCACGCGGCTGGTGCAGTACCTGGCCGCGCAGGGCATGCCGCTGCCGCCCGAGGCGCGGATCCGGCTGCTGACGCTGCCTCGCATCGCAGGCTACGTGTTCAATCCGATCTCGGTCTATTTCTGCTTTGGGCATGCCGAAGGCGCGCCGCTGTGCGCGGTCGCCGAGGTCGGCAACACCTTCGGCGAGCACAAGCTCTACTTGCTGCCCTCTCCGACGGCTGCGGATGGCTCGCTGTTCACACTGCGCGTACCCAAGCACTATTACGTGTCGCCCTTCTCCAGCCTCACGCTGCAGTTCGATTTCCACCTGCGTGCGCCGGGCGAGACGCTGCACCTGCGCATCGATGACTTCGACGGCGAGCATCGCGTCCTGCGCAGCGGGCTGCGAGGCCGGCGTCGCGCGCTCGGTGACGCACGCCTCGCCTGGTATGGGCTCAAGTACCCGCTGCTGACGCTCAAGGTCATCGGGCTGATCCACTGGCATGCGCTCAAGCTGTGGCTGCGCGGAGTGCCCTGGTATCGCAAGACCGACTCGCCGCACCTGCAGCGCGAGGTGTTGCGGCCGCACGGGACGCTGGCAGCGCTGCAGGCCGCCCCGGAGCAGCCAGTGGTGCCGCAATGATCTGGTTTCTGCGCATCGTCTTCAGCCTCGTGGTCGTGACCATGCTCTGCGTCACCAGTTGGGCCAGCGCCCATGTGCCGCTGTGGGAGACCCCGCGCGCCGTGGTCATGCACCCGTGGTTCATCGCGACGATGTTCGACACCTACTTCGGCTTCCTGACTTTCTTCGTCTGGCTCGCGTATCGCGAGACCTCCCTCCTCGCGCGCCTGCTCTGGCTGATCGCGATCCTGCTGCTCGGCAATATCGCCATGGCCAGCTATGTGCTGCTGATCGTGTGGCGACTGCCGACGGACGCGCCGGTCTCACGCGTACTGCTGCGCCCGACCACGCGCGGCGCATGAACGCGCCGGCACCGGGCACGCCGGCACCGGGCGCGCCGGCATCGGGTCTGCGTGGCTTCTGGCGCCGACGCGTGGTCGATCTCTTGCTGGCGCAGCTACGCCAGGGCATCACCCCGCAAAAGATCGCACTTACCCTGGCGCTCGGGACCGTGATCGCGCTGTTTCCCATCATGGGCACGACCACCGCGCTGTGCGTGCTGGTCGGCGTCGCACTTCAACTCAATCAACCGATCATTCAACTCGTGAATTGGATCGCCTGGCCACTGCAGATATCGGGGATCTATTTCTTCGTGCGTGCGGGCGAGTGGATCACGCGCAGCCCGCCGGTCTCCTTTTCGATCTCGGCGCTGCTGGTGGCATTCAAGCACTCCCCCGTGCGCTTTCTGCAGCAGTACGGCATGACCGGCCTGCGCGGCGTGCTGGCCTGGGCGCTGATCGCACCGGGCGTCGCGGCGCTGATCTACGTGCTGACGCTGCCGCTGATCAAGCGCATGCGCATCAGACTGACCGCGCTGGCGCAAAGGACCTGAAACGCCATGTCACTGGATCGACTGCTGGAACGGGACATTCTTCCGGATACGCTGCTGCGTTTCGGCATCCGTCGGCTGCTGCGGCAGCGACTGCGCGAGGAACGGCGCGACAACGTCGAGGCACAGCTCGAGGCGCTGCAGTCGCTGGTGGCGCAGCTGCGCGCCAGCCCCATCGCCATCGAAACTGCCGCCGCCAACGAGCAGCACTACGAAGTGCCGACGCGGTTTTTCGAGCTGTGCCTGGGATCCCGGCTCAAGTACAGCAGTGGACTGTGGACCCATGGCATCGACACGCTCGATGCGGCCGAAGAGGCCATGCTGGAACTCACCTGCCAGCGCGCGCGCATCGAGGATGGTCAGCGCATCCTCGAACTCGGCTGCGGCTGGGGCTCGCTGTCGCTGTGGATGGCCGGGCACTATCCCAATGCCCGCATCACGGGTGTCTCCAACTCCAGCACCCAGCGGCGTCACATCGAAAGCCAATGCGCGCAGCGCGGCATCAGCAACCTCACGATCCTGACCTGCGACATGAATCGCTTCGATATCGATGAGAGCTTCGACCGGGTGGTGTCGGTCGAGATGTTCGAGCACATGAAGAACTACAAGCGGTTGCTGGGCAACATCGCGCGCTGGCTGACGCCCGCGGGGCTGCTGTTCGTGCACATCTTCACACACCGCGAGTATGCCTATCACTTCGAAGCCCGCGGGGACAGCGATTGGATGGCGCGTTATTTCTTCAGTGGTGGCATCATGCCCAGCGATGATCTGCTGCTGTACTTCCAGGACGACCTGAGCCTGCAGCATCACTGGCGGGTGAGCGGCCGGCACTATCAGCAAACCGCGGAGGCGTGGCTCCGGAACATGGATCGGCACCAGTCGGAGATTCGCCCGCTGCTGGCCGCCACTTATGGCGAGCACGACAGCACGCGCTGGTGGGTGTACTGGCGCGTCTTCTACATGGCCTGCGCGGAGCTGTGGGGCTATCGTAACGGCGAGGAATGGCTGGTGTCGCACTACCTGTTCGGGAAATCCAGAGCGCACGCACCGTGACGGCAGCCGTGGCCGCGGCGAGCCCGCAGCGCTTCTACTACGGCTGGAAGGTTCTCGCCGCGCTCTTCATGGCCGGCTTCATGGTTTACGGCGGCGGCCTGTGGGCCTTCACGCTTTTTGTGATGCCGCTGACCGAGGAGTTTCACTGGACGCGCGCCGCCACCGGCGGCCTGGTCACGGCCTTCTGGCTCAGTGCGCCGATGATCCTGCTCGGCGGCTCGGGCATCAAACGCTTCGGCGCCGTGCGCATGCTCATCTGCGGCATCCTCATCGAAGCCGCCTGTCTTGCCATGCTCGCCACCGTGTCGAGTTTCTGGCAGATGTACCTGCTGCGGGCGGCCATGGGCTTCGGCAAGGTCGCCTTTGCGGTGACGCTGCCGTACCTGGTGTCGCGCTGGTTCTCGCGCCATTACTCCCTTGGGCTCGGTATCACCTGGTCGGGCTGGCATTTCGGCGGCCTGGTGCTGGCGCCCGTTACCGGCCAGGTGATCGCGCACTTTGGCTGGCGCGCGGCTTGTCTCACGATCGTGGCGGGACTGATCACGGTGGGGCTGATTCCCGCACTCTTCACGCTGCGGGTGCGAACCCCCAAGCAACTCGGACTGGCGCTCGATGGCGATCCTCTCGATGCTGCTGCCAGGCAGGAGGCGGTCGATGTGCGCGACAACCCGCCCGGCTCACTCGGCGCGTTGCTGGGGTCGGCGACATTCTGGTTCATCGCGCTCATGACACTGGTGTTCTTCATCACCTACAGCGGGTTGATCACGCACCAGAGCGCGATCGTCGAGGGTGCGGGCTTCATCGGGCAGCTGCCCTCGACGGTGCTCGGCGCCACGGCCGGATTTGCCGGGCTCGGCAGTCTCTGCACCGGCTGGCTGCTGGATCGCTATTCCACGCGCAATGTGGGCATCGGCATGTGCGTGCTGCTGCTGACCGGTGCGCTCTCGCTGCTCGCCATCGATCGCCTGCACTCCACTGCCGCATTGTTCGTCTACGCGACCAGCTTTGGCTTCACGGTGGGTGGCGGCGACCTCTATTTCGTGGGGCTGCTGCGCCTGCGCTTCCCAACCATCAGCGTGGCGTTCAGCTACAGCGCCTGGTATTTCTGCCAGATTCTCACGCTGCTCATCGGCGGTCCGATCGCGGGCAGGATCTACGACCTGACCGGCGACTACGCCACCACGCTGGGCCTGCTGGTGGGCACGGCCGTCGCGGCGCTGGTGTTTTCGCTGGTGATCGTGCGGCCGGAGCGAAAAGCCGCCTAAGGCCTCGCCTCCACGAACAGCGAGTAGTAGCGCCGGCCGTGCTTCGCCCCGGCCACAAGGCTCGCCTCGTCGATGCGCAACGCCGGATCGCGGCTGCGCATGAACGCGCTGCGCTCGACGCGCCGGAAGCCCGCACGTCTGAGCAGCACCCGCAAGGTCTCGTAGTCGTAGCCGAACTTGTGGCTGCTGACGAAAGCATCCGGGCTTGCGCCCACGCCCGCATAGCCGAGGAAACTCTCCAGCCGTGTGCTCGTTGGCGGCCACCAGGGCCACTGCGCGCGGCGCGCCGCGAAGAATCGCCGGTCGCGGCGTACGTATGCGCGCAGGCACTGTTCGATATCCGGGACCACGATGCGCGCGACCCCATCACGCGCGAGCACGCGACGGATATCGGCCATGACCGCCAGCGCCTCATCGGGGTAATAACAATGTTCGAGCACATGACACAGATACACAGCCTGGGCTGCGCCGTTTGCAAACGGCAATCCCCAGCGCAGGTCCATCGCCAGTTGTGCCGGCCAGTGATCGATGTTGACCCAACCCGGAAGCGGCGAATCTGCAGCGCCCAGATGCAGTCGCAGCTGCCGCGAACTTCGATGAAGCCCCAACACCGTGAGCTGCCGGCGCATAAAAGCCTGTCGCTGCCGGTGCAGCGCCGCGGCCAGCAACTCCGCATCGCGCCGCCAGCGTTTGAGGGCCACGGGGCTCTTGGACTGCGGTCCACGCGCGGCAACCTCCGCGGCAATCGCCTCGGTCGCGCGCGCCAGGCGGCGCAGGTCGCTTTGGGCGCTCTGGAACGCGGCCTGCTTTGATTTGGCGGTCATGGCAGCCCGGACAATACCCCAGGAACGGCCGGTACTTGCGCGGCGTTGCATCCAGCGGCTTGCGTCCAGATGTATCGTACGATATAGTTTTCGATATGTTGAACGTTAAGGAATCCTACCAATGAGACGATTTCGAGCAGAAGGTCCCTTCGGCCGGGAAAGTGGCCGCTTCGGGCACCGCCACCGATTCATGGGCGCCGTGCGCCGCGGCTCCTTCGGCGGCCCAGGGCTGCGCGCCGCCAAGATGCTCTCCTCCGAGGACCTGCAGCTGATCATGCTGGCGCTTCTCAAGGACAGCCCGCGCCATGGCTACGACATCATCAAGTCGCTGCAGGAACACTCCAGCGGGCTCTACACGCCCAGCCCTGGCGTGGTCTACCCCGCACTGACCTATCTCGAGGAGGCCGGACTTGCCCTCTCGGAGACCGAGGGCAGCAAGCGCCGTTATCGCATCACCGAGGCGGGCCTTGAACACCTGACGAAGAACCTCGCCACCGCCGATGAACTGCTGGCGCAGCTTGCGCGCATGGGCCAGAAGATGGCGCAGTTCCAGCGCCAGTACGCCGAGGATGAGGCCGCCGGCGAGGAATGGGGCGGCACGGCGCGCGATCAGGAGAAGCAGGAATGGCGCCAGGTGCGGGCGCAGTTCCAGGAACTCAAGCACGAGTTCAAGCTGGCACTGTTCGAGAAGCTGCACGCCTCAATCGAGGAGAAGCGGCGCGTACTGGACATTCTTCGCGGCGCCATCGCCCAAATTCGCGGCAAATGAACCCACCGTCCCCGTCCACGGCCGCGCCCACCGGCCTTTCCGGCTATCAGAAATTCATCGTCGCGGTAATCGCGTTCCTGCAGTTCACGATCATCCTGGATTTCATGGTGCTCTCGCCGCTGGGCGCTCTGATCATGCCGGCACTGAACGTGACACCCGGCCAGTTTGGGCTGCTGGTGTCCGCCTATGCGTTCAGCGCCGGACTGTCGGGACTGCTGGCCGCCGGGTTCACCGATCGCTTCGATCGCAAGCGGGTGCTGCTGTTCTTCTACTGCGGCTTTGTGCTCGGAACGCTGTTGTGCGCGCTCGCCAGCAGCTATCACTTCCTGCTCTTCGCCCGCATGATTACCGGACTTTTCGGCGGCGTAATCGGCTCGACCGTGCTGGCTATTACGACCGACCTGTTCGAGTACCGCGTGCGCGGCCGCGTCATGGGCGTGGTGCAGACCGCATTTGCCGCCAGCAACGTGCTGGGCATTCCGCTGGCGCTGCTGCTGTCCAATCGCTGGGGCTGGAATGCGCCCTTCCTGCTGATCGTGGTCGTAAGCCTCCTGGTCGGCATCGTCATCGTCACGAAGATGCAACCGGTCCGCGCCCATCTGCAACGCAGCCCGGATCGAAATGCGCTGCATCACTTCCTGCACACCGTGTCGACGCCGCGCTATCTGCAGGGCTTTGCCACCACCGGCCTTCTGACGGTGGGCGGCTTCATGCTCATGCCCTTCATGAGCAACTTCACCGTCCACAACATGGGCATCCCGCTCGAGCGCCTGCCGTTGGTGTACATGATCACGGGGATCGCCTCGATGATCGCCGGGCCGCTGATCGGGCGTGCCAGCGATGCCTTCGGCAAGTTCGTCGTATTCGCTTTCGGCTGCGCCATCACCATCCTGATGGTGAGCATCTACACGCACCTGGGTATAACGCCGCTCGCCGTGGTCATCCTGGTGAGTATCGCGCTCTTCATCGGGGTCTCCTCCCGCATGATCTCCTCCTCGGCGCTGATCTCGGCAGTGCCGAATCCGGCCGATCGCGGCTCGTACATGGCTATCAGCGCCTCGATCCAGCAATTTGCCGGCGGCATCGCTGCCAGCATCGCCGGACTGATCGTGGCGCAACGCCCCGATGGCAGCATCGAGCACTTCGAAGTAGTGGGTTATCTGCTCACCGTTACGACACTGACCTCGCTGGCGATGATGTATCTGATTCAGCGCCGCATCGAGCCGCGGGGGGTCTCCTCGCTGGCAGTTGGCGCCTCTCAGCCGCCCGTCGCCCCCTGAGGCCGAGAAGCCAATCGGCCCGAACGGCCGCAGGGCTTGCCGCCCCACAGCCGTGCAGATGTACTGCAACGCAACATAATCGTACGCAGATCCCGCCGCGCGGTGCGTCGGCCGTGACCTGCGACGCCGATTGGACGCTCGTAGCCTAGTAAATTGGCCACCCACATGATCCGCTGGCCGATCAAGCTTAGTTGCGCCCGCTTCCGTGTACCTGTCCCAGGAGGACCGATCGTACCGGCGGTGCTGCTCGCCGCATTGGCCGCGATCGCCGTGGCCGCGCCCGCCTCGGCCGCCTGCCCCAACCTGCCCGATCCACAGTTGCGCGCACTCGACCGGCTCGTCGGCCGCGATGCGAAGCAGGCACTGGCCGAGATCGGGGCCCGCGTGAGCGGTCTGGAATCGCTGCCCGGGACCACCCCGGGAAAACTAGCCGCGCTGTATGCGCTGCAGGCCAATGCCTACAGCATGCTCGAACTGGATCGTGATGCGCGCGACGCTGCCACCAATGGCCTGGCGCTCGCCACCAATCCGCTCGATCCGGTGCACGTGAATCTGCTCATTGGCTACTGGGGGAATATCTACGATCAGGCCAGCCTCGACCAGGCGGTGCAGGAACTCGAGGCAGCGCGCGCCGTGCAGCCGCCAGGCTCGAGCGCCGCTGTGTGCCTGCTCATCGAACTGGGCGTTGTGCAGCAGCGTCGCGACCGGCCCGACATCGCAATCTCCGAGCTGACGCAGGCCTACAGCATGACGGCCGGCCCGTCGGCCGCCGATGAACGCGTGCTCGCCGCCGCAGGACTCGCCTCGGTCATGCGCGCGGTGGGCGACCACGCCCAATCGCTGGCACTGAACCAGGAAGTCATCAGCTACGACACCGCGCGCGGCGCGTCGCTGGATCTGTCCGTGGCGCGTTTTCTGCGCGGCGAGACACTCACCTCCATGGGCGACTACGACGGTGCGATGGAGCAACTGACACTTGCACGGGACCTCAGTGTCGGTCTGGACGATCGGCAGGGCGTCGCCTTTGCCGACCAGGCCCTCTGTCGCGCCAACATCGAGAGCGGGCAGCCGGCCAAGGCCCGGCCTCAATGCGAGCAGGCATTGCGCGTGTTCACTGCGGCGAGCTCCACCGACGTGGCCCTGCAGACGCAGGCCTTGATCGCCCGCATCGATCTGGCCGATGGCCATGCGGAACGGGCACTGTCCAAGCTCAACGCCATTCTTGCCAACGGCGGTGTCGAGATTCCGGCTCGCGACCTGGTGGAGATCCTCGAACTGCGCGCGCGTACCAATGCGACGCTGCAGGACTACGCCGGTGCCTACCAGGATCTGCGCGAGTACCTGCGCCGCTATCGGGCGGTCAACGACACCGAGCGATCGCGCCAGATGACGACGTTGCGCGCGCGCCTCGAAACCGACCGCGAGATCGAGCGCAACGGCGCGTTGCAGCGTGAGCTGTCGTTATCGCACGATCGCGCCACCAGCCAGGCGACCGAGCTGCGGCGCACGCAGCTGGCGATTGCCGCCGGTACGATCGTGATCGGACTGCTGATCTACATTCTCGTCTCCGGCCTGCGCAACCGACAGCTGCTGGTGCGGCTGGCAAGCCTGGACGGCCTGACCTCGCTGCCCAACCGTCGCCGCACCATAGAGCTCGCCACCAACTCGCTGCAGGAGGCGGCTGCGGAGGGCCGACCCGTGACGATCGCGCTGCTGGACTTCGACCATTTCAAGCAGATCAACGATCGCTGCGGCCACGCCGCCGGCGACTATGCCCTGAAGGAATTTGCACGCAAGGGACGCGAGATGCTGCGCGCGGAGGACACGCTCGGGCGCTGGGGCGGCGAGGAATTCCTGCTGGTGCTGCCAAATTGTCCGCTCGATCTGGCCTACGAGTGCGTCGAGCGCCTGCGCGCGGTCGCGATGGCGATCGAGCTGCCTTTCAATGAAGATAAGCTGCAGGTGAGCGTGAGCGCGGGCCTGGCCACCAACATCCGCTCTTCGATGTCGCTCGATGAGATCGTCGCCAGCGCCGATGCCGCGCTCTACGAGGCCAAAGGCGCGGGGCGCGACCTGGTGCGCATTGCGCGCGACAGCTTCGGCGCCGCATCGACCGGCGTGCGCCTCGCGCTGAATCAGGGGCTGGCGGCAACCGTGCCGCGCCAGGCGTGATCTCTCAGGGCGCGCGCAGACGGTAATAGCGGCGCGCATTCCCGCAAAACAGCGCGGCGCGCTCCGCATCGGAAGCGCCCTCGAGAATCGAGGCATAGGCCTGCCACAGAGCGGCGTAGCCGGCATGCAGGCCATCGATGGGAAAGTTCGAGGCGAACATGCAGCGGTCGCTGCCGAAACAATCCAGCGCCTGCAATACCCGCGGACGCAGGCTGTCGATGCTCCAGTGGTGATCGAACATCACCAGGCCAGAGATTTTCAGCGCTACGTTATGAGGTTGCGCCAGCGCTTTTAATGCACTCGACCATTCCTGTCGGCTGTGCGCATCGGTGCCGTCCACGAGCATGAGGGCATGATTGACGATGAACAGGATATCCGGATTGGCAGCAATCACCTCGATGGCGGCGGGCACCTGCGCGGGATAGAGCTGCAGATCGAACGACCAACCATGTTCACTCAAGCGCGCGAGGTTGTCGCGCCAGGTCGGCTCGAGCAGGTAGTCGCGGCTGACGTAGTTGTAACGCGCATCGGGGTGCCGGTTCAGTATCTGGCGGATGCCGCGCAGATTCGGACAGGCACTCAATCGTTCCAGGATCTCGGCGGCATCCGGCGCTGAAAGATCCGCGCCGGCGACGATGCCATGCGGGTGGCCGAGATTCACGGGATCATCCGCCAGCGACTGCAGCCATTGCGCTTCGCCGACCACATCGTCCGGATTAGCTTCCACGTGAACGCTCGCGCGCACATCCATACCGTCCGCGGCCTGCAGGAACTCTGCGACGGCGTGCCGCTGCGGCAACAGCCGGTTATCGCCGGAATAGGCCACCTGCGGATTGGCGAGCCATCGGTAGCCAACCCGGCTGGTATCCCAGAGGTGGATGTGAGGATCGACGACGTGCATGCGGCTACTGCAGGTTGACGAACAGTCCCCCATCAACCAGCAGCGAGGCACCGGTGATGTAGCGCGCCATGTCGGAGGCGAGAAACACCACGGCGTCGGCGACATCCTCGGGCGCGCCCAGGCGCCCGAGAGGTATGCGTCTTTTCATGTAGGCCAGCTTTTCGGGCGAGGACAGGTCCTCCTGGTTCAGCTCCGTCGCTATGGTCCCCGGCATCACCGAGTTGCAACGGATGCCATGGGGTCCGAGCGCAATGGCGCAGGATTGCATCAGCGAGTGCACGCCGGCCTTGGTCGGCGTGTAGTGGGCCTGCATCCCGCCGCCGACCAGCGCGCTGATCGAACTGGTGGCGATGATCGCCCCGCCGCTGCCCTGCGCTTTCATCTGCTGCGCAACCGCCTGTGTGACGTAGAAGGCCCCGTGCAGATTGACGGCCATCGTGCGCTGGAAGACTTCCAGCGGAATGTCGAGAAAGGCGTGAAATGGGCAGATGCCGGCATTGGCTGCCAGCACATCGATCCGGCCAAAGGCCTGCAGCGCGGCATCCAGGAGCTCGCGCGCCGTGGCCGGCTGGCCCACATCGCCTTCGATGGCGATGGCGCGCCGGCCGAGCGCCGTCACGGCAGCCACCGCTTCCTGCGCGGCCGCATCGCGGCCATACGAGGCATCGTTGCTCGCCCAATAGTTGATCACTACGTCGGCGCCATGACGCGCACTGGCGACCGCGATCGCCCGGCCGATGCCGCGCGAGCCGCCCGTGACGAGCACCACTTTGTTCTGCAATAGCATGCGCGCTCAGTGCTCGTAGGGCCGATGAAGCTTGCTCTGCGGGTTCAGGCGCACGCCAAACCCGGGCCGGTCCGGCACTTTCATGCGGCCATTCACCGGCACGGGCTCATCCAGTAACAAGGGCGTGAACATCGGTACCACGCGATCGGCGCGTGGCGCCATCATCAGGAACTCCGCAAAGGGGCTATTGTGTCGCGTGACGACGAAGTGATAGCTGTAGACGCTCGAGCCGTGCGGCACCACCAGCACCTTGTGAGCATCCGCCAGGTCCGCGATCCGGATCAGCTCGGTGATGCCGCCGCACCAGCCGACGTCCGGCTGAATGATGTCGCAGCAACCCATCTCGAGCAGCATCCGGAATCCCCAGCGCGTCGCCTCGTGTTCGCCGGTGGTCAGCAGCAGCCCCGCCGGCAGGTTGCGATGCAGTTGCGCATAACCCCAATAGTCATCGGGTGACAGCGGCTCCTCGATCCATTTCAATCCGTGCTCGGCCGAAGCAGCAGCCAGTCGCTGCGCATAGTCGAGGTCGAGACTCATCCAGCAATCGAGCATGAGCCAGAAATCCTTGCCGACCCGGGCGCGCATGGTCGAGAGCTGACGCAGATTGCTCTGCATGCCCTCCTCGCCCTCCGCCGGTCCATGGTGCAGCGGCATCTTGCCGCCGATGAATCCCATCTGCTGCGCCAGATCGGGGCGCGAGCCGGTGGCGTAGAATTCGATCTGCTGTCGAACGGGGCCGCCCAGCAACTGATACACCGGCTCGCCGCGGCACTTGCCCAGAAGATCCCATAGCGCCAGATCCACGCCCGAGATGGCGTTAACGACCACGCCCTTGCGCCCATAGAACAATGAGCTGCGGTACATCTGGTCCCAGATGAGCTCCAGCTCGCTGATGCCGCGGCCCTCGACGAAGCGCGCGAAATGCTTCTCGACGATGTAGGCACCGATCTCCCCGCCCGTGGTCAATGCAAAGCCCACCGAGCCATCGCTCGCTTCCGCCTCGACCACCAGAGTGCCGAGTACATCCAGCCCGAAGCTGCGCCGGCTTTGCCGGTACTCGGGGTAGTGGCTCATGGGACTGGCGATGTGATCATCGATCCAGTGCTCCCCGCTCTGATCGTGATAGTCGGCCCCGCCGCGGACCGTGTATGCGCGTAGCTGCCGGATCGTGGGCTCGGCCATGCGTCAATACGTGGCGCGGCCGCCGGAAATATCGAACACGCCGCCGGTGCTGAAGGAGCAGTCCTCGCTCGCGAGCCAGCAGATCAGCGCTGCGATCTCGTGGGGTTCCACGAATCGATTCATTGGAATCTTCGAGAGCATGAATTCGATGTGTGCCGGTGTCATCTGCGCGAACATTTCAGTCTTGGCCGCCGCTGGCGTCACGCAATTGACCAGGATGTTGCGGGTTGCAAGTTCCTTGGCCAAGGACTTGGTCAGCGCGATCAGGCCGGCCTTGGAGGCACTGTAGTGCGAGGCGTTCGGGTTGCCTTCCTTGCCGGCCACCGAGGCCACGTTGACGATGCGGCCGTAGCCCTGTTTCAGCATGTGCGGCATGATGGCGCGCGATAGCAGGAAGGGCGCGACCAGGTTGATTTCCAGCACCTGCCGCCAGACTGCAGGCTCCAGTTCCCAGGTCGGTGCATTGCCGCCGGTGATGCCGGCGTTATTGACCAGGATGTCGACCTTGCCGAAGCGGTCCAGTGTCGTGCCCAGTGCCGACTGGACTTGCGCATCGTTGGTGAGTTCGACCGCGGCCGTGCCCACCTGGCCGTGCACCGAGAGCTGGCCGGCCGCCTCATCGAGTCGAGCCCGGTCGCGATCCCATAGCGACACACGGCCACCGGAACGCAGGATCCGCTCGGCCACGGAGTAGCCGATGCCGCGGGCACCGCCGGTGACAATCGCGACGCGGTCGCGAAGATCGAGCTGATTCATGGCGCGGGTACGCGCGCGGGCACCGTGCGCTGCTGCTGAACGCCAAGACCTGAGATTCCGACGCGCATCATCTGCCCTGCGCGCAGATAGCGCGGCGGCTTCTGTCCCATCGCAACGCCGGGCGGTGTGCCCGTGGAGATGACATCACCGGATTGCAAGCTCATGAACTGACTGATGTAGGACACCAGGTGCGCCACCCCGAACACCATGGTGCGCGTGTTGCCATGCTGGAAGCGCTGGCCATCCACTTCGAGCCACATGTCCAGGTTCTGCGGATCGGGCACCTCATCCCTCGTCACGAGCCATGGCCCCAGCGGCGCGAAGGTGTCGCAGCCCTTGCCCTTGTCCCACTGCCCGCCCCGCTCGAGCTGGTAGGAGCGTTCGGAGACATCGTTACAGACGCAATAGCCCGCCACGTGCTGCATCGCCTGCTCGAGCGACACATATTTGGCTGGTTTGCCGATGACGACACCGAGTTCGACCTCCCAGTCGGTCTTGAGGGCATCACGAGGAATCTCCACATCGTCGTCGGGACCGACGATGGAGCTGGAGGGCTTCAGAAACAGCACCGGCTCTGCAGGCACGGCCATGCCCGCTTCCGCTGCGTGATCGCTGTAGTTGAGTCCGACGCAGACGATCTTGCCGACAGCTCCGACGCAGGCACCCAGGCGCACGGGCGCCTGCACGAGCGGCAGCGTCGCCGCATTGAGAGCCGCCAGTTTTTTCAGCGACACGGGCAGCAAGTCCTCGCCTGCGATATCGGCGACGTGCGCGGACAGATCGCGCAGTTTTCCGCCGGCATCGATGAGTCCCGGCTTCTCCTGCCCGGTAGGTCCGTAACGCAGCAGCTTCACTGGCTCCTCCCCTGAGTCATCATCATAAATTTCACGCAAGCCATTATACGAAGTATCCAAGTGAAAGCACTCGTGAAGTCAACGCAAGATTAAGTGGGCGCCCGGATCCGCCCAGGAGCGGACATTCGCGGCTTAAGGTAGGCTATCGGAAAGTAAACGATGTGCCCTTGCACGGCCCAGCGCATGCGCTCCTTCACCTTCTCTGCGGCGATGTGGATCAAGGGGCTGATTGGGCAGAAAAGGCCATCGAAGAGCGTGACCTGTCGATTTCAATCTATCTGCGCTTTGTGGTGAGCAAGGACCTCAGAGTGAGCCCACGCTGGCCAACTATCGCGAGGAGGCTGAACCTGAATGACTTAGTGTGAGGTCCTGGCCGCTGATCGGGATGTGATCCGCGATGGGCACCGGCTGCGGTCGGCCGGAAGTTGCGGCGAAACGAATCTACAATTACCTTCA
>Ga0182030_10010473_pt1 | contig 18825 bp, 13 predicted proteins | sample 812S3MmetaG_FD_121299 | JGI IMG/M metagenome (GOLD analysis project Ga0182030, IMG submission 121299) | Permafrost microbial communities from Stordalen Mire, Sweden - 812S3M metaG (Illumina Assembly) | ecosystem: Environmental > Terrestrial > Soil > Wetlands > Permafrost | place: Sweden...
CAGCTGCCCTCCGTGCGCGAGCATCTGGTTCGTCCCTCCTGGCTCAAAGCGCTCGCGATCGTCATGGCGCTCGTTGCAGCGGTGCTCGAGGAGGCGTTCTTTCGGCGCATGTGGATGGACTACTTGGCGCGGCGAGAGATCGGGCCCGTGGTGCAGATCCTCACGTCCGGACTTTTATTCGGCATCGCGCATGGCATCTGGGGACTGTTCGGGCGCAGCGTCCGTGCCGCCGCCTGGCCCATCGCCATCACCGGCGTGCTCGGTACCGCCCTCGCGGGGGTGTACGTGCTCGGCGGCCGAAGTCTTGCGCCCTGCATCGCGGCGCATTTTCTCTTGGACGTGGCGATCGAGCCGGGGCTGGTGCTCGCGGCGCTTCGGGGTGAGATGGCAGTGCGGGGAAGACGGGCACAGGCTGCTCCCGAGTCGTTGCCGGTGAGGCCGAGCAAGGGGTAACGTAAGCGCCGCGCGCTGAATGAATGGAGGATTGCAGCACGCTGCGCTCAAGCGTAATTCATTGATTTCAAACGAGAAGGCGGGCCCCGGGCGGCCCGCCTCGCCTCAACGTCCGCTCATCACGATGCGCGGCCACCCTCTAGGGCAGCGGGCAATTGAGGGCGCCGCCCGCAAACCCCGATCCCGACGAAGTCCCCGTCTCGACCGTGCCGTCATTCTGCCATTGCAGCGCACACGCGAGCACGCCTCCCACGCTTTCCGAACTCGTGGTCGTGTGCGACACGCTGCCCAAATTGCCGTCGCACTCCGAGGTGTCGGCGACGCAGAGATTCTTGGAGATGGCCGTGTAATTGCCGGGTACCTTGGTGCCCGAAGCCGGGTAGCCGGAATAGGTGGGATACCCGATGTCCCAGGCAAGCGCTTGGGTGGCCCAGTTCCAGAAGAATACCCCCCCGATCCATTGGTTGTTGGAGTTGCCGGCCCATGCCGCCGGCGTGCCCGGCGTGACGGTGGTGTGGTTGGTCACCAGGCTCGGATAATAGGAATACGCCCACACGAGGTCTCCCGCGGCGCCGGTCGCGGCTTTGGTCGTCGTGGTCGAGCCCAACTCGTTGGCCTGGCTGCTGCCGAATTCGCCCCAGCCCAGTTTGGCGTTCGGGAAGACCGTGTGCAGGTTGTCGAACATCAGGTCCACGAGGTTGGGGTTCGAGGCCCAGATTTCCGGATTTCCGCTGCAACCGCTCGAGCCGTCGTACCACGAATAGTAGCTCACGATGACGTAGTCGACGCCCTGGCTGAACGGCAGCACCTTGCTGTACGTCCCCCCCGGAGCACCTCCATAGGTGGTCATCACGTTAAGATCGTTGATGGACGTGAGGGTCTTGCCCGTGCTGCCTTGTCCGAGAACGAAGTTCTGCAGCCAGTTGTTCGTCTCATTGAGACCGTTGACGCCTCCGCCGTCGATGGAGTTGTCACTCGGACAGAAAGTGAGCGTGAGCGCCACCTTGTTGCCGACGTTCGCGGTTTTGACGATCAGATACGAATCGGCGAGCATTTCGGCGATCGTGTCCGGGGTCGTGACGGGATACTCGTACTTGTTCTGGCCGCTGCCTTTGGACTTCCACTGGATGGCGTTGCCGGCGAAGTCGGTCGTCGCGTACCACTGCTTGCCGGAGGGATTGACGCCCCAGCCGCTGTTGCATCCGGGAACGGAGCCCGCTTGGGCGCCATATTCTCCCTTGGTGGGGTAGCCTCCCACGGAGGAGTAGAGCCAGCTGCCGTTGATCTCGTTGCCGATCTCCCAGATATCGACGTTGCTGCCCAAATTGGTCACGTAGCCATACCAGCGCGCCCAATTCTCGACCGGACTCAGGCAACCCATGCTGCTCGAGTCGGAGGGCATCGCCATCAATTTGACGACCGCGCCGTCCGTGGTCTGAAGTCCGTGCAAATCGCTGTACACGTTGACGTACGAGAGGGTATCGCCCGAGGGGATGAGCTCTGAGTCATCGCCGGTGCCCGACCAGGGGATCTCTGCAGTGGTCGCGCCTTGGACGAACGTGGCATTGAGGTTGGCAAGGCCGGGAAAATTATTGGCGATGGCGATCACGTTCGCCTTCATGTTGGTTCCGGTGGTCGCGTTGGCGGCGCTCTGGGGGGAAGTCACGATGCGCGCCGCGTACACGGTCGAGGCCGCTGGATTGCCGGTGTTGGGCAATTCCTTGAGACCGGCGGTGACCCATCCTAAGTAGGTGTATTTCTCGGTGTCCTGATCCGCGCCCTTGGTGCCCAAGGTGATCGACACCGTGTCGCGAATGTCGTGATCGTCGGTGATGGTGACGCCGTGCAACAAGGGCGCCGGCGTGGTGATGTTTTGCGCCCCCACCTGACCCAGCAGCAACGAAGCGCTCATCGCGACCAGCGCCCGTTGGACATGCCCTCGAGCTTTCCGCACATTTCCACTTCGATGAGACGTCATGTGAAATCTCCCCCTGTTTTGAGTGTCCGATCAAATGGTCCAACATAGTATGTTATGTGGTTACCATAGATGGCAAGAGGATTTACGGCGCGGATGCCGAGCCGGGGGAGGGCAAGGGGGCGGTGATGATTTCCATGTCCCAGCGCTCGGACGGATGCGCGAGGTGGGATTCGAAGCCGACGAAGCGGCCCTCGAATATGAACTGGAACAGGCAGGCACGGTCGCCGGACTGCACCGGGTTGGCGGCGACCGGCTCGAACCCTTCGTCCGGCCGGTGCGAGGCAAACACCTCCACCTGCCAGCCGCGGTTGTGCCGCTCATATCGTCCGGGATAGGTCTCGGTCGCAAGATAGTAGGTGCCGGATGATTCGCCCGCGCTCGGCACATACAGCAAGGTGGGCGCAGCCACGGTTTGCGTGCGATGCATAACCCGTTTTTCAGGCGCGCTCGCGAGGCCCTGGATGTCGAGCGCGCTCTTGCTCACGAGATCGAAGGAATCGGTGTCGTTGCCACGGTAGAACGTGAGATAGATTCGCTTCGTCACGGGGTCGCGGAATAAATTCGGGTTTTGGTTGCGCTCGGCCGGCGCGGCGGGGACCAAATCCCCCAGCTCCCGGATGTGGATGCCGTCCGCGGAGCTCGCTAGAACGATTCGACTATTGGGGGAGTCATAATCGCGGGTGATGGCGAAATAGATGACCTCGGGATGTGCGGGATCGGCGTCGCCGATCGCGCTCGGCCAGCGCGCGTTGCGCCACAGCGGATTGCCCTCGTACTTGGTCCAGTGGACGAGATCGTTGCTGCGCGCAAGTCCCATGCCTCGACCATTGTTCAATCCGTACCAGCCCCAGTAGCGGTATCCGGCGCGATCCAGCGCGAGCACCGACAGCGTGTGGGGCTGCTGATCACCCTCCCAACTCTGCGGCCGCCGCAGGATGCGCTCGGGCTCGGACAGCGTTAGATAATGCGGGCTACGCTCGTCCGCCGCCGCGGTGCGGGGCAGCACCATCAGCAGCGAGAGCACGAGCGCTGGCCATGCGCTCAGCCCTGCGGCCGCCGCAGCGAGACGACGCTTGCACTGTAGCGGTCGGCGCGCAGTCGCGACTCGCTGTACTCGATCGGTCGATTGCGAGCGTCGTAAGTCGTCTCGCGGATGAACAGCAGAGGTTTGCCGATGCTGGTCTTGAGCAGCCGAGCCGCGTCCCGGTCGGCCACGGTCGCACCGATCTCCTCGCTCGCATGGCTCAACTGTCGGGCATAGGTCTGCTCGTAGAGCTGATAGAGTGAATTGCAGCGTGCCGCGTGCTGCTCGAGTCCCGGAAAATCGCGGGCCGGCAGGTGGCTCTGAACGATGGCCACCGGCTCGCGATTGACCAGGCGCAGGCGCAGCAGGGCGTAGATCGGTGCCAGCTCGTCGAGCTGCAACGCCTGCGCAATCTCCGGCGGCGCGGGGATGATGTCGATGTTCAGGAGCTTGGCGGAGGGCTCGAGTCCGCGCCGGCGCATCTCCTCCGAAAAACCACGCAGCTGCTGGAAGTTCCAGGGCACCCGGTGCAGGCCGACGCGCGGGACCTTGCCCTTCTCGATCACCAGAAGTCCCTCGGCGCGCAGCTTCTGGAAGGCTTGGCGCACGGGCATCTTGCTGATGCCGAGATGTTCGGCCACATCGCGCTCGGAGAAGAACGGATCGTTCTCCTTGAGCATCTGCGAGCGAACCTGCGCTTTCACCTGATCGACGATCTGCTGGTAGAACGGGGTGAAGCTCGCCGGGTCGAGCCGCAATCTCAGCTCCGCGAGCGTGGGTGCCTGACGCGACTGCGGGCCTCGAGGTTTCGCTGCCGCCCCCCGAGCTTCGCTTGCCCCGCGGGAGGGGGCGCGCTGCTTGTTGGCAAGGGGGGGCGATGTGGATTTCGTCATGGTGCCAGCCGTAGATGCTCGAGCAAGTATACCGGGAATCCATGGTCGGCACTCCGCGCGCAGCGTTGGGGGGCGCTATAGTTTCAGTCGAAATCCCAGGATGTATTGCGTCTCGAATTGCTTCGTGCCGATGCGCTGGTCCGGCCACACCAGATAGAAGTGCTGGCTTTCCCCCGTCAGGTTGGAGCCCTCGAAATAGACCGTGAGCATCTTTCCAAAGTCGTAGCTCAAGTAACAATCGAGGAAGGTGGACGCCGCCTGGTACTCCTCGAACCCTTGGATGCCGCCATAATTCTGCTGCACGGCCTCGGCCGAGCGGTAGTTCGCGGCGACGCGCGCCTGCAGACCGTATTTTTCATACCAGAGAATCAAATTGGCTTGATGGCGAGAGTTGCCTTGGAAAGGAATCGGATTGCCGGCGACGTCGGTGCCGGTGTTGCTCGGCGAGAAGGTGTAGTTCGCATCCACACCGAGCCCCGACCAGAGCCCGGGCAGGAAATCGAACGCCTTTTTGACGCTCCCCTCCGCCCCGTGCAGGGTGGCGCCATTGCCCTGGATATTGGCTGTGAGCGGGGTGCAGCGGCGTACGACGCCGTCGGAGTCGGGCAGATTGCAGCGCGAGACCGTGCCATTGGTGATGAAGCTCGAGATATCGATGTCGAACAACCCCAGACTGAAAATGGTGGAGGGGCTCTGGTAGAACTCGAACGACAGGTCGTAGTTGGTCGAGTACCAGGGCCTTAAGTCGGGGTTGCCGTTCTCGGTGCCGCCGGCGACGGCTTGAATCGGTTTGCCGTTGGGCAGCTTGAGGAAGGCGTAGTTCAAGGCCACGCCGCCGCCCCAATAGCTCAAGTCCAACGGCATCATGTTGCGGCCAAAGGCGAAGCGGGCCTTGAAGCGATCGGTGACATCGGCGGCCAGATTGAAGGCAGGCAGCAGATAATTGTACGAGCGGTCGTACTCGGTGACCCCTAAGTCTGCGCCGAGCTCGGTGTAGGGATCGGGATTGCCTTCGTTGTGCTGATCGATGGCCAGATCCAAGCGCACGATTTTGACGCCGATGTTGCCGCTCAAGGGCACGTAGGCATCGAACTTGAAGTTGTCCTGCACATAGCCGGTCCATTGGCGGTAGCCGACGGCCCATGAATTGGCGGGATCCGTGATGCCGACTTCGCCCGGATACAAGGAATTCTGAAAGGCAGTCAGGTTGTCCATGACCTTCGGATCGAGCGCATACATGCCGATGCCGGATCCCGCGATGTTCGGGTAGTAAATGAGGTGCTGCGCGAGCGTGGCAGGCAGCGTCGCAATCGTTTGTGCGGACAAGGGGCCCGCACGGTAATAACCGATGTTATTGAGCGCGACACAGCCGGTACTGCCCGCATTGACGGTATCGAGCACCACGTCGGCCGCCTTGTAGCGCACGTAGCAGCCCTTCGCATTCGGGCCCAGGATGTTCGTGATCGTGCCGGTCCCGTCGGCGCTCGCGTAATAGGCGCCATTGCCGCCCCACACCGGGGCGGCCAGGATGAACGCATCGTAGGCGGAATGGCGGACATTGAATCGCAGCCCGAAGTCCAGTGTATTGTCCGCGTTGAACTTGAAATGACCATCGCCCCGGAAGATGCGGCTGCTCGCGGTCTCCTGGTAGTCGTTCTCCGACGCCGTGGTCTTCAAGGAATACGCCATCGGGTTGTTCAGAACATTGGTCTGAAATGAATGAGGGGCCTGCACGGTCATCACGTTCCCACCCATGTTGACGAGCATCGGCACGGTGCCACCCGGGAAGTTGGCCAGATCGTAGGGGTTGAAGACGCGATTGGCGCCCGGATAGACCAGCGTGCCGGACGGGGGCAATGCGCCGCTCGCATTGTAGAAAGACGGCACGTTGGGCCAGAAGGTGCCGTCCGCGACGGCAAACTGCGTATACCCTTGCATGTACACCTGACGGGCATTGGCCGCGAGCGCGCGTATTTGACCGGTGAAACGGCCACCCGTGTCGTAGTTGAGCTCGAGATTGAAGTTGCGCGAGATGGAGCCGGTGAAGTCGTTCTCCGAATAGGTCTCGAGGTCGTACGGGTACGCCAGATACTGCTGCACCGTATAGAACTGATTCGTGGGAAACCCGGGAGTCGGGATGTTCGCGCTGTCGACGACGTTGGCGCCGGTGGCCCGATATTGGGTCGGCACCCAGGTGGCGCCGCCCCAGTTGGGCGAATTGCTGATCTGATAGCCCACCGAGCGATCGTATTTTCGATCATCGGTGTAAAAGGCGTCGAAGGTGAGCTTGAGGCCCTCCGCGATGTCCACCTGCTCGGAGGTGTTGATGCCGAGTCGGTGGCGGCTCTGCGTGGCATCGAGCGCGTAGAAGTCGGGGGTTCCGTAGAATGCCTTGTTGGCCTTGCCGTCGCCCGTGAGGTCCAGATTGCAGCCGTTCGGCGTGGTGGGCGTCCATAGCCCCTGGCTTTCCTGGCAATTTTGCGGCGTGAGCAATCGATAGCCGGGCGGCACAGGTGCGCCTGCCAACCCGTTCAGGAATCCGTTGACGGCATCGCTCCCATCGGGAGAGCTCGCCGGCGCGGTGGCGGTTTGTTCGCCGAAAATCCAGCCGGGGTATTGGTTTTGTCCCGACTGCGAGTTCTCATGGGTCGAGTCGGTATAGGCCACCGAGAGCAGTGCGCCCCAACGGCTTGCGGTATGACTCAGCAAACCGTTGAACTCATGACTCGGCTCGGCAACGGTGGAGCCCTTGCCCACCTGGCCCGTGATGCTCGCCGTGTCGCCTTCCTTCAGATCGAACGGCCGCAAAGTGCGCAGGTTGATCGTACCGGTGATGCCGGTGTTGAGGAGACCGGCGCTCGCAGATTTGTAAACATCCGCACCGGAAAAGAGCTGTGAAGGAATGTCATTGAAATCAGGTTGAGCCGTGCCGATCGTTCCGGTCGTGAGGAAAGTCTCGCCGTTGAGAAGCGTCGCGACCTGCGGCAATCCCCGTACCTCGACGGTCGTGCCCTCGCCCGCGTCGCGATCGATTTGAACCCCGGGTATGCGCTGGAGCGAGTCCGCAATGGTGCTGTCCGGGAGCTTGCCGATGTCCTGCGCCGCGATGCTGTCCTGAATGATGGAAGCGTCGCGCTTCAGATCGATGGATAGACGCTCAGAGGCCCTGACGCCGGTCACCACGATCGCATCGAGCTCATCGTCCTCCTGCTTGCCCGACGCCTTGCTCGCCGTGCCGTTGACGGCGGGCGCGTTGCCGGGGGGTTGGGCTTGATCGTCTGCCACGGCGGCGCCGATCAGCATACAGCCGGCCAGCATTCCGACATGCAGGGTCTGAATCCAGTCTGTCACCCGCGGCGTGCGTTGCATTTGGTCATCCCCTCATCTTTATCGTTTGTAGAATCAAGCAGCCAGCGCCGCAGGGCGCTCGCGGACCGCATTGTTGATGATCGGGCGTGCCCAAAATCCAATGCTCAGCACGATGCCGAACGTGACATAGAGCAGGAACAGCCCCTGGCGCAATCCAAAGGAATCCGCGAGACGCCCGATCAACAGCGGAACCAGCGCGCCGCCCGATATTCCCGTGCACAGAATTCCTGCGAAGGGCCCATGCAGATGGGATACGGAATTGAGCGCGAGCGAGACGATAGTCGGCCACATGATGGAGGCAAAGAAGCCGACGGCTGGGAAAGCCCAGAGCGCCACTTCGTACGGCGCGAACAACGCGAGGCTCAACATCAGGAGGGCGCCGGCGGAGGTCGCGATCAACACTCGGCGACCGTCATACAAACGCAGCAGCACCATCCCGAGCAGGCAGCCGAGCGTGAGCATGCCCCAGAAGTAGGCGATCGCATCGGCGCCGGTCGTATGCGGGTCGGCGCCGTGATAGCGGCTCAAGAACTCCGACATCCAGTCGGCCGTCCCCTGCTCGGATCCCACGTAAGCGACCACGCACAGAAAGTAGGCCCATACCGTGGGGTCGCGCAGCAGCTTCAGATACGCGCCGCGATTGCCCGCGGACTCATCGGAGGTGCGCTCCACTTTGGGAAGCTTGATGCAGGACAGTACGAGCGTCGTGAGCAGGACGATCAAGGCGAACAGCCAATAAATGGATACCCAGGGCAGTTGGGGCGGCGTGAGCGTGGCCATCCCGTGCACCCAGAACGCTTGGTCCGCGGGAGGTGCGCCGATGTGTGCGATGAGGTACTCGTAGACTTTGGGACTCAAGAAGGAGGCCACGCCGAACACGAACTGGGCGAAGGCGGAGTTGAAGGCGAAATGCTCCTCACCGCCCACGACCCGCAGCAGCGGATTGAGCGCGACCTGCAGCGCCGCCATCCCGCCGCCGATCACGAACAGGGACGCGACGGCGACCGAATAATCCGGGGCGGCCGCGAAGGCAAGAGCACCGAGGAACGCCACCCCCAGGGCCGCCAGCATCGAACGCTTTTCGCCCCAGCGCTCGACCAAAAAGCCTGCGGGAATGGACATGACACCGTAGGCAATGAAGAAGGAAAACGGCAGCACCGCAGCCATCGTCATGGACACCTTGAACCCGCCGATGATGTCGGGCACCAGCGGGCCCAGGATGTTCGTCAGGAAGGAGATGACGAAAAACACCAGGAAGATGAAGCCGATCGTCAGTTTCTTGCTGAGTTGCACGCCTGCTCCCGTGGTGATCGCTTACTCGGTTGCAGTAATCTTGCTGATGATGTCGAAGCGCCCGGCCTGATGACCCGAGAGCTGCGCAGCGACCAGCGTCAACAGCTGAATCGGAACGATCTCGAGCAGGGGAAGTACGGCGCGATGACAGTCGGGCAGCGCAAAGGGATCCGATGTTCCTCCTCGCTCGATGGCGTAGACCCGCTGTTCCCGCGCCTCGAGCTCGCGCACCAGGCGTCGATTGAGCTCCTGCGTGGGCGGATCGCCGGTAAAGACCAGCGTGACGATATCCCGGCTCAGCATCTCGATCGGCCCGTGGCGGAAGGCGGCGCTGCTGAGGCCCTCGGCCGGAACGCGTGCGGCTTCCTTGATGATGAGCGCTCCGGTCCCTACGGCGCTCAGCGAGGCCCCGCGACCCACGAGCTCATAGCTGTCCCCGGCGCGCAATTCGCGCGCCAGACGCTGGGCGGCCTGCGGCCAGCGGCTCAAACATTGCGCCACGAGCTCGGGCGCAGTCGCTAGCTCATCGAGGAGCTTCCCCACCTCGCCTGCGGTCATCGCGGCGGCCAGCCATTGCAGGGCGAGCAACGTGCTCAAGTAGGTTTTGCACGATACCGAGGCTTCCGGCCCGGCCTCGATCATCACGGCATGGTCGGCTCGCCGGGCGAGCGCGCCGCCGGGATCGTTGGTGATGCCGAGCACCCGGGCAGGGGAATCCAGATCCAGCAGTCGCACGGTCTCGGCGCTGGAGCCCGATTGCGACACCGCGATCACGAGCGTGGTTTCATCCAGCAGCCCCTGCGCGTGATGCACGAGCTCCGAGGTCTCGATCATCACCGCGCTCTGCCCACGGGCGCACAGCATGAGGAAGGGAACGTGCAGTGCGTGGAACGAGGAGCCCATGCCGGTCAAGACCACCTTGCGGTAGCGCTGTGTCAGGAATCGCGTGACATCCGTCAGCACTTCACGGCGTTTGAGATTTGCCAGCGTCCGCGACAAGGCGGCGGGTTGCTCTTGCAGGTCGCGGAAGTACGGCGTGTCGACGGTTTCAAGCATGATGAGCCCAGTAGGGTGCGGGGGTGGGTGAGGCAGAACGGCGTTGCCGCCAGACCACGCTCGCGCCCAGGAGCGCGGCGCGACTGCCCAGCGAAGAGGTGCAGATGCGAACCTGCCGGTACGGCACCAGGCGGCAGCTTTCGCTGACGCGCTGCTGAATCTGCCTCAGGAACAAGTCCGCGCTGTCCATCACGCTGCCGGCGAGCACGATGACCTCCGGGGCGAACATGGTCACCAAATTGGCGATGCCGAGCGCGAGGTAGTTGGCTTCGCGCTCGATCTCCTGTCGTGCCAGCACATCGCCGGAGCGAGCGAGCGCGCACACCCCCTCAGCGGTATATCCGGAGCCCGATGCACCCGCGGCCAGAGTGGCTTGGTGGTAGCGGTGCGCGATCGCAGGGCCTCGTGCCAGCACCTCCCAGCAGCCACTGGCGCCGCAAAAGCAGCGAGGACCTGCGGGGTCGATCACGTGGTGGCCGATCTCGGGGTGCGCATCCCCGGTGCCGCGGAGCAAGTGGCCGTCGTTGATGACGGAAACGCCGATGCCGGTGCCGACCGTGACGCAGACGAAGTGGCGGCAGTGGCGCCCTTCGCCAAAGGTCCATTCCCCCAGGGCAAACGCGTTGGCGTCGTTCTCGAGCGCGACTTCCACCCCGAGTGCCAGGGTCAGGAGATTCGCGAGATTGCAGCCCTGCCAGCCCGGAAGAAAGTCGACATCCAGGACCGTGCCGGCCTTCGAATCCACCGGCCCCGTGCAACCGACGCCCACGCCGGCGAGCACGCCTGCCGGGGCGGTCTCGGCGATCATCTGCCGTAACGCGTCCGCGATGCGCGCCATGGCGGCCTCGCAGCCTTGGGCGGCGGCCGTGGGCATGTCGCGGTCGGCCAGGAGCTCGCCCGCTGAATTGACGAGTCCGACGGCGATCGACGTGCCTCCAATGTCCACCGCGCCGATCAGCTTCTCGGGGTCGTTCATGGCGATGCGTCCGACCATTCGAGAATCTCGCCGGCATATCCCGGCAAGGTGACATTGAAACGGTTGGCCGTGCCCGAGATCGCGGGCGACGCGCTTCCCAACGCCCGCAGCGACCGTGCGGGGAGAGAACTTGAGATGTGTGTGCTTTGCGCGCTCGGCTCGTGATTGACGAGCACGAGGTATCCGTGATGGGCCCCGGGAAGCGAGGCGACCTCGACGCTCGGTCGGTCGGCTCGGATGCCGGGTACGATGCCGGCCCAAGCCGCGAAGGCTTGGACGATGCGATGTGCCCTGACACCCGCCGCATCGCCATCGAATGCCGAGGGCGTCGCCCCGAGGTAAGTCTCGAGGGGATATGCGGCCAGGAGCACGTGACCCGCGCCCACCCGATTCGCGACGAGGGCCGGCCGACCGTCCTGATCGACCGCGATCACCTCGCCGCCCGCGAGCTCGAGGCGAACCCCCCACAACCGCTGCCCGCTTCCGGACGCTGCAAACTTGAATAGCTCGCCGGGACGAAGGCCGCCGAACGCTTTGACGATCTTGAGCGACACCTCGCCCGCCGGGGCGGCATCGACCATGCGGGCCCCGAAAAGAGCGGCCATGTCCGGGATGGCGGCATCCCCCGACACCGATACGAAGAGCGCTCCGCCGGCCTTCACGTAATCGTGGATGCGCTCCCAGGTGGGGGTGCGCACATGCATCGCGCTTTGCTCGGTGGCCGTGAGCGGCGCCGGCAACCAGAGGAGTGGGTAGGCATGCCAGTCGTCGAATTCACGGGGCAGATCCACGCTCAGCCCCGCGCGCCGCGCCATCACGTAGGCCGCGAGCAGTGCGGACATCAGAGAGCTTTTCGCCTCGGTGCCGGCACCCGCCGTGACATCCGCGACCGACACGTACGGCGTCGCGGTGCTGTCGAGCGGAAGATTGAAGCCGGTGAAATCGCCGCGTGCCCGCGACCACTCCTGCGGCACCAGGAGCGCGACCTCGGCACGTGGCCGCTCGATGCCGGCAAGATCCATCGAGCGTGCGGCCTCCTCGAAGGTCATCAAGGCTTTGCCGGCCGGCCGCAGCGTGCCATCGGCCTCGGTCAATCCGAACTGCGTTTCGTGCGGCGCGCGCGCGTAGGGCGCACGAGCGTACTGCTGCTGGTCGGCGTCGGTAAAGCACCACAAAAGAACGCCGTTGGCGCCCGCCGCGAATGCCGAATACATGCTGGTGCGGTCGAAGTCGGCCACGCGCTCGGGTGCATACTGCGCATTGGAGGCACCGAGCTCCTGGATCAGCACGGGCTTGCCCGCTCCCAGATTCAAGGCCGTGGCGAAGGCCGCTCCGTAGGTGCCGCGCTCGGATCCCATCGCGTCGGGAAAAAGCTCCGGCTCATAAATGGTGTAGGGATGAGTACTCAGAAAATCGACGTCGCCCGCAATCAGATCCGGCCGGAACGGGCCGTGGTCGAGATCCTGGGTGCTCGTGCCCACGACGATGGGATGCTCGTGGTCTTCCCTGCGAAGGGCGCCGCCGATCAGCCGGGTCCAGTTGATCGCCGCGGCATCGCTCGCATCGGGCACGATCCAGAACGGCGGCTCATCGGTCAGATCCCAGGCGATGATCGCGGTTTCGTGGGCGTAGCGGCGCGCGAACTCACGCGCGTGGTTGGTCTCCAAGCGCAGCATTTCCGGGTCCGATTGCGGATTGCGGCCGGCACGCCAAGGCACATCCCAGAAAGCCTCCCCGACTTCGCCGCCGATGAAGAGCGAGGGATGCAGATAAATCCGATGTCGATGCGCGAGCGATATCAAATAATCGAGCTGCTCGAAGGCCTTCGGGTTGTAGATCCCCGGCATGGGTTCGAACCAGCCCCACAACAGGTCGATCCGCACCGTGTTGAACTTCATCTGGGCCATGCGGGCGAAGTCCGCTTCGATCCCCGCCGCATCCCAGTTGAGCGACCAGAGGACCGCGCTCTTGGCGGGCACCCAATGGGCCCCGGTGACCACGAATCGCTTGCCTCGCACGGAGAAGTAGTTGCCGTCCAGCGTCACGGCAGGGAGCGGGTCGGACGGTTGAGAGACAACCGTGTCGCCGGCGGCGGCCGCCGCAGCGAAATGCGTCAGGCCGCAGGCGAGGATCGATAGCTTGCAGCCGTCGAGGACGCGCGCTCGAATCCATGCCCGATTTAAAACGCGTCCCTTCAAGCGACATGCCATCCCATGAATGCTTCTACGTAACATCATACGTTCCTATGTTGTAATGTCAATTTGAGTGTCGATGCTCGAGTGGCACGAGTGTCGATGCCGCCGAACTGGGGCCGGAATAGGGCGGGAATTCGTGCCGCGATGGCGGCCCTACGCGCTGGGCTCGCCGGGGCAGCCCGCCGCGCGCTTGCCGGCGAGATAGTCCTCGATCAGCTCGATCATGCGGGTGCGGCCGAAGCTCGGGCAGTGTCCGCCATGCACAATGTTGACGGGGAATTGCCGCAGCCGATTCATGGTCTTTAGGTATTCTTCGGGACCCTTCACGTAGTTGTCGTCGATCAGGGTGCCGTCATAAAGGGCATCGCCGGTAAACAAGATGCCCGTGGCTTTCTCCCACAGGCCGATCTGACCCGGCGAATGGCCGGGCAAATGGATCACGGAAAACACCCGATCGCCCAGGTCGATGAGGTCGCCCTCGTCCACGCGGCGAGTCAGCGGAGCGGCTCTGACCGTATACCGCTCCGGCTCATAGCCGGCATGGGGCAGGCGGATGAAGCTTTGCTCGGAGAGGTAGCGGTCGGCGAGCGTGGTGCGACCGGTGGGAGCCGCGTAGACCTCCGCCTCGAGCGGATGACCGAGCCGCTCCTCGAATTCGTAGTGCCCACCCCAGTGGTCGAAATGACAGTGCGTGGCCAGGCACACCACGGGGCGTTCACTCAGCCTCGGGATCTCGGTGCGAAGGGTGCGCACGCCGAGGCCTGTGTCGATCAAGAGGTCGCGATCGCGACCTCGGACATGCCAGATGTTGCAGCGGATGAACTCATCGACGTGGGGCTCGAAGATGAGGGAGATGTTCTCACCCAGCGAATCGACCTCAAACCATCGGTCGGCGACTTCGAGGGCCGTGTTCATGGGGGAGAGTTCCTCATTCGATGGCCGCCGGCCGAGGGTGATGGGACTAACGATACCGGGGTGAGAGGGGGAAAAACAAAAGGCCCCCCAAAGTCTGCCCCGAGCTCTCCCCGCGGACGTTCTAATTCATTGATTTTCAAGCAGTAGTTGACGAGCCTGGCGCGGGCCTGTTTAATACGCGGCTCCCCAAATGGCCAGGTAGCTCAGTTGGTAGAGCAGCGGACTGAAAATCCGCGTGTCGGGGGTTCAATTCCCTCCCTGGCCACCATTTAATCAATAACTTGCGAGTTACGTTAGATACCCGGCGAGTGTCGAAGTACACTGCAGGTACAGTCCCAGTCACCCCATCGGTGGGGAGGGACGTGCCCGTGGCGACGCTCGTCAAGACTGCTCAGGGAAAGTGGAAATCGGTGATCCGGCGTCGCGGCTGGCCGACCGTCGCGAAGACATTCCGTACCAAGCGCGATGCGCAGGACTGGGGGAGGGCAACCGAGGACGAAATGGTCCGCGGTGTATTCGTCAATCGCGCCAGCTCCCATCGCCTCAGCATGAAGGTCGCCTTGGCGCGTTATTGTGCTGAGGTTACGCCGACTAAGCGCAATACAACCCAATACCGCGAAAAGGGTCGCATCAAGATGCTGAGCGAGAGGCTTGGCGATTACAGTCTGGTGTCGTTGACGCCGGAGATCGTCTCCGCTTTTCGCGACGCGCGGCTGGGCGAAGGAAAATCGGCCAATACCGTCAGGCTCGAGCTCGCGGTGCTGTCCAATCTCTTTACGATCGCCATGAGGGAATGGCGCCTCGGTCTAAGTCGTAATCCGGTCACACTCGTACGCAAGCCGTCGGCACCGCACCGGGAGCGGCGGTTAGCGAAGACGGAGGCCGTAATTCTGTTGGCTGAGTGTGATAAGCACTCGAACCCGATGCTCGGTTGGCTCGTGCGCGTCGCATTGCACACCGGCATGCGATTGGGCGAGATCGTTTCGCTTCGTGTGGACCAAATAGATCTCGACAGGCGAGTGCTGCGCCTGACTCAAACGAAGAACGGCACTTCGAGAACCGTGCCGCTCACCAGGGCCGCCTCCGAAGTCTTCACCGCGGCACTGGCCAATCCTCTTCGGCCGACGGAAACCGACCTGGTGTTCTTCGGTGAACCAGGTAAGTCGGGTAAGCGAAGTCCATATCGATTCGAGAAAGTATGGAACGGCCTGAAGAAGCGGATCAAATTGGCCGACCTGCGCTTTCACGATTTGCGCCACGAGGCCGTGAGCCGCTTCGTTGAAATGGGCCTCAGTGACCAGGAGGTATCAGCGATAAGCGGCCACAAGTCGATGCAGATGTTGAAACGCTATACGCACCTTCGCGCCGAGGACTTGGTCGAAAAACTTGATCGCTCGAAGGAATAGACGGTTTCTATATCGGATCAAGCGTGCCTAACCGGCTTTAAGTTCTTCCCTGAGCACTCTGCGCAATGTAGCTTCGTCCACTGGCCCAGCGCCGACGGCCTGGCGCAGCGTTTGATTGATCAACGTTTGATATCCCGTGCCTTCAGAATCCGCCTTGGCCCGAAATGCCATCAATAGGTCATTGTCCAACATGATCGTGATCCGGGTCTTGCCTTTCGCTTCGGCCTGCAACTTCGCCAGATGCGGGATGCTCTTCGCCCGTTTGGCCTTTGAGAAATCGTACTGTTTACGCATAGTATCCAGCTTCCTTTCGCGTGGCTTTGCGGGCGGAGATGAGGCGAATTCGAGTCTCGTCACGCAACGTGTACACTACGGCCAACAGCCGGGCGCTCGCACTCATGCCGATGAGGACCCAACGCGCCTCGTCCTCCGAGTCCGCATCCTCCTGCGCTAGCGCTAGCGGATCGAGCAGTGATGTAGCGGCTTCTTCGAAGCGCACCCCGTGCTTCTTGAAGTTCGCGACAGCCTTGTCTGCGTCCCACTCGATCTCCATATGCATTCAGTATGCATACGCACAAACTCGATTGCAACTGTGCGCCGGCCAGTACGATTTAGGCGCAACGTCGATTGCTTCGACGCGAAAATCGTCAGCTATAACAAAGGCCTAGTTTGAAAAGGGAGGTACGAAATTGGTACACGGATCAGCGTGCGCTTTTTCAGCAAAGTCCAAATTGCCGTGCCGTTTCAAGGACTTAGGTCCAATCTTTGCCCTTTCTGAATGAGCCCAAATAGAGTTTTGGGATCAACGAGTTAGGCTGAAACCTCCATCTGAAAATCCGCGTGTCGGGGGTTCAATTCCCTCCCTGGCCACCATTTGACCCCGCACTGACTACGCCCACGCACTCCAGACTACGCCCGAGTATGGTGTAAGTCTTTGATTATAAATAATATAATTTTGTCGCCCTCATTCGAGGCCGGCTTTTGCCCCGCGATCCAAGCCGGAGGCAACTGGGGGCAACTTTCCCAAGAGTTGCCCCCAAAAGTTGGTCGAAAAGGTCGAGTTGCCCCCAGCCTTCTTCAAACCCACGGAGGAGTTGCCCCCAATGCTTTCCAAGCTATTGATCGATAAGACGAAACCGCAAGCCAAAAGTGTGCGACTTTCGGACGGTCGCGGGATGTACCTCGAAATCTCGCCCGCCGGCGGCAAATGGTGGCGATTCAAGTATCGGTTCGCCGGCAAGGAACGGCGAATCTCGCTCGGCGTTTACCCCGACGTTCCCCTGGCCGCCGCGCGCGAAAAGCGCGAGGAGGCACGCCGGCAGGTCGCCGCCGGCATCGACCCCGGCGAGCAACGCAAGGCCGCCAAGGTGGCCTTGGTCGAGAGCACCGAGAACACCTTCGAGGCCATCGCGCGGGAGTGGTTCGGACTGTTCTCGCCGAAATGGGTCAAGGGTCATGCGGACAAGATCATCCGCCGGCTCGAGCTCAACGTTTTCCCGTGGCTGGGCGCGCGACCGATCAAGGCGATCACGGCACCCGAGCTGCTCGCGGTTCTGCGACGGGTCGAGTCCAGGGGCGCGAACGAGACGGCGCACCGGGCACTGCAGGTATGCGGGCGGGTATTCCGATATGCGATTGCCACTGGCCGGGCCGAGCGCGATCCGTCCCGAGACTTGAGTGGTGCCTTGGCGCCGATCCAAGAGAGGCATTTCGCCTCGATCACCGAACCCGTGGCGGTGGGTGAGTTGCTGCGTGCCATCGACGCCTACAAAGGCGCTTTCGTCACCCGCTGCGCCTTGCGCCTCGCGCCGCTGGTATTTGTCCGACCCGGCGAGCTTCGCGCAGCGCAGTGGACGGAGTTCGATTTCGACAAGTCGGAGTGGCGGATTCCGGCGACCCGCATAAAGTCGCGCGTACAGCACATAGTGCCGCTCTCGACCCAGGCCGTGGCCATCCTTCGCGAGCTGCAGCCGATGACCGGCCGGTTTCCCTTTGCCTTCCCGAGCGTTCGCAGTCGTTACCGTGCCATGAGCGAGAATGCTATCACCGGCGCGCTTCGCCGCATGGGCTACACCGGCCAGGACATGACCGGCCACGGGGTCCGCAGCATGGCCTCGACGTTGCTGAATGAGCAGGGTTGGAATCGCGATGCCATCGAGCGGCAGCTCGCCCACGGCGAGCGCGACGCCGTGCGGGCGGCCTACAACTACGCCGAACATTTGCCCGAGCGGCGGCGCATGATGCAGGCGTGGTCGGACTATTTGGAGAATCTCAAGAATGCATCGGGCGACGCAGGGCGTTCTCAAAATCGCGCCGCTTAGGAGCCGAACATTTGTCTAACCCTTGCGGAGTGACACCTGCGGGGATTTCGCCGTACACGCGCCGTCCTGTGCGCGCTGACGTGAGCTTCTCGCGCTGTCCGAAATCCTCTCAGAGACAGATGCGCGCGTCGCCCTCGAAAAGATTTCGGCGGCGGCGACGCGCGTCCCTAGTCCAACGTATTTCGTCGTACACGGCACGCGAAATGTGCCGGTGGATCAATAGGGTGGAAGAATCGTGGCACGGGCCAAAAAAGGCCGTGCTGTGCCAACCCAATGTGCAGACTGGTTTTTTGCGAGCGGCCGTGCCGCCGCCTTTTATCTTGCTATCGCTCGTCTCGTAACCGTCCGGCCGCCGCACTCTAGCGCCGTCCCTTAATCTCCAGCCTAGTTCCCGCTTCACTTACTACGGTGACGGGTGATTTTCGATGCGAAATGAGTCCAAAGTGAAGGGCTACTACGAGAGCCGCGCGCGCCGCGCCTACTGGTCCATGCACATCGAAGCATGGCTCAGAAGCGGCGTCACTCGCAGCGAATACTGCCATCACAATCGACTCTGTTGGCGCTCGATGAGGAACTGGATGAGAGCTCTCGAGACGCCGTTCCCGAAGTCGCGAAAGGCCAGAAAAAAGCCCGTGCCGCGCCCACCCGAATGTCTACTTGGCGTTTGGTTGGATGCATCTTCCCGTTTGGATGGCGGGTGCTTCAGACGTCAAAGTCGCGATGCTTGACGAAGAGTGCGCGTATTTAACTCGATTTCACAACGTCGGCAATCTGGCGATCAATTTAATATATGCAATAAAAGGCGAGAAACGCCAAGGACTCAGATCGTGTCCCGGCTAGTGGTGTAAGAGCGGGCTGATGATGGCGGTCATCGTGAGTCTTGGTAAGGTTGAGTTACCACACTTAACATTGCCGAGGATCCCGACGATGACCACCAAGCCAACTA
>Ga0182030_10010475_pt1 | contig 18822 bp, 6 predicted proteins | sample 812S3MmetaG_FD_121299 | JGI IMG/M metagenome (GOLD analysis project Ga0182030, IMG submission 121299) | Permafrost microbial communities from Stordalen Mire, Sweden - 812S3M metaG (Illumina Assembly) | ecosystem: Environmental > Terrestrial > Soil > Wetlands > Permafrost | place: Sweden...
GACGCAGATCGCCCGCAACCTGCTCGATCCGACAGAGGGCTGCCTCCGCAACGCGACCCATCTCATCCACGATCGGGACCCGCAGCACACGAAGGCGTGGACGGCACTTTTGGAGTCGAGCGGCGTCAAGTCCGTGCCGATTCCGGCAAGGAGTCCGAACTGCACCCCACACGCCGAGAGATTCGTGAAATCCGTCCGGACCGAGTGCCTCGACAAATTCCTTGTTTTCGGAGAGCGTCATCTGCGGCACCTGCTCAGCGAATTCGTTGTCCACTATCATACCGAGCGGTATCACCAGGGCATCGGCGGCCAGCTGATTCGGCCGAGGCCATCTCCGAGCAACGACACCTCGCGGCTCGCAACGATCCGGTGCCGGTCGCGTCTGGGAGGACTCCTGAACTTCTACTATCGTGAGGCGGCGTGAGGCCCGGATGATTTTCCGGACGGTACGCCTTTCGCGCGATGAGGAACGAGGGGCGCACAGCGGAGAGGATTAGGAGGAAAGGCGCAGGCAGGATGGGTAGCGCAGCCCACGTCAGCAAGCCGGGCCACATCGCACCCATGGCAATCTCGGGCAAGGTTGCCAGCAAACCGACGACGGAAAGGAGGCGTGTCTTGGTCTCTTTCGTCAGGAGGGCTCGCCCTCCAAGCCAGTCAAACCCGAACGCGCCCAGAGGCCAGGCACGGCTTCGACGAATTCCTTGCAGACTTGCACGAGAAGGTTCGCCGCTTCGGGGATGTCCGCGTCGGTCAAGTAGCGCCATTCCGTTCGCGGTGATCCAAGCAGCGAGCCGATGCCGCCGTGGTCGAGCAACCACACGCGCTTGCCGTCTTTGATGCTGTGGATCCACTGGTGGTACCGAAGTTGGCTCGGTTGCCTGCCGCCGAAGTCGAGTCTCGTCGAGACGGTGAGGCCATCGACGTTCGTGATGTACTGCCAGAGCGGACCGGCGACCTTCGGGGTGCCGAAGGCGGGTAGCATCGCGGTCTTCACGGCGCCCTTTAGGCGCTTCTTGTCGATCTTGAACTCGCCAAGTTCCATCCTGTCCAGGCGATGAACGGACTCCGCCTTATCCGCATCCACGACCGTTCGTCTGCCGGAAGGTCGAGCGATCTCCACGCCCGGCTTCCCGGGCGACCGGTAAGGTCCCGTGCCCAAGTTCCTGCCGAAGAAGGGGTAGTCCCAGTGCGATTCAGCGGCGCGCTCCGCCTCGGTCAACTCCGACTGCGAGTGCCCGTAGTTCTTGTTGAAGAGCCACCTCACCCGCGCGCAGAGGAGATCGCCTCGTTGCTGCACGCTCCAGTCCTTCGTGAGATCCATGAAGTACATCGCATTGTCGCTCTTCAGGCGGGAAACGCGCGGACATCCCTCTTCCGCGTCCTTTCTTGCCAGCTCTAGGAGCCAGTCGCGACACACTTCACCCAGGGGCTTCGCCCAGGGTACTCGAATCACAGAAACCCTCCGCTGACCGCTGCCAGGCCCGACACATCCGGTGCAAACTCTCCCACTGCCCCTATCCCTCCCATGAGGGCTCGCAGCGCCTCCTCGTATGGAGCCCACATGTAGGCGATCACGCCGGACTCGGGCGGGAACACCGTTATGAAGTACCTGCCGCCCGCGATGTTCTCGAAGAGGAGGCTCGCGCGCGGTTGGTACTCGCTGTCGAGGCCAAGGCGCCAATTGCTGGCGGGGTCGAGGGTCTGTAGCAGGTCGAGGTACCAGCCCAGCTTGATCTGTCCCTGCCCATACTCATCGACGGACTTGATCTCGTAGATTGCGTGCTCCGCTGTTGCAGCCAGGTCAGGGCGCGCCAGAGCACCGACGCCGTGATACATCTTGAGCACCCAGTTCGAGTGCCAGTCGATACCACTGCCTCCGGTCAGTTCGTCGATGGTCGCATCATAGACCCGGTCATTCAGCGTCGTGCTAACGATGCCCTCTTCCCAATCGCTGCCGATGGCCTTGTGAACCGCCGTGCCGACGAGGAGTGAGGTTGGCGAGATCAACCCCGTCGCGTCGGTCAGATCAGTCGGCTCGTTCGCTGCGTACAGGTAGCGATGTAGCGTCGGCGGGGCCTCCGGGATGCCCCGGAACGGATCCGTCCCCTCGAACCGCCCCACCCGCGCATCCATCCACCTGGCCCGGTGATATGCGAGCTTCGTGGTCCCCTCGAAGGGTTCCCCTGCAAACCCGTACGTCAGCGGATCACTCCCCGCCTCGACATTCTTCGTGCCGAACGCCTCATAGGCTCTCGAGTCGATGGTCGTTCCACTCTCATCGGTCAAGATGCGGACCGACCCGAGCCCGTCATGGTGCATGGTCGGCTGACCAGAACTCCTCCTTCCACCCGAAGCTCCCCGGCAGCCATAGGCGCACCTCGCAGCTGAACGGCGCCACACCCCGGAACCCACCCTCTCCTTCTAGCGCGCACTCGTCCACGGGCGATGACGAACGGCTTGCGTCTAGGAGAAGCTCGATCAAGTGAGCCATCCCGACGTCACTCCCGAATCCGATCACGGTGTCCCGCCTCTCCCAGTCGGCTTCCTGGGTCACGCACTCGGCTTCGTTCGTCAGAAGGAACGCGGGCAGGTCGTGCGGAGCCATTGCGTCCCCGAATGGATGCTTTGACACGTTGCCTGGACAATAGTTGAGGGCGAACGGTCTGGAGTGGAATCCAGGTCCTTCTGCGCCGCCATGCGCGGAGGTGCGGACCACGATGCGCCGGATCGCGGACGCCGGATGGTCGAGCAGGAGTACGACCTGCCCCATGTCCCGGGAAAACAGCACCGACGCGATCAGCACGGCGAACTGACGGTACGTGCTCTTGCTCGCATGAAGGTGAAGAGCATCTCGCCGGAAGAAGCTGTCGTAGGCGTGGTACGTCTTCTCGATAACAAGGCGGTCCGTTCTCATGGATGCCGGGAGCGGTGGCACGGTATCCGCCGAGAAGGTGAACTCAGCGTTCTCGCTCTCGGGTAGACGCGCAGCGAGCGCGGCGAACGTGCGATCCAGGTCACAGGTCATAGCGGGCTCACGAAGTTGATGCCCGACTTGATCTCGACATCGACGCGGATGGACGGCTGTATCCCGTTTCTTCCGTTGAACGATCTGCCTGGGGGACCATACCCGTTGGGGGGGCCACGCTCGATCCAAGTCTCTGCCCGGTCAAATTGGTCCTCGCGATCCCGTCGCTCGGTCCTGGTCAGCTGGAGCTTCAGCGCCTCCAGCCCCAAGAGGCCCTCAGCCACCGAGATAGGTGTGACGTTTCCCAGAACCACGCTCTTTTGCAAGTCGTTACCGGGTGCGGTCTTGCTGGGTCCCTGTGCTTGCAACCGTACGAGGAACCGCCCACAAGGGCCATTGGTGTTCACCGACATGTTGGTGCTATCGCCATCCGCGTCAACGTTGGCGTAGTTCACCGCAGTGCAAACGATGTCCGCGGCAAGCACCGTGACTCCTGCCGTAGCTAGGGTGGAAAGCACTGCATCCGCCCCAATGGCAGCACCGATGCTCGCCATGTCGTACTCGTCGCCGCTCGGGTCCGACTGGTCTACTGGCTCAGATCCCGCGTAGATGTACGTGTTCAACGACAGCGGGAGAAGCTCATCTCCCCGCTCGGGGTCCATCCCCTCGAACCTCCCCACCCGCGCATCCATCCACCGTGCCCGTTGGTACGCGAGCATCGAGGTCCCCTCGAACGCCTCGCCGGCAAAACCGTACGTTAGCGGATCGCTGCCCACCTCGACGTTCTTGGTCCCAAACGCCTCGTACGCCCTCGTATCCGCAGTCGCTCCCGTTTCATCCGTAAGCGCCCGCACGCTACTAAGCCCGTCGTGATGTACGAACCGCGTCGACCAAGTCCCCGCCGCCGACCCCGGCCGCATCACCTCGAGCAACTCGTCCCCCGCCCGCACGTAGATCGCCGTGACGTTGCCACCTCCATCCGTCTCGGCGACCACCTGGCTCAATCCGCCCGTCGTGTCCACGAGCATGTTCGTCGTCAAAGCGCTCGCCCCGGACGGCGTCACCGTCGTCTGCACGCGGTTACCATCCGCGTCGTACTGGTCCGACACCGTGGCTCCGGAGGTCATCGCCACGCCGACGAGCCTATTTTCATAGTCCCACGTGTAAGCCGCTTCTCCCGACTTCGACGTGACGTTGCCGTTCGCGTCGTAGGCGTAGCTGGTCGTATTTTCCGTCGTCATTCGGTCGCGGGTGTCGTACGAATATGTAACCGTCGCCGCTGCCGACCCCGTCGTCGTCTGCGTCGTTCGATTGCCGACCGGGTCGTAGGCAAACGTCTTCGCGTAGCTAAGCGGGCCAGTGACCGTCTCGCCCGTCAGCCGGTCGATGCCGTCGTAGCCGTATGCCCTCACCGTGCCGTCCGCCTCGGTCACCGACATACGCCTTCCCGCCACGTCGAGCGCATACGCGTACGACTGCGTCGTCGCGGGCGCCAAGCCCGTCGCCGTCTGTGTCGTCGTCAGACTCCTCAATCGATTGCGCGCGTCGTACACGTATGCCGTCGTGGTGGTGTTCGGGTCGGCGAGCTGCTTCCGGTTGCCGTCGGCATCATAGCCAATTCCAAAAGCGCGTCCGAGTGGATCGGTCACCTTGTTCGGGCGATTTGCCGAGTCGTAGCCCGTCGCGGTCGTCCACGACTGCGTCCCGATCCTTGCCGTAAGTGACGTCCGGTCCCCATGGGCGTCGTAGCCCATCAATAGCGACCTCCCATCGGGGTACGTCAACAGCACCACGCGCCGCCGTGAGTCGTAGCTGTACGTCGTCGTGCCGCGCGTATCTACCTCGGTTGCGCGCCTGCCGTCCGGCGTGTACGTGAAGCCCACTACGCTCTTATCCGGATACGTCCGCGTCAACAGCTGTCCGAGAAGGTCGTAGCCGTACGCCGTCGCTCTGCCAAGAAAGTCCGTGCGCGTCTGGAGCTCGCCCGCCGCGTCGTACGCTTCGCTCTCGGCCGAGCCATCGGGCAGCGTCCGCCCGACCTCGCGTCCCCGCTTGTCGAACGCGAACTTCGTCACGTGCCCATTGGCGTCCGTTTGGCTCACGCGGTGGCCCAGCTCGTCGTAGCCATACTGGGTGACCTGCCCGAGTGCGTCGGTCACAGAGATCAATCTCCCGAGCGCGTCATACGCGAAAGCGGTCACGCGCCCAAGCGTGTCGGTCTTCGCAATCGTCCGCCCTGCTGCGTCGTAGGTCATCGACTCGGCGCTTGAGTCTGCGTAGGTGGTGGCTACGGCGCGATTCATCGCATCGTACGCCGTGCTCGTCGTGTGCCCCAACGCGTCCACGATGCTCGTCTGATTGCCCGCGGCGTCGTAACCGAACTGCGTTGTCGCACCGGTCGGATCCGACGTGCTTGTCCGCCGCCCCGCCGCGTCGAACACCGCCTGCGTCGCGTGTCCCAGCTCGTCGGTTGTCGCGATGGCCTGACCTGCGGCGTCGTATGTCGTGCTCGTCCCATTTCCGTCTGCGAACGTCGTCTTCATCAACCGGCCCACCGGATCGTATGCGTACGAGTTCGTGTTGCCTGCAGGGTCCGTCATCGACGTGCGATGGTTCTCCGCGTCGTACCCCTGCGTGACGGTTGTGGCGTCCGGTCGTGTGGTGGTTACCAAGCGATCGGACATGTCATGCGCATAATTCGTTGTGCGCCCGAGCTCGTCGGTCGACGAGGCCCGTTTGCCAGTGGCCGTGTACGCCGTCGACGTCGTCGTGCCATCCGGATAGACAGTCGCCGTCACATGCCCGAGAGCGTCGAGTGCGTAAGTCGTGAGAAGGGTTTCGACCGCGCCGCTCGCGTTGGTCCGCGTCGTCGTCTCGCTCGTCTTGTTGCCGTTGGCATCGTACGTCTTGCTCGTCAGGTGCCCGATCGGGTCCGTCGTTTGCGTAACGTCGCCCGCCGCGTCGTAGACGTACGTCGTGACGTGACCGAGCGGATCGGTGGTGGTCAGCGGATTGCCGTGGGCATCGCGGGTATAGGTCGTGGTATTCCCAAGCGCGTCCATCGTAGCGACCAAGTTCCCATACGCATCGTAGGAGTTGGTCGTGACGTGACCGAGCGGATCGGCTGTCGTCAGCAGTTGCCGGTATTGGTTATACGTGTTGGTCGTCACGTTTCCGAGGGCATCGGTCTGCACGAGTGGATCATTCTGTCCGTCGAAAGTCGTCGTCTTGGTGCGCCCAAGGGGATCGGTTTCGCTTAGCTTGTTGCCGTATGGGTCGAATGTGTACGTCCACACGGCACCGGTCGCGTCCGTCTTCTGTGTCACGTCTCCGCGGTCGTTATACTGATAGAGCGTGACGTGACCGAGCCGGTCGGTGACCTGCTCCTGATTGGCTGCGAGATTGGGTGCGTGCTCGACCGTGTTGCCGGTGGCGTCGGTTTGCGACACAAGCCTGCCGCTCGCGTCATAGGTATTGCGAATCGGCAGGCGTCCGAGCGGGTCCTGAATTTGATCCAAGTAGTGGTCGCTCGCGTACACGAACTGCGTCGTGTTCGATGCGCGGTCGACGTAGGTGATCAAGTCCCCATTGTCGTCGTACGCGTAGGTCATCGTCGCGCCCGCCGGATCGGTGATCGACGTGATCTTTCCGGACGAGTCGCGCACGAAAGTCACCTGCTTGCCCGACGAGTGCAAAATGCCTCCGGGCGTAATCGTGAGCATGTTGCCCCGGCGGTCCTGCACTTGCGTAACGCCCTGGTCCTGGTCGATCTGGTAGACAGTCCCATCCTCAACCGTCAGCGTGAACTGCCGCGGGTCCCAGATGTCGCTTTGGTCGGTCAAAAGCTGAGCGGGCCCTGTCGTGCTCTGCGTAAATACCGACGTTCCGTTGACTGCCTGTAGCTTGATGGTTGGACTATTCGGGTCCGACGTGCACTGCCAGACGATGTCCGGCGACGTGAGCGGCTCGAGGTACTGGCATTCTGGAGAGCTTTGAGGTGCGAAACGGTACTCCCGGCCGCTCGGGAACGTGATGGTCACGCTCTCCGCCTGCGCCGGCTCGAGGCAGTACTGCGGAAAGAAGACGTCGTCGCCGAGGATCTGCGTCCAGTACGCGCCTATCTTGCCGCTCTTTTCGACTCGCACATCACCAATGCCGAGCCTCCAGCCGATTCCGAAGTCCCCTACGGTTTTGTCGCGGCTGTCGTACGTTCTGTCGATCTGAAAAGGCAGCCCTGCTACGGCCGTTTCGAGATCCGTGAATGTCAGGGTGAAATTGCCAACCTTCATCCGCCCGTCAACCGGGACCGACAACGTCGTCGACGTCGAGCCGGCGCTGGTCTGCGCCGACAAGCTCACTGTATATAGGCCGTTCAGCAGTAGCGTCGGATCGAAGGTCCCAAGCACACCGCCAACCACAGCGCTTGTGCCGGATGCAAGTACCGTCCACGCCGTCTGCACGTCATCTCGACCCCCAAGGCGATACTCGAGCACCCAGGAGCCCTCGCTCACGTTGCCGAGTACCTGCGTCGGTTTAGTCACCACCCCGTTGTCGGAGAGACCGCTCATAGATACCGTGGGGGCGCTTGAACTTGTCGTCGACTGCGGATTGACCGTAACCGTCACTGACGCGGCGCCTATATTCTGGCTGTCGCTCACCGCCAGCTGGAAGACGTACGTCCCCGGATAGGAGAAGCTCACTCCAGTCGAGGCCTGCGTCGGGGTGGAAAGCATCACCGCTACTGGAGCGCTCGACACCGTCCACGTATATGTCAACGTCGAGCCGGGAGGTTGTCCACTGTCTGTCGCGGTGCCAGACAGCGTCGTTGACAGATTTGGCGCAGTCAGCGTTTGGTTCGGGCCCGCGTTGACGACGAGTGCATGGCTCGCTTGGGCCACGACCGTTACCGGTACTGTCGCCGCCGACGTGAGAGCGCCGTCACTTGCCTCGAACTGCAGAACATAGCTACCCGGCGCGCTGAACTGTGCGGTCGTCGTGAGCGACGCCGGCGATCCGAACGTTACGGTGCCAGGCCCCGAAAGTATGATCCATGCCGTCATCAGAGTGTCCCCGGCTACCGGCTCTGTCGCTGATCCGATGTAGATTGGCGTGTCGCCTACCGCGACATTGGTGGGCCCCGTCGCCGTGACTGCGGGCGCCTGATTCACAGTGACCGTTAGTGTCGCGCTCCGGGTATATTCACCATCGTAAGCGGAGAGCACGAGCTGATAGACCCCACCTACCGGGAGAGTCACGCTCGTGGTCGCGACATTCTCGTTGCTGAACACCGCTGCCGCAGGACCCTGCGCCGTATACCAGAGGACTTGCAAGGGGAAGCCGGCGAGCAGACCGTCGTCGGTCACGCGTCCGCTGAGCGGGATGTTGTTCGCCGGGAAGTTGACGGTCAGTGTCGACCCCGAGCCCACGCTCACAGTCGGCGGTTGATTGACCGGAGCCGCCCCGCCCCCGGACCCCACCGTACCGACGCTTGTCGTCGCGTTGCCGTCGATGGAAAGTGTAGGCAGATCCTGGCTCGGCGTGGGTTCCGTCGTCGAATCGGTGCTCGCGCCGACAAGGGCTCCCTGCGTGCTCACCGTCTGCTCGACGGTCGGCACGGACTCGTGCACAGTGCAATGCACTTCGCCTTCGGCATTCGGGCCGCATATCGAATCGAGCACCGTTTGCTCGTCGGGACATGGCACTTGCGCGAGACCATCGGCGTCCGAGCCGTTGACTGGGTCGCTGCCAGCGTACTCGTAGAAATTGAGCTCACCTGCCGTCTTCATTGGCTCCGGAGATGTCCAACGGCCGGTTTGCGGATCGTAGTCACGCGCCCCAAAGCGGACGAACCCAGTGTCGGGATCGTAGAGGCCCCCAGCAAAACCGAGGGTCGGGATATCTGCACCTGCAGCCGTTAGGACCACGCCCCACGCGTCGAAATCGACGGATTGCACCACGGTGCCGGTACTCGCATCCACGACGAGCCGAGGACTCCCCAAATGATCGGTCAGGATCCGAAGCGTCCGCGCGCCCTCGACGACATACGTCGGCGGCGCCATCGCTTCTTCCAATCGAGGGGCGGTCCGCGCGAGTCCGAGGTTTGCGTACAAGCTCTCGAGCGCCGAGCCATCCGCGGTCGCCTTGTCCGCATATACGAAGCGAGATACGATGTTGCCTCCGCCATCGAGCTCTGCGATCGGCCGGAGAGCATCTCGGTAGAGCCACTGCTGGACTACGTTGCCGTCGACGCTCTTCGAGACCCTTCGTCCGGCTGCGTCGAGCCCATAGTCGATGAAATGACCCGTCGGCAGCGAGACGTGGGTGAGGTTGCCCAGCGCATCGTAGACGTACTGAGTGACCAGCCCCGTCGACGTATCGGTCTTGGTCTGGAGCTCATCGGCCGCTCCGTACGTATACGTAAATGTGCCAAAGGTCACGAGACGGTCCCGCGCATCGTAGGTCGCCGCGACCGACCCGCTGGAGGTCGTCGCACCCACACGGTTGCCGTTAGCGTCGTAGGTCCAGTGACCCACAGATGCGCTGTCCTTCGTCACGTCGGTCAGCCGTCCCCGAGCATCGTACGCGTACGCGTACTGATGGGTTGCGCCCTGCACCGATTCGCTCTTTGCCGTGATGCGCCCAAGAGCGTCCCGCGTGTAGGTCTCGGAGAGTAGCTCCGTCGCCTGGTATTTCGACGCGTACGTCGCGCGCTCGCCAAAACTGTCGTAGGTAAACGCGTCGATCACGGCGCCGAGACTTGTTCCAGTGAGCAGGCCCGTCGTCGCACTCGGCGCGAGCACCATAGCCCCTGCCTGTGTCAGCAGGCCGTCCGCATCGTAGGCGAACGATACTCCAGTCCCGTTGACGGACTCGGACACCACCTTCAACGAGTTGTCGTATCCCCAGACCACCTGCCCGCGGACCCCGCCCGACCACGTAGTCTGTTTGGTGAGTACGCCGTCGTAACCGTACGCGACCTGCTGATCGCCTGGCCCGTTCGCGGTCGAGAGACGTCCCGTGTTTGGATCGTAAGCGAATGCGAGTTCAGTTTCAGGAAGTGTCACGCCAGCTGCGCGTCCGGCTCCGTCATAAGCGATCCGAATCGTTGTCCCGTCGGGACGTGCGACGGTGGTGAGATGCCCATCTGCGTCGTAGGCGTAGTGGGTCGCACTCGTCGAAATGCCCGCGACGGCCGGGGCAATATATGATGCAAGTGTACCGAGCGGCGAGCGCGTAAACCGATGCGTGTCGCCGGCGGGGGCAACGATCGAAAGCAGGCGACCAGCGCCGTCGTAAGAGAACGCGGCCGTCTGCCCATCGGCAAGCGTTTCCCCGATGACTCGCCCTGCGTCGTCGCGCTGGTACGCCGTGACTTGATGCAGTGGATCGGTGACCTGGGTCACCATGCCCAAGGGGTCGTACGCGTAGGACCGAGCGCGAGCGCCCTGCGCGATCGCGGAAAGTCGCCCATGGGCATCGTACGAAAAGGTCTCTGGCAAGAGACTTCCACGTTGCGTGCTCGTGAGCCTCCCCGAGGCGTCAATGCCCAGAGCGCGCGTGCGGCTCGCGGGAGTCGTCATCGTCCATGATCGGTTTGTTGCCGTATACGCGCTTGTAAACGTCAGGCCATGAACGGGGTCGACGGTTGTAGTGTCTGTCAGCGCCGTCAGGCTAAGGGGATTGAGAGAATTCGCGAGCGCCACCTTGCGCGTACCCGACTGCTGGTAAGAGAGACCGGCCGGTGTAAGTACGCTCAAGGTTCCGGCGATCGGTGCGGTCATCCCGAAACGGGGATCAGGCGTCTCGACCACGGTGGTCGTCGTCCCATTGGGCAACGTGGTGACCACGCTGCCGTCCGCGCCCTTGTTCTGCGTCGTGTTCAGCCCATTCGGTAACGTGTAGACCCTGCTCTCGACTCCGGGTGCCGTCGTGCGATAGGTGAACGACGACGCTGCGCCGAGCGCCGTAGACTGCGCAACCTGGAGCTCGGCAGGTGTAATGGTCGACGCGAGCGTCACACCACCGCCAGCGGCGTTGGTATACGCGACGAGCCGGCCGCTGCCGTCATAGGCGAATTGCGATGCGGCGCCCGCCGCATCGGTGAAGGTGGCGAGCAAGCCATGCTGGCTCGCGGCGTACGTCATGGTGCTAGCTTGGCTTGCGGGGTTAACGATGGACGCGAGCAGGCCATCCGTTCCGGTCGAAACAAGGGTGGTCTGACCATACGGCGAGGCGATGCTTGTGGCAGCGCCGGAGGCGTCGCGTTGGATTTTCGTAATGTTTCCGGCGATATCGGTGATCGCGACGAGGCGCCCGTTGGAGTCATAGTTGAACGAGTATCGAACCGCGCCGGTTAGCGCATCGATTGTCTGCAGATGTCTCCCGCTTGCATCAAACACAAAGAGTTCCCGACCGTCACCTGAAGAAAGGTCGTATTGCCCGACGCCGTATGTCGGCAAAGCTGGGACGATTCGCCTCAAGATGCTGCCTTCGGACGTGACAATCGACCCATCCGGAGCGGCAGCAATGTCACCGATCCAGGCCGGCGCCACCTGCGCTGCCTTCGCCGGACCGCCGGTTCCACTGGGCGCGTACGGCCCCTCGCCGGCGATGACGTGCATAATGCCGTCTGGCGCGATTGCCAGAAGTCCGTCCGGTGCGCAAAATGTATAGAGCGTTCCGTCGGCACCGAGAGCGAGGTTGTTGCAATTCTGAAGGTTGGCGGAGGTCGCCGGAACGCCATCGACCGAATTCGAAGTGCCGCGGCCTGCAATCGTCGTAATGATCCCATCCGAGCCGACGCGACGGATTCCCCCCCACTCCTGTTCGTAGAGTGTTCCGTCGCGGCCGACGGCGATCGAATTTGGATATATCACGTCCTCGCGCGCGGGAAGTCCGTCTGCGGAGTTCCAATTTCCCCTAACGCCCCAGACGCCCGCGGCCCGCGAAAGCACGCCGTCCAGACCAACGCGGTAGATAGCTCCGTACGCGTCACTGATGTAAAAACTACCGTCGGGTGCTACCGCAATGCCTATAGGTAGGCTAAAGCTGGCGTTCCTCGCGAGCATTCCGTCGGCCGGCACATTATAGAGATTGCCGCTCACGCCATTGCCAGCCACGGTATGTATAATACCATTGGCATCGACGTAGCGAACTCGATTGTTGTACCAGTCGACAAAGTAGAAGCCCCCGTCGCACTCGCGTGCCATCGCGATTCTTCCGATATACGGCGCGATCATCGCGTTAGTCGCAGGGATCTCGTCGCCGTTGTAACCTGGTATGCCTGTGCCCGCGACGCGCGTTATCGCCCCCGAAGGAGCGATCTTGTAGATTGCCGGGTCATAGTGGTCGATGACGTACACTGAACCGTCTGGAGCAACGACAGCAGCATCGGTTGTCCCAAACTTCGCCTGGGTCGCGGTCGTCGCGCTGATAGCAGGCGTCGAGCCCCCTCCCGCCAATGCAGTGATAACGGCTGAAAGGGCGGTCGCCTTCACCGTACGCCCGTCGCCACGATACAGGGCTCCGCTGGGGTCGTAGGCGTGGTGAATGTCGATGTTCCATCCGCCGAGTCCGAAAGCGGTGACGTCGAATACCGAAGGTGTAACCGTGGTGTCACGATAAAGGGTAACTTGGCGACGCGTATGGTCGCCGGATATTGGGATCCCGTTGCCCTTGTAGCCGAAGGCTGCGACCTGTTGATAGAATCCGTTATAAACGTACCCGATATGGACGGCAATGGTCTGCCCACCTTGAAGCTCGCGCCCAAAGCTATCGAGACCGTCCCATGTGAACGTATGGGACAGATTCGGTGCGGGCGCAAAAGATTGATCGAACGTTTGCCCGGCGACTTGGACTTCTAGGTCTATTCGCGTCACCGAAGCTGGGAGCGTCGCACCCGTCAACGGGATGACGACAGTACGCCCGGACGTACGACCATCCACGCGATCACTCTGGTAAACGAGGTTATACGGAGTGCCGACGATGGGCAGGCTTTCTCCGGCGGTCTGACTGAGACTGTCGACATTGGCTCCTCCGACGTCGCGGCGACAATCCGCGCTCACGTCGGTCGTGGGGGTTCCGACGTTCGGCGCTATGGCATCCGGCGGTGGTCCATAACCCCAATTCGAGTCCCAGCTCGAGAAGTGCGGCAGGAGGACGCGCCAAATCGATTTTCCCGGTGCATAAAGCTGCGCAATCGTCTGAAGCTCCGCAGTCGTGATGCCCGCGGCGCTTAGCACAGCCGTTGAATCGACGACGCCATCGCCATTGCTGTCGATGCCGGCAACTCCGGCCGTGACGCTCACCACATTGATCACCAGGCCGGTTTGCGACGGAACCCAGCCGCCGCATGAACCGGAGCCGCACGCGCCGGTCGTGCACGACCGCGTATATGATCCGAGCGGCACAACCGTCCCGGCCGGGAACTTCAGGAAATTGTCGTTGTAATAGATGACGGGTTGGCTGAGTTGGACTCCGGTCGCTCCGGCGGCGAGCGCCTCGTCGGCGTTGACCTCGAAGGCGTACGTGTATGCGCTGTCCGGCGGAAGATCGGCTGGCATACGCTGATCGCCATTCGGTCCGACCGTGTACTCGGTCACACGAACGCTAAGGTTCTCAAGCGGAGTCGTAGTGCCGTTTGGCAGCTCGGCACCGGCTGTTGTTCCTGGCGGAACGACGACGACCCCCTGGCGGGTTCCATCGGCATCGGTCACGACGCTGCCGCGTGCGATCTGGTACGAGGAAGAGTCCGCAACTAACGTCGAAACATTCGGATCCGGCGGGACGACGATGACAGGCGGTGCGCTCACAAGCTGCTGCCAGGGGCACGTCACAGTGCGCTCGATGGGAAGGTATCCCAGGCCCTGATAGTCGAGCGTGATCGTCGAGCCGCCGTTGACTACGAGATTGAACCGCCCATCCAATCGACTCTTCGTTTGGCCGAACTCCGGGTGCCCCACGACTCTGATCGTGACCCCGGGCGCGCCTACGCCACTATCAAGCGAAACTTGACCGTGCAATTCGCAGACTCGTTGCGGATCGATGGTCCCGGGCGAAACGCCGGTTTGAATTGGAAGAGAACCCGCGTACAGGAATTGGGTCTGAAGGAAGGTGGACGTCGCGACGGTCCGATCGAGCGGTGGCGCGACCGTGGCCGGGTCGGGCGGCAGACCGGGCGGGCAGGTGGGTTTCAGCGGATTCGAGCACGCGCCGGACGTGGGGTCGCATGTACCCGGGAGATGGCATGCATCGAGCGCCGTGCAGGCCACAGCGTTTCCGCTAGAGCACGTCCCGGCCTGGCAGGTGTCCGAAAGCGTGCAGGCGTTGCCGTCATTGCACGCTACCCCGTTCGCTGCGACCGGATTCGAACACGTTCCATTTGTCGGATCGCACGTGCCAGCCACGTGGCATTGATCGCTGGCCGTGCACCCCACGGGATTCGACCCGGCGCAGGTTCCGCTTAGACATGCGTACGACTGGTTGCACTTGTTGGTGCCCGCGCACGCCATCCCATCGGCCGCGGCCGGGTTCGAACAGATGCCACTGCTCGGGTTGCATGTGCCCGCCACGTGGCACTGGTCGGTCGCGGTGCAGGTGATCGAGTTGGTGCCCATGCACGTGCCGCTCTGGCACGTATCGGTCTGGGTGCAGGCGTTGCCGTCGTTGCATGCAGTGCCGTTCGTCGCCGTTGGACTCGAGCATGCTCCGGTACTCGGATTGCACGTCCCGGCAGCGTGGCACTGGTCGCTTGCGATGCATGTGACGGGGTTGCCGCCCGTGCACGTGCCGCTCTGGCATGTATCGGACTGGGTGCAGGCGTTGCCGTCGCTGCATGAGGTGCCATTCATCGCTGTCGGATTCGAGCACGCTCCGGTGGCCGGACTGCACGCCCCCGCTACGTGACACTGGTCGCTTGCAGAGCACGTAACCGGGGTGGCTCCCGTGCACGTGCCGCTCTGGCACGTATCAGTCTGAGTGCAGGCGTTGCCATCGTTGCATACGGTACCGTTCGTCGCCGCCGGATTCGAGCATGCTCCGGTGCTCGGATTGCACGTCCCGGCAGCGTGGCACTGGTCGCTCGCGATGCACGTGACCGGGTTGGCACCCTTACACGCGCCGCTCTGGCACGTATCAGTCTGAGTGCAGGCGTTGCCATCGTTGCATACGGTACCGTTCGTCGCCGTCGGATTCGAGCATGCTCCGGTGCTCGGATTGCACGTCCCGACAACGTGGCACTGGTCGCTTGCGGAGCACGCAACCGGGTTGACTCCCGTGCACGCACCGCTCTGGCACGTATCAGTCTGGGTGCAGGCGTTGCCGTCGTTGCATGCGGTGCCGTTCGTCGCCATCGGATTCGAGCATGCTCCGGTGCTCGGGTTACACGTCCCGGCGACGTGACACTGGTCGCTCGCGGTGCATGTGACTGGGCTGGCGCCTGTGCACGTGCCGCTCTGGCACGTATCTGTCCGGGTGCACGCATTGCCGTCGCTGCATGCGGTGCCATTTGGTGCCGTCGGATCTGAGCATGTCCCGCTGGCTGGATTGCAGACCCCCGCTACGTGGCACTGGTCGCTTGCAGTGCACGTAATCGGGTTCGCTCCGATGCACGCACCCGATTTGCACGAATATGTCTGGTCGCACTTGTTCGTGCCAGTGCAAGCTGTCCCATCCCCAACCGCTGTGTGGGAGCACGTTCCGTCTCCATTGCACGTATCTAGCGTGCAAGGGTTGCCGTCGTCACACGACGACGCAGAACAGCATTCGTTACCGGCGTCGAGAATACTCGTATCATAGTGAACGGTGGCGTTACCACTCATCTGAATATTATTTGCGACTATTGCACCCGAGACGATCGCATTGTTTGCGAGTGTGATGAGCGCGTTCGGCGCATATACGTTGCATCCGTAGGTCGCGCTTCCAGAATTCACGAAATTCGATCCGGCCACGAAGAGGCGACAGTGCTCGGGGGCGCTCGCCGAGCCGAGGGTGAGGGATTGAGCCGCCGAGAACGTTCCGGCGACGAACAGATCGAACGTCGCCGAGGCATCGATTTGAAACGAAAGTGATTGACTCGCTTGGAGGTTACCGTCCACATAGAGCGCAGTGTGTCCATGCACGGCAATTGTGAGCGGCTGCGCCGCGCTGATCGACGTGAGATAGTAGTTCCCGCAGGGGAGATCGAGTTTTGTCGGATTGTTGCCCATGAACGCGGTCTGCGAAAGACCGATGAAGGCATCGTCGTTGTTCGGCGCCCGGTGGGCGGCGGTGATCGATGCAATCGGAACCTCGTTTGCGCAGTTGCAGGGCGCTGCCACTGACGAGACTTTGCTTACTGTGCCGAGCACATTCGCACTGGTCGGCAGCTTATTGACCACATATGCATTGCCGCTTACCGTGAAGGATCCGCTGCCACTCAGCAAGCCGCCGAGGCGCAGATCTCCACGCACTGTGCTTGGATTGGCGAAGCTCACGTTGCCCGGCGTCCATAACGTTCCGCCGATGTTCGAGGCTGAGGACCACGAGACGCTCGTGTTCGCGCCTACGCTCCCTCCGACTCCGCCATCGGGTCCCCCTTTGGTGCTGTCAAATCCATCCGTGGTTAGTGAGTTGCTGTCTTGAATCGTGCCGCAGGCACAAAGACCGTAGGTGAACGTCGATGCAGCGAGAGCGCCAGTGCAGGTCGCACCAGCGTCGACGCCGAGAAGCGGGTCTCCCGCTCCCGTGCAATTCGGACCTGCGTCCCCCGTTCCACCATCCCCGGTCAGCGCCTGGGCCGCTTGCCCCGTCATTTCGGCGCCACGCGGCACATCGCGCCCGCATCCGCTCACTCCGAACAGGGCGAACGACAATAACGCAATCCACCCCAGAGCGCCGCCGAACTTTGTACAGCCCATCACGTCCTCCGCCTTAATGCTGGCGACACTATCCGAAATGTCGTTCACAAGAAGACTAAATCCGCATCCGCGTTTCGCGAGACACGGCGAAGGCGACCGTCATCTCCTCGAAACATAGTTTGCGACGGAATGCCGAATATCGTTCAGTAGGTAACGCTGCTCGAGCACTGAACAAGATGAAATCGAGTGCAATATCGATCATGCCAATATTCCTTGACGGGGGACGCGGTTCGTCGGTTGGCTCAAATCATCGGCGCTCCCGCAAGACATGGTCGGGCAATACCAGTCCTGACGCAGAATTCGTGAAGCGCGCCATTCTCTACTGGAGGCAAAGCCACGGCGGTGACCACCAGCAGCCCCCGACGATCGTCTCTCCACGCGCCAACTCCTCCCAGCCCGTGTGACTGTTTGCCGTCGGTCAACGATAAGCAAGAGCCAGTGACAGTAACGTAGACCCGCGGATATACCCGCAGCACTGCTGCGCAGTTGCTTTCCCCATCAACTGCGTCAGAGACCAGATCGACAGTGCTCCGAGACCGTTGGTCTCAGAGCATCGGACGTTCTGCGTCATCATCGGGGAGACGTCGTGCGAGCCCCGAACGCCGGAGACGGTTTCAGATTCACGATTCGGCTGGTGGTTCAAATTTCGATTTCCGAACTCACAGATCGTCGCCGCATCTGCCATACAACGAGCAAGAAAAGCAATGGACGATGGGTTGAGATCGTGGTGCTTGCTTGCTTCGGGTATTCCGGCAGCGCCCCTCTCAAAGTACTTCTCTCGGACGGTGGCACCGTCGAATTCGGGACGCGATGCGAACCGACGATGGATGAGAATCCATCGTTTGCCGGATTCAATTTGCAAGAATTTAGCGTTGAATCGCAAGCGGGGAAAGTCCCTGGCGGCACAGCCTTCGTCGTCAACCATTTTCAGGCTCGCATTTCGTGTCCGTACGGGTTCGCGGGAACTGCAGACACGGGGCTTCCAGTGTGCCGAACGCCTCTCGGCGAGACGCTCGACGCGAGCATGCCAATCGAGCGACGGTGTTTCGCCCTCCGAGCCTGGCTGTGCGTTGGTCTTGCCGATTTGACGGTGTCGGCGGGTGTTCGTGTCCATCGGGAACGCAGTGTCTATCGATGAATCTGGTCAGCAACGGCTCGGGGCCGTCCTTCTGCATTCCGACGAGCGATGGATGCGACCTGGACGCATCGTGCTCGACGCTTTGTGACCCCGTCGTGCATCCATGCAATTGAATCCTGTTGGCCCAACCGCCGTAGTTACGACCTCGCGCATTTGTAGTTTCGCGAACTTACGATCCGGAGTTGGCTGTGGTGGTGAAATTTACGTTTTGCAGCGGGGATCGCGGGCATGGGGAGCCGACAAGCCTAGCCGAATGGCCAGTACGATACGACGGTAACTCTTCGACCGAACTGAGCGAGCGTGACGGTATGCTGGCGATCCTGATGGCGATCTTTGGGGCCGCGTTTGCCGCGCTCCGTCCCCGGGCCAATCTTGTCCTGGAGAACCTCGTACTTCGCCAGCAGCTCGCGGTCCTCCGTCGAGCGACGCCTCGCCCCAAACTGCGCCCAATCGACCGAGCCTTCTGGGTGACTCTCTCACGATTGTGGGGGCGATGGGCAGACGCGCTGGCGATCGTCAAGCCGGCGACAGTCATCCGCGTGGCATCGGCACGGCTTCGCGCGCTATTGGGCCTGTAAGTCGAGGCCGGTCGGACGCCGGCCGATCGGCATCGAGATCATCGCACCCATCGAGCGCATGGCCGCGGAGAATCCAACACGGAGTCGCCGGGGGATTGCCAGCGAGCTCGCGAACCTCGGTCATACGGTCGACAAGAACACAGTCGCCAAATACATGCCTCGGCCCATCACGCGCCCGCGCCGTCCTCCGTCACAGACCTGGAAGACGTTTGTTCGCAATCACCTGGCGGGGACGATTGCTATCGA
>Ga0182030_10010476_pt1 | contig 18822 bp, 14 predicted proteins | sample 812S3MmetaG_FD_121299 | JGI IMG/M metagenome (GOLD analysis project Ga0182030, IMG submission 121299) | Permafrost microbial communities from Stordalen Mire, Sweden - 812S3M metaG (Illumina Assembly) | ecosystem: Environmental > Terrestrial > Soil > Wetlands > Permafrost | place: Sweden...
CAAGGGCACGGCTGGGTAGCGAAGTTCGGTTGTGATAACCGCTGAATGCATATAAGCGGGAAGCACGCTCCAAGATGAGATCTCCCTGAAGGGCCCAGAAAGACCATCTGGTTGATAGGCTGGATGTGGAAGTGCAGCAATGCATGTAGCTTACCAGTACTAATCGCCCGTTCGGCTTGTCCATAGAATTAACTCCGCGCAGTTATGTGGATGCTCTTCTAACAAGCCTTGTAAGACCAATCAATTTTGTTGCAAATCTGTGAATCACAGAAGACTTTTGGCGCCAGATTGCAGTCGCGTTCCTATGGGCCTCCGGGAGAAACCATCCGGAACAAAATAGATGCCGCGGTAGGCTGCGGGCAACCACCCGCCAAGCGCCTTCAAGTTTGCCGGTGACGATACTGCGAGGGATCACCCGTTCCCATCCCGAACACGGAAGTTAAGCCTCGCTGGGCCGATGGTACTGCACGGGTGACTGTGTGGGAGATTAGGTAATCGCCGGCAATAATTTTAAACAGAAAGGTCATGCCTCTAGGGCATGGCCTTTTTCTATTGCGGATAAGTTGATGGAACCAAGATAAACCAGTTTACAGAACCTTTCCGCTAGCCGATCGCTGAATTGAGCGCCGGGCGCATCTTCCATCTCTTTCGCACATCCAACAGAAGCGCCGATTTCGGCCATCCTGGGAGGTCTTCCGGGAATCTCTTTCATGGGGAACTTATTCTATGCCTTCTCTGTTGGATCCTATCCAGATCGGTGACATGAAATTGAAAAACCGGGTCATTATGGCCCCGCTTACTCGTTTGCGGGGGACTGCCGACTATGTTCCCACTCCGCTCATGGTGGAGTACTACACACAGCGTGCGGGTGCCGGACTCATCCTCTCCGAGGGGATTCCCGTCGTTCCGCAGGGGGTGGGTTACGCGCATGTGCCGGGCCTCTGGTCCTCGCAGCAGGTCGAGGCCTGGAAACCGGTGACCGGATCCGTACATCGCGCCGGCGGGCGCATATTTGCGCAGCTTTGGCACGTGGGGCGTATCTCGCACCCTTCCTTTTTGCACGGGGAGCTTCCGGTTGCTCCCAGCGCGATTCAGCCTGCAGGCCATGTAAGCCTGGTGCGCCCTGCTACGGAGTACGTGACGCCTCGAGCGCTCGATAAATCGGAGCTTCCGGGCATCGTCGAAGCTTTCCGCAAGGGGGCGGAGAACGCGAAACTGGCAGGCTTTGACGGCGTGGAAATACACGGCGCCAATGGCTACCTGCTCGACCAGTTTCTCCAGGACGGCTCCAATCATCGCACGGACGAATACGGCGGTTCGATCGAAAACCGGGCCCGGCTCATGCTCGAAGTCACCGACGCGGTGATCTCTGTCTGGGGGGCACAGCGCGTGGGCATGCATCTGGCGCCGCGCGGCGATACGCACGACATGCACGATTCGAATCCCGCAGCGACCTTCGGGTACGTGGCGCGCGAACTGGGCAGGCGCGGGATTGCCTTTCTTTGCGCGCGCGAGTTTTTCGGGCCTGACCGGCTGGGTCCGCGACTCAAGAAGCTGTTTGGCGGGGTCTATATTGCGAATGAGAAGTACACCCAGGCGCAGGCCGATCAGGTGATCGAGGCGGGCGAGGCGGATGCCGTGGCTTTTGGCCGGCTGTTTATCGCCAATCCCGATTTGCCAGCGCGCTTTCTGAGCAGCGCACCGCTGAACACGCCCGACCCGAGCACTTTTTTTGAGCCGGGCCCTCACGGTTACATCGACTATCCCGCTCTGAGCGCCTAGCGCAAGAATCGAAGGCTCACGCCAGAAGAGAGACCAAGGGTTTCACTTCTGGCGTGAGTCAAAATCATCTGGGAGGAAGCATGAACGAAACCGTTCGCCTACTGCAGGCTCATCACAGCAGCCGCAGCTATAAAAGTGATCCGATCCCCGAGGAAATTCTGGACGCCATTATCGAGTCCGCGCATCGGGCTCCCACTTCGAGCAACAGCCAGCAGATTTCGCTCGTGGTGGTGCGCGACGCCGCCAGCCGCGCGCGCATCGCAGAAATTGCCGGCGGTCAGCCGTGGATTGCGCAGGCTCCGGTGTTTATCGCGGTGGTCGCGGACTTCTATAAAACCGGCCTGGGCGTCGAGAAGGCCGGCGCCGAGCAGGTCTTCCAGCGCAGCCTGGAGGCGATCATCTCCGCGGTGAGCGACGCGGGAATCGCGATGGCGACGCTGATGACCGCGGCGCGCGCCCTCGGCCTCGGGATCGTCCCCATCGGCGGAATTCGCCGCGACTCGCAGGCGATGATCGATCTGCTGGAATTGCCGCGGGAGACTTTTCCCGTGGGCGGGGTCGTGCTTGGCTACGTGGCTGAAGAGGCGACGCAGAAGCCGAGATTGCCGATCAGCAGCTTCCGCCACGAGGAAAAATATCATCCGGAAGTGCTGAAGCCGGCCATCGACGCCTATGACCTGACCATCCAGGAGTATTGGCGGAAAATTGGGCGCACCGACGGGCTGGCATGGTCGGCGAACATGGCGCAGAACTATAGCTCCTTTTCCCGCTATCTTAAGGCGGTTGCTCAAAGACAGGGCTTTACGATCGAGGTTTGACGGCTTGCGGAAAAAATGATCGGGTGATCCGATTCCACTCGCGGTGACGCCGGGTCAGGCTGCTTAGAACCGATGGCCAACATTCTCCCGGTGATATTCTTTGGGGGTGCTGAGCCGCTTTTTCCCCGGAGTTATTTTCTTGCTGCTGGTGGCGGGTGCTGCCGCTCAGCATCCTCTTGTGAGCCCTGTTTCGGCCGCCGGTTCTTCGTCCGCGCGGGGAATGGTGATCTCCGAGATCGGCAGGGGCAGCGCGGAAATAGCCGGCGCATGGCAGTTTCGCGAGGGCGACGATCCGCATTGGGCGCTTCCCTCCTACGATGACTCCGCATGGCAATCTATTCGCGTGGATGCTCCCTGGGGCGAGCAGGGCCATCCTTCCTATGCGGGATTCGCCTGGTATCGCCGTCATCTGGAGATTCGCTCCGTTCCGGGCTCAATCGGCCAGTACCGGATTCTGATTCCGCACGCGGAAGACGCCTATGAGGTGTATTGGAACGGGAAACCGATGGGACGCTACGGGAAGCTGCCGCCTCATGCGTCGTGGTATTACAGCGACTTTCCACGTTCTTTTCCGCTCGCCGGCTCAGCCGAAGGTGTGCTCGCCATTCGAGTGTGGAAGGCTCCGCTCGATGCCTTTTCGACGGCTGAATCGGGTGGAATCTTCGAACCGCTCGTGGTGGGCGACGCGGACACCATCTCCCTGTACGAAAGCGCCATCACCTCGAACCGCGTGCAGCAGGATCTGTTCGACTATTCGCTGATTCTTCTGCGCGTCTTCATTGCGCTCCTGTGCGTGGTGTTGTGGAGCCGCAACCGCCGGGAGCAGCTTTTTCTTTGGGCTGGCTTGTTCACGGTCACGCCGGTAGTCCTGGAAATTCTGCAAAACCTCTTTTTCATTCCGTTTTCCTATGCGCTGGCACGGTGCATCAATCAGCCGGTCTATGTGCTGTCTAACATTTCGCTGTGGTTTCTTCTCGTCTGGCTGCTGCGGCTCAATGAGAACCGCCGCGTGGTGCGGTGGACCAGAACGCTGGCCAGCATGGCCCTGGCGGCCGGGGTTGCCGACGGACTTCTCGCCTACTTCTGGGGCTCGGCCACGGTCTGGATGCAAGGTGCGGACGCGGCGCTGGACGCCTTCATTCTTCTGGCGGAGCTGTTCCCTTTTGCGCTTATCGCCATCAGCCTGCGGCGCAAGCTGGACATTTCCCGCTGGGCAGTCGCGGTGTCCGCTTTCGTCTTGCAGTTGCTCAACACCATCGCGGACACCAGCGCCCTGGGTCAGCGCTTTACCCATTGGACGCTCTACTCCACCTTGATCGACAACTATCATTTCCAGATCCAGGGGGTTGTCTTCGGGCCTGAGAAAGTGACTTCGATCGCCCTGTTCGGCGCCATTCTCTATGCTGTCTATCGCTACATTCTGGAGCAGCAGGCGCGTCGAACCGCGCTCGAACAGGAGATGCAGAGCGCGCGGGAGATTCAGCGGGTTCTGATTCCCGACGCGCTGCCGGCCCTGGAGGGGTACGCCGTGACCAGCGCTTACACGCCGGCTTTGGAAGTGGGCGGCGACTTCTTTCAGATCCTGGCCAACCCCGACGGATCGACCATTGTGGCTCTTGGCGATGTGAGCGGCAAGGGGCTGAAGGCCGCGATGAATGTCTCGATGATTGTGGGCGTTCTGCGCGCCGAGGCCGGATCGTCTTCCAGCCCTCAAGAGATCATGAGCGCGTTGAACCGCTGTCTCGTCGGCCGCATGCAGGGCGGGTTCGCCACGGGGATTGTCTTTCGTCTGGACCCGGATGGAACCGTCACGCTCGCTAACGCCGGGCATCTGCCGCCTTTTCTCAACGGCCAGGAGTATGAGCTGGAGCCTTCGCTGCCGCTGGGCCTTGTCAACCAGGCGGAGTACAGCGAGACCACCGTGCGCCTGCACACGGGAGATCAACTAAGCCTGTACACGGATGGTCTGTTGGAGGCCAGGAAGCCAAGCGGGGAGTTGTATGGCTTCGACCGGCTGCATACGCTGTTCGCAAGCCGTCCCACGGCCCAGCAGGCGAGCGAAGCCGCAATTCAGTTTGGGCAGGACGACGACATTACCGTGCTCACGCTCACCCGCCTGGCGGCTGGTGAGGAATCGACCACCTCGCTCAGCGCCCCGTGTCTTGCCCCCACTTCGGCGGATAGCTAGAGTCTTTTCGATTCCAGTGTGAATAGAACTCTGGGTGCCCTGTGAACAAAACTCTAGGCCTCCCATCCTTTGCGCACAGAACGCGCAATGGATGGGAGGCCGCAAATGTCCATCTCGACCGTAAACAGTTTGGTCGAAGCCGCTCCGGGTCTCTGACGGCTTGTTGTTGTACCCATTGTCGGTGCCCCAGGTTCCGATTTTGGGACCTGGGATCGTACGAACCCGAACTACGGAATCATTCTGTCGGGACCTGGAAATCTCCGCGCAATCTCTGAAAACAGCAGGTCAGGCTGACTTGGGAAAAGGCGCGGCCGAAGCTCGGGCCTCGGCCGCGCCCGCCAACTCTATCTTGTAACTCGGTAAGTGATCGACGCGGAAGACTCGTTCCCTGCCGCGTCGACCGCCGGAACAGTGAAGGTGAGCTGGCCTGCCTGCCGGGTGTCGACCTGGGTGGTCAATGTTCCGGTGTTGAGAGTGGAGCCCGGAGCATAGAAATTGTGGCCGCAAACCACCACGCCGGAAGTTGCATCCGTGCAAGCGTAGCTGGCCTTCACCACTTCGCCGGCCTCGTAAGTTCCCTGCGCGGAAGGCGCCGGCGTGAGCACCAGGCCTGAGACCACCGGCGCAACCGTGTCGACGTTGATTGGGTAGGTGTAGAAGCTGGTTGTCCAGCTTCCATTCGCCTGCTGAAAATTCAACTCCTCGGTGCCGGCGCAATCCTGCGCATAGTAGTGCAGCTGGTAGCGTCCGTCGGCGGGCAAGGTCACGGTCTGCACCTCGGGAATAAAATCCGGGGCGACCGGCGGGCCAGGATCGGCAGCCGTCGGAATCGGACAATCCGCCGAATTCAGAAGCTGAACGTCGGTCGGGATAGGTGTGCCGGGCGTGGGCACACTGCCGGCCGGAGAGATTCCGTAGGTGATGCTCTCAATGGGCGAAGGGATAAAGTTGTCCGCACCGGGCAGATGGGTTCCCTGCAGATTCGGCGGCTCGCTGAAGAACCTTACCTTGGCCGTCAGGCTGTTGATCCAGTGACCGAAGAATTCGCCTCTTACGAAAACGCTTGTGTAGTCTTCAGGCACCTGCGCAACGCTGATGAAGGTCGAGTTGGGATGGGTCGTCTGTCCGGAGCTGGAAAAACTGCCCGGTCCGGTAAAGCTGGTCAGCAAATTCTGCGGGCAAGGCAAATTCAGATACGATGCGGGGTCGAATGCGCATGGGCCGCCGGTCCATCCTTCGCTGGCCATCAGAAGGCCGAGACCTTCATGGAAAACGCGTCCGTCCCGGGTATGAATATCCTGCAGGCTGAAGGCCGGGCCGTCGAATACATCCTGGATGACTTCATTGCTGACGGTCGAGATCGGGCATTGCGCGCCGCTGGCCGTTGCGCCCGTGCCGGTCGTGCATTCCAGCGTGTAGAGCTTGCACGCCGGTTGGCCATTGGCCAGCATTTCACCGCTATGCACCAGGCAGATCGAGGTCGCAAAGGAGGTTTCCGGCGCCCAGACACTCTGGAATGCAGATGGATCAAGCGGCGAATCGCCGACCTGAGGATTGACTCCGTTGGGATTGATGGTGAGCGTATCGGCTGTATTGGCTGCGGTCAAATCGTATTCGAAGCCGACCATCTGGTTGGTGGTCGCGTTGAAAGTGAAATCCTGATTCAATTGCGCGGGCGTTGGGTTGCTCGAGGAAATTGTATTGCCAGAGATCAGCGCTGGTCCGGTCACCGCTCCCGGTGTGCAGTTCGTGTTCAGATACAAGGTGGAATTGGTGAAATAGCCGCCCTCGTCCACCAGTTGGATCTGGACCTGTTGCGAGCCCGCAACCAGCAGCGGAGCGATGGAGAGGGGAGCCACGCCGCCCGTCGAGACCAGCGTATCGGGGTCCACTCCGGTGAGGCTTCCCTGGCTGGCGGGATTCTGATACGCGGAGGTGAAGCAGTTCTGCGGAGAGCCGCCTCCCGATTCGACCACTCCGCTGGCGCAGACATTGACGGGGCTGCCGCCAGTGGTCAGATTGGTTACGGCGATGTAGTTATCCACCAGTACATTTCCCGCGCCGCCAGCGGAAGTGGGAGAGGAAGAGAGCACGGCCGTGACGGGCGACGCCGAGCAGGTCAGTTTCAATGTCGTGCTGTTGAAGATTACCTGGTTGGTACCATAGCCGGCCCCCTGCTGCGACACCCGCACGTTCACCGGGCCATACAGTTGAACGGAATTCTGCGCGAGCCCCTGCGGTGCGAATGCGATCAGGCAACTTGCGAACGAAAACATCAGCGAAAGGGAACTAAATTTCATTTGAGTCATGACCTCCTGGATTTCCGCGACGTTGCGGCGTCTTGCCGGAGAGTAAGAACCTTCGATCAATGTGCAGGGCCGGCGCTCCTCTGGATTGAACCGGCTTCGGAGTCTTGCTTTCCGCCAAAAGCATCTTGCAAAAACGCTGGAACGACTGCAAACGGATTCAGCTTCCTGCTATGGTTGATCGCGGGCGACGCTGACAGGAACCGGGGAAATGGGAAAGTGGTTGAAGGAGCGGGTTAGGGGTAACCCGAGGATGCAACTTCAGGTCAGTATGGCCATAGGGGACAAACAGTGTCAATCGAAAACTTGCGCGCAGAAGCGTTTTCGCCTTGCTGGCAGCGTACGGCTAGCGCACCGTAGTGGAGAAGCGCACAATCGTTCGCACCGGGTTCTTGGCAAGTGCAAGCGGTGCGCGCGCCATCGAGAGCAGGACCGGACTACCGGCCTGACTCCGCTGCTACTCAAGCCGAAGCGCGTGCTCCAGGCCGGCGCAAGCGGCACGCGATTCCACGCTGAAAAAATTGTTGCTCATTTTTCCACCACGGCTTCGTTTTTCTCTTGACACTTGTGAAAGTCGAATCTATACATTCATCAACTGCAATAACGATTGCAGGCTATCGACAACTTCGTCGAAAGGGAGAATAGGCAAATGGCAACCAAGAAGGCACCGGCCAAGAAAGCTCTCAAGAAGGCCGTAAAGAAGGTCGCGAAGAAGAAGTAGCGGCACCTCCAACCAAAAGGCAACACTGCGGGGGAACGCATCCAGCGTTCCCCCGCAGTGTCTTTGGGGAGAGGGATTACACTAGTACCTTGACTTGGTGAATTCGTAATTGAACCACAAGCGTTCGGGTGCCCCAGGTCTCGCTTTTGAGACCTGGGAAACGACGAAATTACGCGGTCAAAGTACTAAAGCAAATTTGCTTTTGGTGCAGAGCGGTTTTGAAGGGGCACGGCTTCAGCCGTGCCGTAAGCGCCGCAAGCCCCGCGGGCTTTAGCCCCCGAGGGAACGCTTCCGCCGCTTTACCGTGAGGAAATTTGTTTTAATACTCGCAAGGAACCGAAAGGAAAAACTGTGACACGCCGCCGCTGGATTGCCGAGCATTGGGACGAAGCCACCGCAACGCTGGTGGGCGCGCAGGCCGAACACATGACCCGCGTCTTGCGCGCGCAGCCGGGCATGGAAGCCGACGTGGTGGCAGGCGGCCACGTCTTTCATGCGCAGGTGGCCGCGGTCGCCGGCGACGAGGTCCGCTTCAATTTGATTGCTGAATTGGAGGCCGATCCCGCGTTGCCCGTTACGCTGGTCATGGCCGTCTACAAGTTCGATCACATGGAGTGGGCGATCGAGAAGGCCACAGAATTGGGAGTTGCCGCGGTGGCTCCGGTCATTGCGCGGCGGACCGAGAAGCATCTGGCCGAGGCGGCTGCCAAGCGCGTCCAGCGCTGGCGGCGCATCGTGCATGATGCGGCACAGCAGTCGCGGCGCTCCGACGTGCCGCTGATTCACGACCCGGTTCCGCTGGCGGTGCGTCTCCGTGAGGCTTCCGAAGCCACGCGCATTGTCCTGGCCGAGCAGGAGCGCACCACCACGCTGCGCCACGCGCTCGAAGAAGCCTTGGTTGCGGCCGAAGAAGAAACTCCCACGCTGGAGATTGCCATCGGTCCTGAAGGCGGGTGGGCGCCGGAGGAAGAGGCGCTGTTCGACGCCAATGGCTGGCGAACCGTCTCCCTTGGCCCGCGCATTCTGCGCGCTGAGACCGCGGCGATCGTCTCGCTGGCTGTGGTGGCTTCGTACCTGGAGTGATGCAGAAGCTTTTTGCAGCGCGTGGCAATCAAGACCCCGAGGCCAGAGCCAGGCGGTTTCCGCGAGTTTAATGAAAGAGCATCGGCTTTTCGGGATGCGGCCGTGGTACCAGGTCTTTGACCGCTTGATTTTTGTACCAACTTGGGTGCCCCAGGTCCCGATTTTGGGACCTGGGATTGACAATGGGAAAGAACCAACCCATGCGGTCAGAGAGCTGAAGCAAATTTGTTTTTGCTGTAATTCGGTTTTGAAAGGGAACGGCGCTTCAGCCGTAGCGTTTCGGAGCAACTAAACTCGCGGCTTTAGCTCCTGTTGGAACGGCCCGCGACCCACCAGACCGGTTATGAAACTGTCCCTGGAAAATTCGCTTCAAACAGGCTGACCGGCGCATCCAATTCACTCATCGGTCAGCTCAGTTCCGGTCATCGGCTCTGTCCAGCTCTTCGGGGCTATTGACGCAGAGCCGCGCAGAACGAAAATCGCAGCCTACCAGCCATGCACGTCGGCCGAGTCCTGCTGCGCCTTGGTTTGATCCTTCTTCTTGGCCTCTTCGCCCGGCGTCGGTGCCTTTGCGCCGCTCTTCTCATCGGACATGCGGGTCTTCTCGCCCTTCGTGGTGGGCTTCTTCTTCATCTTCTTCGCCGTATCGCCGGCCAGGCCCAACGGGGCGCTCTGCGTCTCGCGGTCGGCAACCTCGGGGGCATCCGGCGCGGCGGGCGCCATGGCGTCCACTTTCAGTTCCTTGCTTTCTTTGGTCTTGTGCTTCTTGGGCTGTCGGGCGCGCTCGCTGAAGCGCATCTTCTTCTCCGGCCCGGTACGGGTCTCCAGCGGATTGACCGGCTCCGGGCTTAAGCTGCTTTCCTGCTGCTGCCCCGCTCCCGCGTCCTCGATCGCAGCCTGCGGCGCACTGGGCAGAGTCTCTGTGGGCGACTGGCCATAACGGATCTTTTCCTTTTTGCCGGGCTTCATCGACGCTTCGCTGACGCGCTCCTGTTTCTTGCCCCTCTTTGACACGCCTCGCGCGTTATGCGTGCTCTCGCGGAAGCGGGTGCGCTCCACCTTCTTCTTCTTCTTGGGCGAGGGCGGCGTATACGCGCTGTAGATTGGCTTGGTCTCATTGGAACTGGCGCCGGTGTCGGAATAGCCGGGCTTGATGTCAATGAAGGCCTGTTCGCGCATGGTCGTCAAATAAGCGCGCATGGCCGGCTCCATCATCGACATATAGAAGGCATCCTCGACCTGCGGCTCCACATCCTTGAACGAGGGAACGCCGCCCGGGGTGTTTTTCTCCACCTTGAGGATGACGAAGCCCTGCCGGGTGCGGATCGGCTCGGTATACTGCCCTGCCTTGAGCGCGAAGGTACTGTCTTCCAGCACCTTCGCCAGGGCGCCGCGATGGAACTGGCCCAGGTCGCCGCCTTCTGCGGCCGTGGGACCGTCGCTGAAGGTGCGCGCCAGTTCTGCAAAGTTGCCGCCGGCGTTGAGCTTGGCCTCCAGTTCGCCGGCCTTGGACTTGGCCGCGGCCAGCGTTGCCGTATCCACCGGCTGCAGCTCGCCCGGTTCGGTGGCTGAAGGTGCCTGCGTTCCGGTGGAGACAAGAATCTCCGCCAGGGTCACGCTTTCCTGCTGAGCATAGTCCTTTTTGTGCGCTTCAAAGTATCGTTCCACATCGCCCGGCGTGAACTGAAGCTTCTGCCCAACCTCCTCGCGCATCACCTCCTGGGTGATGATCTGATTGCGGATGTTGGCCTTGAAGTCCTCAAACGAGATGCCCTGCTCCTTGGCCGCCTTTTCCAGGTCTTCCATGGTGGCCAGGTGGTATTGCTTGCGGACATCGTTCAACCGGTTGACCAGTTCGGTTTCGCCGGTGATGTCCAGTTCCTTGCCCTTGGAGAGCCAGAGCTGCTGATCGATGAGGTTGCGCAGCAGATTCTCGTGGGCCGCGGACATCTCCTGCATTGTGGCGCCGCGCTGCCGTTGCTCGTCGTCCAGTTCCTTCATCGCGCGGTCGTAGTCAGAGCCGGTGATGATCTGGTCGTTGACGCGGGCAATGATCTGCTCGATCGTAGTGCCGCCGTAGGGGCTCTGCTGCGCGGCGCAGTAGGTTGGCGTCAGGGCGAAAGCTGCGAGCAGCAGTGTGGAGAACACGAAAGCCGCGGGAATGCGAAAAATTCGAAGGGTCATAGGGTCAGGACACCGCAGGGAACCACGGATCGGCTACCTGTTGCATAGACGTCATTGTAAATGCCAGGAGAGCGGCGCGGCGATCCCGTAAAGCGATTGCCGCGCGATTCAGCTTGAATCCCGCCCGGATAGAAGACTGCGGCGGCTCGGCGGAAACAGTGGGCCGGCGCTGCCGCGGGCGGCCTGAGCTACCGGAACCTCCCCGCCAGCGTCCAATGGGGCAGTGCTATACTTTAGCCCTAAGACTGCCGTTTCAGGCTTGTTTTCCAGCCCTACCGCGACGCGGTCCGGAGGTTTTTCCCGCCTATGACTCCCCGCGCACGCCGCGCTCTCGTTTCCGTAGTCCTGTTTTTTGCTGTCTGCGCCGTCGTGGGCAGCGTTTTGCAGCGCAAGGTGGGGGCCCAGTCGTCTCAAGACCAGAGCCAACTGCGCGACAGTCTCCGCTCGTTCACCAGCGTCTATGCGCTGGTCGAGCAGAATTACGCCCAGCCCATCACCGGCGACAAGGCCGACGCGGCCCTCTACGACGGCGCGATTCCCGGCATGTTGCGCGTCCTCGACCCCCACTCGCACTTTTACGACCCCAAGGAATACGCCCGCATGCGCGAGGACCAGCGCGGCCACTACTTCGGCGTCGGCATGACCATCCAGCAGCAGGGCAACAAGATTTACGTGGTCTATCCCGCCGAGGGAGCGCCCGCCTTCCGCGCCGGCATTCATCCCGGCGACGTCATCTCCGCCGTCGATGGCAAGCCGGTCTCCGTGGACGGCAAGATTCCCGGCGGCCTCGCCTCTTCCGACGCGGTGGCCAAGGCTCTCAAGGGCCCCGAAGGCACCCACGTCCAGGCCACCATGATCCGCGCCGGCCAGCCCAAGCCCCTGGTCTTCGATCTGGTCCGCGCCGAGATATCCCACCCCTCCGTCGATCTGGCCTATGAGATTCGTCCCGGCGTGGGTTACATTCACCTCACCCAGTTCCAGGAGACCACCGGCCAGGAAGTCGATGACGCCATTAACCACTTCGGCAACCTGAAGGGGCTGGTCTTCGATCTGCGCGACAACCCCGGCGGCCTCCTCAGCCAGGCGGTCGATGTCAGCGACCATCTGCTCAGCAAGGGGCAGATCATCGTCTCGCAGCGCGGGCGCGCATTCCCTGACGTGGTCTACAAAGCCTCGCACGGCAACGGCGGCCACGTCTTCCCCATCGTGGTATTGGTTGACCGCGGCACGGCTTCAGCCGCCGAGATCGTCTCCGGCGCGCTTCAGGACCACGACCGGGCGCTCATCGTCGGCCAGACCACCTTCGGCAAGGGCCTCGTGCAGACCCTCTACAACCTCAGCGATAACTCCGGCCTGGCGCTCACCACCTACCACTACTACACCCCCTCGGGCCGCCTCATCCAGCGCAACTACGCCGGCATCTCGCTTTACGACTACTACTACAACCACGGCGGCGCGCTGCCGGCCAACAACACCAACCGCGAGGTCCGGCTCACCGACGCCGGCCGCACCGTTTACGGCGGCGGCGGCATCACCCCCGACGAAACGATTGAAGCCCCCAAGACCAACGACTTCCAGGACACGCTGCTTTTCAAGGATGCCTTCTTCCACTTCGCCCCGGTTTATCTCGCCACTCACACCGTGGACAAGAACTTCCAGGTGAACGCCGAGGTGCTGGCCGAGTTCAAGAAGTTCCTCACCAGCCAGAGCATTCCCTGGACCGAGGCTGACCTGAACGGCGTCATGGACTGGCTGAAGATCGGCATCAAGGACAAGATCTGCACCATCCAGTTTGGCGAAGTCCAGGGCATGCGCGTGCGGGCCGACTGGGACCCGGAGATTCAGAAGGCGATCGGCTATCTGCCCGAGGCCCAGGCTCTGGAAATCAACGTCCACAAGGTCCTGGCCGAGAAAGCCATGGCCAGAAACGAAGCGGAGAACGCAGCCAAGTAACCGCCCACAGCCAGAGCGCAAAAGAAAAGGCCATCCCAACCGGGGTGGCCTTTCTGTCTGTGCAAAGGATCGGCGCGCCTTTGAAGCAGCACGGCTTCACAAAATATCTCGTAAACCGGCCTTGAAAGGGCACGGCTTCAGTCGTGCCGTAAAGGCTGCTTCAGAAGAATCCTGCAATCCGAATTTGAAAGGGCACGGCTTCAGCCGTGCCATAAAAGGTCCACCTCAACCGGGCTTTAGAGCATTTTAGGAATTACTGTAGACCATTGATGCAGTGATTGAACCATGCCTTTGCGTTGTCTGGAGTGATCAGCCGGATGGCTTCGGAGATGGCCATTTCCAGTGCTTCTTTGGTTCTTGCTTTGGCTGAGCGCAGGATTTGTTTGAGCTTGGACCAGGCTTTCTCGATTGGGTTCAGGTCAGGCGAGTAGGGCGGCAGATAGAGAACTTCCGCCCCTGCTTTTTCAATCAATCGCTGCACCCCCTTGATCTTGTGTGAACTCAAGTTATCCATCACGACTACGTCGCCGGGCTTGAGCGCTGGACACAGGATGTGCTCGACGTAGGCCAGAAAGATGCCGCCATCCGTAGCCTCTTCGATAGTCATCGATGCAATGATTCCGCGCAGACTCATCGCGCCCAGAATAGTCATGATTTTCCAGCGTCCGCCGGGTGTCGTTTCACAGATGCGCCCGCCTCCATTGCTGCGTGCATAAAGCCGCGTCATCGAGGTAGTGACCCCGCTTTCGTCCAAGAAAATCAAGTGTTCCGGAGAGATCGTCGCGATTCGAGTGATAAACTCCTGGCGCTGCTTACGATTGGCTTCAGTATCTCGCTCGGTGGCGTGGAGCGACTTTTTTTAAGTCGCAGTCCCAGTTTGCGCAGCAGCTTCCAGATCTGGGGTAAGCTGAGTGAAACACCCGCCTCGCTGAGTAACTTCTTCTGCACTTCGGCAAGCGTCAGATCGGGCTGTTGAACAAACCAGGCCTTCACCTGTTGTTGTGCTTCAATCCCGGCGTGCGGTTTACGCCCTGGTTTGTGAGGCAAACGTTCAGCTTGACCGGTGCGGTTGCGCGCGGCGGAAATCTTCTTCGCCCAGCCCACACTCACCAGAAAACGACTGGCCAGTTCCTCCAGCGTTTCCTCGCCTTGATCGTAGGCGAAGAGCAACTTACGGCGCAGATCATCCCCAAGGGCTTTACCCATATCTGTGTTCGCCGCAGAGTCTCGCCATGAACAGTCTACACTATTTACTAAAATGCTCTAGCCCCCCGGGGGAAGGTTTCCTCCTCTTTGCCATTCGAAGATTTGCTCGAAGAACTTGTTGAAATACCCCGGCTTTGAAAGGGCGCGACTTCAGTCGTGCCATCAATGCCGCAAAATTGACGGGGGCTTCAGCCCCCTGAAAGAGGGCGAATCCGCCCAGGGCCTTCTTCCCAAACAAGTGCCATGGCAATTGCGCGTAAACCGAACAGATTCGTCAATCGTGAGGGTTTATGATTCGATCAATTTGCTCGCTCCCGTAATGACTCCTCAGAGTCTGGATGAACGAGGGTTCTGCCGAATTCACAAATGCCAACATGCCGCGCAGTTTAGCCGCTTCATCCGGGCTTAGCCTCCCACACAAGAAGTGATGAACCTGCGCACGAATGAGCCGCTTTCTGTCGTGTCCCAACGAAACCGTCCCTTGATTTGTGAGGACCAGACCTGTCACACGCCTTGCCCCGCCGCGAGAAGCATGTACAGTCTTCTCGGCGTTGAGCTGCAGCCGGGGATGTTCCATTCGCTTGCATATTTCGGCGACTTGAACCTCCACCTCGCGCAGTACATTCGCGCGATTGGTAGAGAACGTGAGGTCATCCGCGTAACGTGAGTACTTGACCTTCTTCTTGGTGCAAAAGGCCTGGACCTTTTTGTCGAATTCATACATCAAGATATTGGACAGCATCGGCGAGGACGGTGCGCCGATAGACATTATCAGCCTGCCCTCCCTTCTCCTGTTCCAGAACAGAATCTTCTTCAGATGACCAATATCCTCAGCATACAGGTCAATGTCTTCGCGCTCAGCCAGGAAGGCTTCCAAATCGGCAGCGGTAATCGAATGGAAGAAATCCTTGAAATCCAACTTGAGGAGGAAGCGATTTGATGCGTGCTTGGCGGCGTTTGTGGTGATGCTCCGACGCTTGCGGTACGCCATTGCAGCGGAGTGGATTGGGAAATGGCGCAGTAAATTCGCCATGACCCAATACTGAATCGCCTTGAGCTCTCTCGCGGGTTGCGCAATCGTCCTCTTGCCTATCCCATCCTTCTTATCGATTTCAAATACCTTATAGCGATAAGGCGCGGAGCGGATAATATGCCCCAGGGTAGCCTCTGGAATCATCAAGTCATGCGAAATGGACCCAAGAATGTTCATGACTGCACCTTCTGCTTGGCAGTTTTGAGGACATTCTTGCGATCTTCATAATAGCGCCGTTTCGGCAGCGCCTCTTGAATATAGGTACGATATCGGTCCCGGTCGAACTTCTTCCCATCTGATGTTGCATATGTCAGGAACTTCAGATTTGGCTCCGCCTGGAAGAAGTAGTCATCCATTCCTTCGTGGGTTTCATTTATAAACCGCAATTTTTCCAGAAGGAATAAGTATTGGCCTAATTCCTTGCGGGTTAACTCTACATCGAGCGATCTTACCAAAGTAAATATTTCTGGATGACGAAGGGCACCACCTAAACTCACGATCGGAGATCAGAAGCATCTTATGTCCGGCGTTCGTCCTGTCGAAATCCTGGATTTGGGGCGGACGACAGATCGCCGGATTGAATATCTCTTTGATGATTCGTTGAGACACCACCTTCGCTTTTCCAGCATCTATCTCCGGCTCTTTCGGTTTCAGGAGCCAGTCACGTCCGCAATACCCTCCTAAGCTCTTTATCCTCGCGATTGGTCCATCCATGATGAAAGACTGGTCTTTTTCATAACTTTTATCCAAGACTGCATATAGTTTCTTACTCAACCGACCATCGAACGAGAATGCCCCCAACTCGGTCATTGACCCTGCGCTCTCGACAATGAGCAATATTCGTGTAGAAAGCGCAGCAATGCACGCCTCCAACTCGACAAGGTTGGAAAAACGGTTCGAGCTTAGGCTGTGATACCAAGTGACTGCTTCTTCTGCTAAAACGATGTACGGCGGAAGGTTCCCGTTTTCGTCTTCCAAAAGTGCAATCAGTTGCCCGCGCAAAGAGGTTGGCGGCTCACCAACTTTCTTGCCTCTCTGGCCACCACAGAGGAATATCTTGCGGATGGGGTTTTGCACGGTACTCTCGCCAATATTGAGCGTCTTCGCAATTTCGGCGAGCGTTTGCGGCATTTTTTCGTACGCTCTTTACCTCAGAGCTCGGCGGGAACAACGAAATTTCTTGGCGCGCGAAGCACGACGGGAAATTTCGTTGTTCCCGCCGTAAATGCTACCAATCAAACACTATCCGGCGAAACGCCAGATCCACAGAATAATCTGTGAGGACACGTAAAGAGCAACTTCAAAATAGACGTCCGCACCAGTGCCCGTCAAGCGGAATCATCTTCATGTTTCCGCCGGTAACAGCACGTGACTGGAAAATAATTCTCGTCTGGTAGTCAACACCCCAAACCGCGCAACGAAACGATCTGGAGAGTATCGGCGAACCTCATCCGGCATTCACACGCCCGCCGCCCGCAAGCCTTCCCGGAGCGCAGCCGAAGGCAGTTGGCCCCACCGCAGGTGGTTGCCGGAAATTACCCTCCGCAGGCGCACAATCATCCAAGGAACAATGACCGGAGGCGCAGTGCGTTGCCGTCCCCGAGTCTCTGATCTCTGATCCCTGATCCCTGTTCCCTGATCCCTGTTTTGCCCCCCCCCTCCCCCCTACCCCCCGGGGGTATGATTTCTCCAAAACCTTGCAGATCATTTTCCGTATTTCACCGCGAAATGAAAATTCCCTGGAGCAGTTTAAAAATTACTGTAGACCGTTGATACGGTGGTTGAACCATGCTTTTGCGTCTTCTGGAGTGATCGGCCGGTCGGAGTTCAAATCGTTCAACGTTGGGTGCTGGCGGCGTTGTGCAAGCGCCAGTTCTTCAGTCTGGATGACTTGAACGAGGCCATCCTGGAGTTGGTTCAGAAGCTGAATCAGCGGCCCTTTCGCAAGCTTGCCGGTTCGCGGGCCGAGCTGTATCAGAGTATCGATCGACCAGCGTTGCAGCCGCTGCCACTGCATCCGTTCATGTATGCGGAGTGGAAAAAGGCGCGTGTCAATCTGGATTATCACATCGAACTGGGCGGTCATTCCTACAGCACGCCGTATCAACTGGTCGGCAAGGAGGTCGATGCTCGCAGCACGAGAGGGACGGTGGAGATCTTCCATCAGGGCAAGCGTGTAGCCAGTCACGTGCGCAGCGGCAAGGCGCATGTGGCCACGACGAATGGGGCGCATCGCCCGAAATCGCATCGGGAATATCTGGAGTGGACGCCCAGCGCGCCGATCTATCAGACGAGCCCTTTTTCTCCCTCGTTGGCGTATTTCGGGAACGCTCTCTACGTGGCCTTCATCACCAACGACGAAGACAGCGCGACAGGCGTCCCAAGCAATCGCATCTTCCTCTGCTCCACAACGGACGGTGTGAGCTGGAGCGAGGCGATATTCTTCAATCAACACAGCAAATGCGCGCCATCGCTGGCGGTTTGGAACGGCAGCCTGCACATTGCCTTTGTCGCTAATAATCCGACAGACACGCTGCTGGTCTATCACTCGTCGACGCCCGACGATCCTACGAGTTGGAGCGCGACGGTCGCCACCAGTCAATACAGCGCCAATGCGCCTTCGCTTGCGGCATACCCATCTTCCGGCCCGAATAGCAAGCTTTACATGGCCTTTGTCGCCAAAAACGGATCGGAAGACATTTTCGTTTGCTCTGTGGCCTCCGGTGGAGAATGGACCTTGGGGCCCTCCACCGGGCAGACCTGTCACTTTTAGCCCTCGCTGGCAGCCGGAGATAACCTCTATCTGGTCTTCGCGGCGCAAAATGAAAGCAGGGACCTGTATCTTTGCTCGCTCAATTCGGACGGGAGCTGGGGTGGCGCCGTTCCCATGAATCAATCGACTTCGGCGCCCCCCCGCGCGGCAGCGTTGGGCTCAGGCCTTGAGCATACCGGGGAGATGCTTTACAAAACAGACCGGAGACATGGTTTACACCATGGCGGAGAACAGTTGGCTTTCCCAGCTTTGGCTTGGCGCATGAAGATGCGTTTATGCCTTGGAAAGAGACTCGAACCGTGGATCAACGCCTGCAGTTCTTATCGAGCTATCAGAAGGAAGAAATGTCCGTGACCGATCTGTGTCACGAGTACGGCATCTCGCGTCCGACTGCTTACAAGTGGATCAAGCGTTACGACGAGATTGGGCCGGAAGGCCTGCTCGATCTGACGCGCACGCCGCACAGTTCCCCGCACGCAACATCGGCAGAGATAGAGAACGAGGTTCTTGCGTTACGGAAGCGGTTCCGGTCCTGGGGGCGAGGAAGCTCAAGGCGCGACTGGAGCGCATGAACCCGAACGTGAGTTGGCCGGCGGCGAGCACCGTGGGTCAGATCCTCAGCCGAGCCGGACTCACCAACCCAAAGAGGAAGAAAAGCCGCGCCACGCCCAGCTCGCAACCCTTCTCGATGGTCGCGGCACCCAACCAACTTTGGTGCATGGATTTCACAGGGTACTTCCTGACAGGCGACGGCTATCGATGCGATCCGTTCACG
>Ga0182030_10010477_pt1 | contig 18821 bp, 13 predicted proteins | sample 812S3MmetaG_FD_121299 | JGI IMG/M metagenome (GOLD analysis project Ga0182030, IMG submission 121299) | Permafrost microbial communities from Stordalen Mire, Sweden - 812S3M metaG (Illumina Assembly) | ecosystem: Environmental > Terrestrial > Soil > Wetlands > Permafrost | place: Sweden...
AAAGCCTGCATGTTGAGCTTCTCTGACAATTCGTACTTGCCCAGGTAGAAGTAAGCATTTGCCAGCTCAGTCAGGTTCTCGGCGGTCGCAGTGGTGGCATCGCCGTTCTGGGGCTGGAGCTTCAGAGCGGCTGCAAGAATCTGCAACGCCTCATCGTATTTGGCGCGCACGTCCAGCACGGTGCCCAGGGCAACCATGGCCCGGATCGAGCCGGCGCGGGCGGCATCGGGGCTCGATGCCGAAACCGCGCGCTGGCTCATCGCCAGCCCCTGGCGCACCAAGGCTTCAGCTTCGTCCAGCTTTCCCTGGTCTTTACGAAGCAAGCCCAGCGCCACAAGGCTTTCAGCCACCTTCGCGTTATCTCCCCGGTTCATGCTTCTGCGCTCGGCAAGCGCCGATGTCAGCAGCGGATCGGCCAGGTCGAGCTTGCCCAGCTTTTGATAAATCTCTCCCAGCGTCTCCTGCATATCGGACTGCATCTCGGGGTCGCCGCCCAGGCTGGCTGCCTGTTGCCTGCCGCGATCAAGCAGTTGCACGGCTTTCAGGTCCATGGCAGGGCCTGCCGATTTATCGCCGCCTTCAAACAGGCTCTCGGTAAACTGTTGGATGGCGCTGGTTCTTGCTGCCTCACGCAGCGCTTCATTGCGGGCACGCTCCAGGCGTGCGGTATAAAAGACGATGGTGGCTGCAATCAACAGCAGCATCGCCGCCACTCCAGCAAGACTGCGACGATTCCGCCTGGCGAATTTGCCGATTGTATAACCAATCCTGTTCGGGTGCGCCTCAAGCGGCCGTCCTTCAAGCTGCGCATCCAAGTCCCGCGCCAGAGCGTCGACCGTTTGATAGCGCCGGGCCGAATCAGGATGAAGGGCTTTGAGGGACAGCACATTGAGGTCTGCCCATTCGGCCCTGCTCAACTGCGCTCTCACCTCCGGCTTCTCGCGCCGGACAATGGCGGACGGCGCCTCCACCTCTGCTTCAACCGCATTGCTGCGGGCCCCCGTCAATTGAAGATTGCGCTGCGGCAGACGCCCGGTAATCAGCTCGTAAAGCAGCACTCCCAGAGCATAGACATCGGTGTAGACGCCCACGGCATTGCCGGCGAGTTGCTCCGGTGCCGCATAGGCAAGCGTCATCAGGCGCAGGCCTGTCACCGTGGCATTTTCCTGGGACTCGTCCGAATTCATCTGCTTGGCGATGCCGAAATCAAGCAGCTTTACCTCTCCGGCATCAGAGACGAGAATGTTCGACGGCTTCAAGTCGCGGTGAATGATGGCATGGCTATGCGCAAATTGAACCGCATCGCAGACACGGCGAAGCAGCTTCAGACAGTCGCGGATGCCGGTCCCATTCTGGCGCGTGTAGTCCGTCAAGGGCAGCCCGGCTGCATACTCCATCACGAACCAGGGCGTACCCTCTTCTAGTGTGCTGGAGTCGTAAATGCGGGCAATCCCGGGATGGTTGAGCTGCGCGAGAGTCAACTGTTCGACGCGGAATCGCTGCCTGCGCATGGGCGAGAGCCATGCGTCGCGCAACAGCTTGATCGCGACCTGGCCGCCGATATCGGTACGCTCGGCGAGATAGACCACGCCCATGCCGCCTTCGCCCAGAAACTTGAGCAATCGATAAGGTCCAATCTCGCGCTGCACCAGGGACGGAAGCGAGCCGAAATCAAGCACGGCGCGCGCTGTCTCATCCGGCGTTGAATCCAGCAGGGTATGAGCGCGGCGATCTTCGTCGAGCATCTCCATGACCTGACGCAATACCAGGGTCTTCTGGGCTTCGTCGCCGCTGTACATCTGGGCGCACATTTGTTCGACAGCAACTCGCTGCGCATCCGGCGGCAGATCGGCGGCGCGCGCAAACATCTCCTGAATCTGCTGCCACACGCGTTCGTCCATCCGGTCTTGCTCCTTGCTGACTCATCGCTTCCCGAATGCCCTGGACGGCGCCTGTCCTGGATTGCGCCTGTCCTGGAGTGCGCCTGCCCAGGATTGCGCCGCAATCGCCGGGGCAGAAGCATCGCCGCCGCAGGACAGTGCCGATTCAGTTTGCCTCAAGCGACCGGCGAATCTCGACTGCCAGCCACGCCCGCGCAACCCGCCATTCCCTGGACACCGTTGCCTCTGAGACCTCAAGCAACTCGGCCAATTCGCTGATTTCGAGTCCTCCGAAGAATCGTGACTCCACCAGCCTGGCCTGACGCTCGGAGATGCGCTCCAACTCGTCCAATGCGCTGTCGAGGGCGAGGATGTCTCTGGGGCTGGCGAGATTGCGACTGGCGGGTACAAGCTCGTCAAATGTGACCAGCATCTCTCCATCCCGCCGCATCTGTGCATTGCGCCTTCGGGCCGCATCCACCAGCACCTGGCGCATGGCTCTTGCCGCGATGCGGCGAAAATGCAGGGGCGATGTGCCGGCAAGCTCGGGTGTGTGCGCCAGTTTAATCCACGCCTCATGCACCAGCGTGGTCGGACTCAGCCTAGCCTGCTGCTCCTGCCGCAGCACGCCGGACGCGAGGCGGCGAAGCTCCTCATAGACCAGGCTGAATTGCTCGTCGAATGCTTCGCGGTCTGCGATTGCCGGCATTGCTGGCCCTCGAATTGGCATCCCTGGAAGAAATTTCGCTGCGCCATGACAAGTCCGGCGCAGCTTCTACGCAATAGACAGTTAACAGGGTTTCCCAGGCGGCTGCAACCCAATTGATCCCGCGTCAGGAAATTCTCCATCACCGGAACCTTCCGATAAGGACAACCACCATGGCGACAGCAGCGATTCCAGGTTCATACGAGACTATCAGCCGCGTTTCCCCTTCGGATAAAGGAATTGTGAACGTCGATCTCTTTGGGCCTGCGCAGTCGAAGGACGGGTCACAATTCAGGCGTCATGCATGGCTTGCGTTCGCCGCATTGATTGCAGTCCTCAGTGCACAGGTGGCCGTTGCGCAGGAGAGCGTGGCCTATAGCTTCAGCTTCAACAAGATCGGTACCGATGGAGCCGCCCCGGTCGGCAACCTAGCGATTGATACCGCCGGCAATCTCTATGGAGCCACATCTTCCGGTGGAAGCACTTACGACGCAGGCATGATCTATGAACTGTCCCCCAAGGCTGGCGGAGGCTGGACGGAGAAGATCCTTTACGCCTTCACCGGTCAGGCAGACGGCGGCGCTCCCAACGGCAGCATGATCTTCGATGCCAGCGGAAACCTCTACGGCACTGCCGGAGGCGGCTCGCATTCCCAGGGTGTTGTCTTCGAGCTCTCCCCGCAAACAGGCGGCGTGTGGACGGAGCAGGTGCTCTACACCTTCAACGGCGAGACGGATGGGAACAGCCCCCAGGCCGGGTTGATCTTTGACAAGAGCGGCAATCTCTATGGCACCACCGAATCGGGCGGAGAAAACGCGGCCTATGGCACGGCCTTCGAGCTGTCGCCGCCGCAGTCGGGCGTCGTATGGACGGAGCAGATTCTGCATAGCTTCAATAGCAATTTTGTGGACGGCTATCGGCCTCTGGGCAGTCTGGTATTCGATGCGGCCGGAGATCTCTACGGCACCACGTCGTATGGCGGCGCGAACGCACTTGGGACCGTGTTTGAATTGACGCCTGGAACCGGCGGCGTATGGGCCGAAAAAATCATCTTCTCGCTGGGCTATGGAAACACGCCGTACGCCAACCTGATCTTTGACACTGCGGGGAATCTCTACAGCACGACCTTCTCTGGCGGCGCGAAGAATAGCACCGCGCTCAACGGGACGGTCTTCGAATTGTCTCCGCAAACCAATGGAACGTGGACGGAGCAGATCCTGCACAACTTCCCGGAGGATGCGACCGATGGAGGCTCACTGGCGGCCGGTCTCATTGCCGACGCAACTGGCAATCTCTACAGCACCACGTTCCATGGCGGCCCTTACTACACCCAGAACGATACGGCGAACACAGACGGAACCATCTTCGAGTTGCTTCCGCAGCAAAGCGGTGGGTGGGTAGAGCAGGTGTTATATTTCTTCGGGTCCGCGGCCAACGACGGTGTCTTGCCCGCCTCCGGGCTGATCGCCGATGCTCAGGGAAACCTGTATGGCGTAACCGGACAAGGCGGCGCATACGGCTACGGCGCAGTCTATGAGTACAAGCCCGTTCCAACCGCGACCCTGCCGGTCTTCTCGCCGAACTCCGGCACCTATGCGTCCGCACCAACCGTGAGCATCACTGACCCCAACACCACAATCCACTACACCACCGACGGCACCACCCCCACCGCATCCTCGCCCGCATACGCCGGATCATTCACCGTTTCAACCACTGAGACCATTCAGGCCATCGCCGTCTCCGCCGGCCTTGCCAACAGTCCCGTTGCTTATGCCACTTATACAATCGAGACGCCGGCGGCAACTCCGACGATTTCTCCCGCAGGCGGAACCTATTCCGCAACGCAGCCTGTGTTCATCTACGATACGACCGCTGGAGCGATGATCTATTACTCCACCAATGGCGGTACGCCCGCCACGCTTTACACCGGCGCCCCAATCTTTGTCGCATCGTCTGAAACCATCAAGGCCATGGCAGTGGCTACCGGCTACACTGACAGCGCGATCGCGTCGGCGACCTTCATCATCCAGACCCCGTCGGCTATTACTTCGCCGGCGCAAAACAGCACGTTCTCGGGCTCCAGCGTAACTTTCGACTGGACCACCGGCGCCGGCGCAACCGGCTATTATCTTTGGATCGGCAGCACTGGCGTCGGCTCCAACAACATCTATAACTCGGCAGAGAAGACTGTCACCAGTTATTCCTTCACTGCCATGCCCACCAATGGCGAGACCATCTACGTTCGCCTGACCACCAACTACAGCGGAACCTGGGTTCACAAAGACTATACCTACACTGCCGCGTCCCAGGCCGCAATCACCGCTCCAGCGCAAGGCGCCACATTTGCCGGTCCCAGCGTAGCCTTCACCTGGTCAGCGGCAGCCAATGCCACCGGCTACTATCTCTGGATCGGCAGCACCGGCATTGGCTCCAATAACATCTATAACTCCGCTGAGAAGACGGTCACGAGTTACACCTTCACGCACATGCCCACCCATGGCGGAAACATCTACGTCCGGCTGATTACCAATTACAGCGGAACCTGGGTCCACAACGACTACACATACACCGCTGCGTCGGAAGCGGCGCTGACAACGCCCGCGCAAAGCAGCACCCTTGCCGGTCCCAGCGTGACCTTTACCTGGACAGCTGCTGCTGGCGCCACCGGCTACTACCTTTGGATCGGCAGCACGGGGGCTGGCTCGAATAACATCTACAACTCCGCGCCGAAGACCGTCACCAGCTATACATTCAATGGCATGCCCACAAATGGCGAGCCCATCTATGTCCGCCTTATCACAAATTACAGCGGGACCTGGGTCTACAACGACTACACCTACACGGCGTCCGCGCCGGCGACGCTGATCTCTCCCGCGCCGGGCACAACGTTTACCGGTCCCAGCGTCACATTCAACTGGACAGCCGCTCCCAGCGCCACAGGGTACTATCTCTGGATCGGCAGCGAGGGCGTAGGTTCCAACGACATCTATAACTCCGCCGAGAAGACGGTTACCAGTTACACCTTCACTCACATGCCCACCAATGGAGAAACTATCTACGTCCGGCTGATTACCAATTTCAGCGGAACATGGGTCCACAATGACTATACATACGAAGCGTCGCCAAGCCAGCCATAGCCGTTCCCATGCGGACACATGTCTCACTTTAGAGACGAAAGGGCTAATCGTAACCCCGCGGAGCTTCGCCGGTGCAGCGATACGAAAATCGTCCCACTGTAGTGTGTGCCCAGGTCGTCGCCAACCCGTCATTTATGTTTTGGTGAATAACCAATAAGTGAAATGCTGAGCAGAACGGCGCAAACATCGAAATGGAACCAGAATGGGTGGACGCCAAGGCTTTGCCAGGTGGGAAGGCACGAACCTGGCGCTCACCTGGCTAGGATTAGCGTGGTGAGTCTGAAATTCGTCGGAGAATAAAAAGCAGATTCTTCGACTCACCACCCCCGAGCTGAAAGACGTTCGGGACCCCGTTCGCTCAGAATGACAGCCGATTTTATGTTACCCATTTCAGATGCATGACATTAGAATCCCTCGATCCACCCGCCCAGCAGCGTGGGAAAGCAGCCCAGCAGCACCACCGCCGCGGCGATAAACAGCAGCACCGTCATCACCACCGGATGCACATCGATACGTTCTTCGTCCACCGGCGGCATCACGTAAGCCCGCTTGAGCACCTGCAGATAGTAGTAGAGCGACACCGCGCTCATGGCGACGGCCAGGGCGACCAGAACCAGCGGGACGGTGCCTGCATGCTCGCCCAGCACCGCGGCAAACAAATTGAACTTGGCCCAGAAGCCGACCAGCGGCGGAATGCCGGCCAGCGAAAGCAGCAGCGCCAGCAGGACGCCCGCCAGAAGCGGATTGCGCTTGTGCAGGCCGAGGAACGCATCCAACCGGTCGCTCCCCGTCGCCTCCTCGACGACAGAAACAACGCCAAACGCGCCGACCGTTGTCAGCCCGTATGTCAGCACATAGAACAGCACGCTCTCCACGCTGCGCAGCGACGGCTCAAAGGTGTTGTAGTTGAAGGTGACTGCCGACACGCGGCCGGTAAAGGCAGGATGCACCGCCAGGCCCAGCAGCATGTAGCCCGCATGAGCAATGGCGGAGTAAGCCAGCAGCCGCCGCACCGAAGTCTGAGCCAGCGCCGCCAGGTTGCCGACGATCATCGAAGCTGCTGCCGCAATCAGCAGGATCAAGCCCAACTGCGGCCAGGTACGGTAGTAGGCGGTCAGAACCTGCTCCAGCGGCAGGCCGCCGGCGGTGAGATTGCCGCTCGGCCGCAGCCACCAGTTCATGGCCATCGTAATGAGCAGCGCGAAGCTGGCGACTTTGGAAACCGAGGCGATGAACGCCGCTGCCGGAGCGGGCGCGCCCTCATAAGCATCCGGCGCCCACAGGTGGAACGGCACCGCGGCCACTTTGAATCCCAGGCCCGCGACGACCATGATCCACGCCACGTAAAACAGCGGGCTCGGGCCCATGAGCGTAATGCGGTACTGGATCAGCGCCAGATTGGTGGTGCCGGTAAGCCCGTAGAAGTAGCTGAACCCGAACAGCAGAAACGCCGCCGACATGCCGCCAAACAGGTAGTACTTCATGGCCGACTCGGCGCTCTTGCCGGAGGTCTTGGCGAACGCCGTCAGAATATAAAGCCCGATGCTCAGCAGTTCGAGGCCAATAAAGATCACCAGCAGGTCCTGCGCAGCGGCAATCAGCAGTCCGCCCGCCGCCGCCATCAGCACCACCGCCACAAACTCGCCAATGTGCCGCGTAAAGTCGAGATCGAAGAGCAACAGCAGCGTCAGCGCCGTCAGCACCAGGATGCCGATCTGCGCCACGCCGACAAAGCCGCCCGTCGCCAGCAGCGTCATGTCGTGCGTCTGCCCCAGGCTCAGCCACGACACACCCTGCCGCGCCACCGCAACGGCCGCCGCCACGCACCCAGCCGCACCCAGCGTTGCCGCCGCTGCCAGCCGCACGTTCAGCGCCGCCTTGCGCAGAAGGCTCAGGTCCACAACCAGCACCAGCAGCGCCGCAATCTCAAGAATCGTCTCCGGAAGCGTGACGCGGAACAGGTCTGCGTAGTTCATCGTCCGCCTCCCGCAAGCAGCGCCTTCACAGCCGGCTCAATGGTGTCGAGAAGTATCTTCGGGTAGAGGCCAACAACTAAAGTCACCGCCGTCAGCAGCGCCACGCCCGTCACCTCAGGCCAGGTGATCGCCGCGAACGGATGCGCGTGTTCCTGCTCAAGTTCATGCGGCGTCGGCACCGCGTCGGAGAAGAACGCTTTCTGCATGGCCCGCCATGTGTAAGCCACACCCACGACGATGCCCACCCCAGCGGCCATCGTCCACCACGGCCTTACCATCCATGCGCCGACAAGGACCTGCAACTCGGCGACGAAGCCCGAGAAGCCGGGCAGCCCCATCGAAGCCACGCCCGCAATCACAAACGCCCACGCCGCAAACGGCAGCCGCCGCGACAAGTGCATCTTTTCCAGCTCCGCCAACTGACGCGTATGCGTCCGCTCGTACACAATGCGGCCCACAATCGCAAACAGCAGGCCGGCAATAATGCCGTGCGAGAACATCTGCAACACCGCGCCGGTCATGCCGATCTGGTTGAGCGTCACCAGGCCAAGCAGCACAAACCCCATGTGGCTCACGCTTGAGTAGCCGATGACAAATTTGAAGTCGGTCTGCGCCAGCGCCACCAGCGCGCCGTAGACAATGCCAATCACCGCCAGCACGGCAAACACATCGCGCCACGAACCGAGGCCAATGACCGAGAAGCCCCACGGGTCCATGCCACGCGGAAACAGGCCAATGGCCACACGCAGACAGCCATACGCGCCCAGCTTCATCACCACGCCGGCCAGCAACATCGATGCCGCCGTCGGTGCGGCAACGTGGCCTGTCGGCGCCCAGGTGTGAAACGGCCACATGCCGGCCAGGATGCCAAAGCCCACAAACACCAGCGGAAACGCCCACATCTGGAAGCTCCGCGGCAGCCCCGCATGAGCAAGATCGAAGAGCGTCGTCGAGTGATTGCCCGCCATCGCATACGACGCCAGCAGCACAACCAGCACCATCGCCGAACCAACAAACGAGTAGAGCGCCAGCTTCATCGCTGCGTACTCGCGCCGCGTCGATCCCCAGATGGCGATCAGGAAGTACTTCGGGACGATTGCGATCTCGTAAAACACAAATAGAAGAAAAAGATCGAAGCTCAAAAAGACGCCGTACACGCCGCCAATGAGCGCCAGGAAGAAGGCAAAAAACTCATTCGTGCGCAGCTCGATATTCCAACTGAACAGAACGCCGCACACCGCGGCAATGCCGGTAAGCAGCACCAGCACGCGGCTGATGCCGTCGTCGGCCAGCAGGTAGTGAATGCCCATGGTCGGCACCCACGCCGCATCCACAATCACCATGCGCCCCTGCCCCATGCCGGCGATGAAACCCTGCACACCGAGCGCCAGCCCGGCAACTGCGACCGCCAGCGCAAACCAACGGGCGAGCGCGACTTTGCCCTTGGGCAGAAGCGCCTCAATCAGTGCACCGGCAAAGGAGAGATAAATGGTCCAGGCTAACAATTCAAAATCTCCAGTGCGCCAGCAGGTATTGAACCGTTGGGTTCACGCTGTTCACAATCAGTTGCGGCCAAAGGCCAATCAGCAGCATCAGCCCAATCACAGGAGCCAGCGCCAGCCGCTCACCCGGATGCAGATCGGCAAAGTTCTGGCAGTGTTCCGGCACAGGCCCGGTAAAGACTTTCTGAATCACCGTAAGGATCACGGCCGCCGTTACCAGTAGGCCCAGTACGGACACCGTTGCACTTATCCAAGTCAAAGAAAAAACGCCGCGGAAGATAAGGAACTCGCCGACAAAGCCGTTCAGCCCCGGCAGCCCAAGCGAACTGAACAAGGCAATGCCCATCAGCCCGGCGAACACCGGCGCCGGCTTGCGCAGGCCGCCAAAATCGTCAATGCCGCGATGCCCGCCCGAGCGCCGCTGCATCAGCGCGATAAACCAGAACAGCGCCGCCGCAGTGATGCCGTGGTTAAACATCTGCAGGATCACGCCGTTCAGCGCGGCAGCCTGGCTGGCAAGCTGCCCCGCATCAAAGCCGTTCGCCGGTACCGCCAGCGCGAAGATCGCCAACAGGCAGTAGCCCAGGTGATTCACCGAGGAGTAAGCAAAGACCCGCTTCAAATCCTTCTGCGCCGCCGAAGCCCACGCGCCCATGACGACGGTGGCCACAGCCAGCACCAGCAGCGGCGTTCGCATGGCGGCAATCTGCGGCCCGAAGATCGGCAGCGCAATGCGCAGCAACCCATACACGCCCATCTTCGACATCGCGCCAGTCAGCAGCATCGTCACCGGCGAAGGCGCCTCCGCGTAAGCCGCCGGCAGCCAGGTGTGGAACGGAATCATCGGAACTTTAACAGCGAACCCCGCGAGCACGCCGATAGCCAGCCACGGCATCACCGGTCCCAGGTGGGCCGCAACCATCTGCCCCAGTTCGCCGGTGGACGAGAGGAACGCAAGGCGTGAAAAATCCATGCTGCCGGTCGAAAGGAACACAGCCAGAAACGCGATAAGCAGCGCTACCGAGCCAGCCATCGTATAGACAAAAAACTGCGTGGCCGCCGGACCGCGCCGCGACCCGCCCCACAGCTTGATGAGGAAGAACGCCGGAATCAGGCTCAGCTCCCAGAACAAAAACCAGTGGAAGAAATTCAGCGCAGTGAACGAGCCAAAAAGTCCTGCTTCCAGCATCAGCACCAGTGAGAAGTAAAGCCCCGGCTGATGATGCACGCGATGCGCTGCATCCACACTCATCAGCGTCACAATCGCCGAGAGCACCAGCATCAGCGCGCCGAGCCCATCCACGCCCAGGTGATATTCAATGCCCAGCGAAGCCGCCCACGGGTGCAGTTCAACCAGGCCAATCGAACCGTCGACCGGCAGCTTCGTCCAGATGTAAAGCGATAGCGCGACGCATGCGCCGGTGGTCACAATCGCCACGCCCCGCGCGTGCTTCGACGAAAAGAGTGCAATCACCGCGCCGAGAATGGGCAGTACCGTGAGCAGCGTAAGCAATGGCATTCCGTTCATGGCCGGCTGCTCCAGATCTTGCTTCCCCAGATCAGGATGGCCGCCAGCACAACTACAGCCAGCGCAAGCATCCGGAGATAGGTCTGTGCGCGCCCCGACTGCATCCGCGACAAGAGCCCGCCGCCGGTTGAGATCTCCTCGCAGCCCTTGTCGAACGTCCCGTCCACCACGCTCGCATCCAGGAACCGATTCAGATTTGCAAACAACCCAAAGACCCACGCAACAAGCGCCACGGCGCCGCCCCAAACGCGCCGGTCAAGCCAGTCTGCAACGCGAGCCCACCAGCCGTAAAACGCTATCACTGTCATGCCATAAAACTCGTCCACATAAAGCCGGTCGCGCAACGCATCCCACGCCCACGGAACAGCGCGCTCCAGCACGTCGGGTTCCTCGGCCGCGGGCGACTTGTTGCCATAGAGCAGCCATCCCACGCCCAGGCCAAGCAGCACCACCAGCGACGAAGTCAGCATCAGCAAGCCAAGCCCCGGCTCGTTGAATCCCTTGAAACCGAAGACAGCCTCGGTATTGGTCTGGAAGGAGCGGAACCATGGCCACGCCGGCGTGCCAATCGCACCGAGAGCGATGGCGAAGAAAGCCAGAATCGCCAGCGGCGTCGTCATCGAGCGCGGGCTCTCATGCGGATGCGCATGGCCGCGATACTCGCCAAAGAACACATAGCTCACCTGCCGCATCATATAGAAGGCCGTAAGGAACGCGCCGAACACCAGCATGTAAAACGGTCCGCGGCTTGCACTGAAATGTTGCGAGGCTTCGAGGATTCCGTCCTTTGACCAGAAGCCCGAGAACAGCAGCGGGAACCCGCACAGCGCCAGCATGCCGATGGCATAAGTCGCGAAGGTCACCTTCATGTGCTTTCGCAAGCCGCCCATGCGGCGAATGTCCTGCTCCTCATGGCAGCCGTGAATCACACTGCCCGCGCCCATGAACAACAGCGCCTTGAAGAACGCATGCGTGATCAGGTGGAACATGCCCACCGCCACGCCGCCCATGCCCAGCCCAGCCATCATGTAGCCAAGTTGCGAGACAGTCGAGTAGGCAAGAATCCGCTTGATGTCGTTCTGTGCCACGGCGATTAACGCAGCAAACAGCGCCGTAAACGCGCCCACCCACGTCACCACCGTCAGTGCAGTCGTCGTGCCGCCCGCCGGCATCCCCGCCTGCATCAGCGGATACACGCGTGCGATGAGATACACACCAGCCGCCACCATGGTCGCCGCGTGAATCAGCGCGGAGACAGGCGTCGGGCCCTCCATCGCATCCGGCAGCCACACATGCAGCGGAAACTGCCCGCTCTTCCCTGCCGCGCCTGCAAAGATGAGCAGCGCGATGACCGTCGCCGCTGACATGCCGAAGCCCGACCGTTGAACCAGCAATCCCGTCAGCGCATGCGACTCCATCGACCCTGCGCCGTTGAAGTAGAACAGCAGCGTACCGGTCTGCGCGAACAGCCACACAATCCCGAGCAGGAAAAACACATCGCCCACGCGCGTGGTGAGGAATGCCTTCTTCGCCGCCGCGGCCGCTGAGGGCTTCTGATACCAGAATCCAATCAATAAGTAGGAAGTAAGTCCCACTAACTCCCAGCACATGAAGAGAAGCAATAGACTATTCGCAATCACGACGCCCAGCATGGCTCCGGCGAACAGCGAAAGAAAGTTGAAGAAGCGCATGTAATTCTCGTCATGCGCCATGTAGCCCGTGGAGTAAATAAAGATCAGCAGCCCGACAAAGGTGACCATCACCAGCATCACCGCCGAGAGCGGGTCGAGCACCCAGCCAAGATCGACATTGGTTGAGCCAAACTGAAACCAGGTAAAGTTCACCGTCTCACGCACTGCGTGGCCGCTCATCCAGCCGGAGAGCACGTGCCCAAAAGCAATCAGCGACAGCAGCAGCGAGAAAGCCAGCGAGCCAATCGCCAGTGTCGACGCGGTCCTACGCCGTGGCTGCTTGAGCAGCGCGATCACGCCCGAGGCCAGGATCGGCACCGCCGGAATCAGCCACAGCATCTGCGCAATGCTGGAAGTGCCGAGTTGCGGGGCGAATGAAATTGTGTCTTGCATCAACCCTTCATCCTATTCATCGCATCGAGATCGGTAGTGTGCGCATGGCGATGGATCTGGATCACCAGGCCCAGTCCCACCGCGGCCTCGGCCGCCGCAACGGCAATGGAAAAAATCGCAAACATCATTCCCGTCAGCGCCTCAGGATGCGGCCCGTAACGCCAGAATGCAATCAGGTTCAGATTGGCCGCATTCAACATCAACTCAATCCCGATCAGCACCAGGATGGCGTTGCGCCGCGTCAGCGCGCCTGCCAGCCCAATCGCAAACAGAAGCGCGGCAACCAGCAGGTATCCTGTCAGGGGATTAAAGGTCGGATTCATCGCGCGCCCTCCTTGTCCGAGGTGGGCCCGTCCTGCGTGGCCTTGTCGTGCATGGCCACAATTACCGCGCCAATCAAGGCCGCCGTCAGCAGCAGCGCCACAATTTCGAGCGGCAGCACGTAGCGATTCATGAGCGCGTTGCCAATGTCCATGACTGTGACCGTGGGTTGCGTTGTCTCATGCGGCAGGAACGAGGCAGAGTGCAACACCGCCCATCCCAGCACCGCGAACACACCCGCGGCAAGCACCAAGCCCACCCAAGGGCTGTGACTATACACGCCGTCCTTCGGAGTCTCTGAACCGCGCGTCAACAGAATCGCAAACACCACCAGGATGGCCACCGCGCCGATGTACACCAGTATCTGCGCGAAGCCGGCGAACTGCGCATCGAGCTCAAGAAACATGAGCGCCAGCCCGGCAAACGCCACCGTCAACGCCAGCGCGCAATGCACTGTATTCTTGAGCAGCACCGCAGCCAGCGCGCCCGCCACCGACAGCGCGGCAATGATGTAGAACACAACGCTCATCGGCAGGCGCGTCCTTTCAGAATCTGAAAAAAACCTGTTGTGCCCCATTCATTCGCGCACTCTGCGAATGAGTGGGAAACCTCAAAACTCAAATGATGGCCGCCTTTAGTCCGCATAGCGATAACTCCTCGGCCCAATGTGCTTCCAGCTCAGCCCCACGCGCGCCATCAACACATAGGCCGCAAGCAGAATCGCCGAGCACAGCCCCCAGCGCATCAGCCCATCGCCCATGAAGCGCCATAGCGCGGCTACAAACAAGTTCAGCATGGAGAGCGGCAGCACAAACTTCCAGGCGAAGTTCATCAGCTGGTCCTGCCGTAAACGCGGCAGCGTTCCACGCACCCAGATGAAGACACACATCGACAGCATGATCTTCGAGAAGAACCAGAACCACGACGGCACAAAACCCAGGACCTGCAAGGGCGCCGAGTAGCCGCCCAGAAACAGCGTCGTGCCCAGCCCGGAGATGCCCATCATGCCCACATACTCGCCCAGAAAGAACAGCGCAAACTTGAAGCCCGAGTACTCCGTGAAGTAGCCCGCTACCAGCTCCGACTCGCCTTCCGGCAAATCGAAAGGAGACCGATTGGTCTCAGCCGTCGCCGCAACGGCAAACAGCAGGAAGCCCGCAAACCCCCACGGCGTGAAGATGTACCAGTGCGGCAGCCCGTAGCTGTACTGGTTCTGCGCGTCCACAATTCTGCCCAGCGACAACGACCCGGTGATCATCACCACGGCCACGCTCGACATCAGCAGCGGCACCTCGTAGCTGATCATCTGCGCCACCGCGCGCATCGCGCCCAACAGCGAATACTTGTTGCGGCTCGACCAGCCGGCCATGAAGACGCTCAGTTCCGTCGAAGCGCCAATGGCGAAGAAAAACAGCAGCCCGGCGTCCATGTGTACCAGCGTCATGTTGCGGCCGATGGGCAGCACTGCATAGCCCATGAACACCACCACGACGAGAAGCACCGGGGCGAGAAAGTGCACCACCGCATCCGCGCTGAGCGGCACAATATCTTCCTTGGTCAGCGACTTGATGCCGTCGGCGATAGGCTGAAAGAGACCGTATGGTCCCACACGGTTCGGACCGTAGCGGTTTTGCATGCGGCCCAGGCCCTTGCGCTCCAGCAGCACGGTGATGGCAAACAGCGCTGGAAACGTGACGATAATGGCCACCACGCCCAGCAGCACCATGGCCGGCTGCTGCAGCACGGCGGGAAGAAAACTCACCAGCCAGTGCGCAAGGAGAACGAAGATCTGATCCGCTTTCTCGATCATCCTTGTTTGTCTCCTTCAGGCTTCTCTCCTTCATGCGTTTTTGCAGCGGGAGTTGATGCAGCGGGCGTGGACGCCGCTGAAACCACAGTCGCAGCAGGCTTGGGTGCAGTAGGCGCAGCCGCCTTGGCTGCCGCAGCAGCGGCAGCAGCCTTCGCCTTGGCATCTGCCTTGGCTTTTTCCTCGGCCAGCCGCGCGTCCACTTCCGCCGCTTCGGTGGGATGAATGGTGTGGTAATACTCGTTCGACTTGGCCAGTTCCTTGCGGTCGTAAAGCAGCCCGCCAAAGCGGTCCGTCGTGCTCAGCTCAAACTCCGTGTCCATCTTGATGGCTTCAAACGGACAGACCTCGACGCAGATCTGGCAGCTCATGCACACCGAAATATCAATGTCGAACCGCACCGGGTAAATCTGCGGTTTGCCCAGCGCGTCAGGCTTTTTGTCCGTGCTCTTGACGATATAAATGCACTTGGGCGGGCACTCTTTCTCGCAGATCTGGCAGGCCACGCAGCGCAGTCCTTTTTCCCAGTCGCTGCCGTCATACACAAGAAACGGAAAGTCGCGCGTAGCCTCGATGGGCGCAACGCGCTCCTCGGGATACTGAACCGTCGTCAGCCGCTCCGCGGACACAAAGCTGCCCGCAAAGTTTCGCGCCGTCTCTCCCAGACCTTTCAGTATGCCTTCGCCTAACACGGTGCCTCCGGCAGTGGTTAGTGATTAGTGGTTAGTGGTTAGTTTCGGGCACTCACCGCGAATCAACTCCACCTAACTTCAAATCAGTACAAAATCTTGGTTAATCCAAGCCAAACTCAAAACTGATTAGCACTCCACATGCTAACCACTAATCACTAGCCACTAATCACTGTCTTACCGATCCACTTCCCCCAGCACAATATCCACGCTTCCAAAGATCAGCACCACGTCGGCTACGTTGCTGCCCAGGCACATGTCCTCAAGCACCGTCAGATTGATCAAACTCGGCGGGCGAATCCGATAGCGATATGGATTCGGGCTGCCGTCGCTGATCAGATAAAAGCCCAACTCGCCCTTGGGTGCTTCAATGCGCCCGTACGCCTCGCCCGGCTTGGGGCGGAAGCCGCGAATCTTCGCCTTGGGGTCCATCACCGGGCCCGTGGGAATGTCCTTGAGCGCCTGGTCGATGATGCTGAACGACTCACGCATCTCGAGCAGCCGAATCATGAAGCGGTAATACACATCGCCGTGATCGCCAAGCGGCACGCGAAACTTGAAGCGGTCGTAGATGCCATACTTGTCCACCTTGCGAATGTCGTAATTCACGCCCGAGGCGCGCAGCATGGGCCCCGTGATGCCGGCATTCACAGCAAGCTCCGGCCGCAGAATCCCCACACCCTGGCAGCGCGCCATCAGAATCTCATTACCGCACAACAGGTTCTCAAACTCATCGGCAAACTTCGGCAGCCCGTCCAGCACCTTGCGCACTGCAGCCAGCCACGCCGGCGTCGCATCCACGCGGCAGCCGCCAAAACGCATGTAGTTCACCATCATGCGCGCGCCGGTGAGCGCCTCAAACAGGTCGAGAATCTTTTCCCGCTCCTTGAACGCATACATCAGCGGCGTGCCGCTGGCGCCCATCTCCTGAATCAGAAAGCCAATGGCCGATGCATGATTTACCACCCGCGTCAGCTCGCCCACAATCACGCGCAGGTACTGAGCCCGCTCCGGAACTTCCTGCCCCGTCAGCGTCTCCACAGCCAGCGCGTATGCCCAGTTGTTGGTCATGGGGCACATGTAATCCAGGCGATCGGTGAATGGCATGGAGGCGAGATAGCTCGAGCCTTCGCCAATCTTTTCATGGTTGCGATGCAGATAGCCAAACACCGGCTTCAGCTTCACCACGCGCTCGCCGTCCAGCGCCACGTCCATGCGGAAGACGCCATGCGTCGAGGGATGATGCGGCCCCATGGCCACTTCCAGCAGCTCGCCTTCGCCGTCAGGCTCAATGTGCGGAGGGCGATTCCAGCCGGGAATTTTCTCTTGGTCCTGAACAAAGCCGGAGACACTCATACGCTGGCCGCCTCCATCTTTGCCTTGTGCTGCTGCGCGCGCTTCAGCACTTCATCGTGCGCCGTGGGCTCGTACTCAAAGTCGTCCGGCTCCACGTAGTCGCGGCGCATGGGATGGTCCTTGAACTCGTCCCACATCAGCAGCCGGCGCAGGTCGGGGTGGCCGGTAAACACTATGCCGTAAAGGTCGAAGATCTCGCGCTCCTGAAACTCAGCCGAGCGCCAGATGGGCGTAAACGAAGGCAGTTGAACCTGGTCTGACCGGTTGGCCGTCCGCATGCGGATCACTACAGGCCCGTGGCCCTTGGCAATCGAAAACAGGTGATAGACAGCCTCCAGGTAGCCCGGCACGATGTGCTTCTTCGTCTCCTCGACGGTTTCCTCAAACGGAGTTTCCACGCCGGCAACCGTCTTCATGACAGTGCGCGTAACCTTCACCCTTTCGGCGACTTCCTTATCAAGCCAGTCCACGCCGGTGGCGTTTGAGAGGAAGTCGAGGCTCAGGTCCGCATCATCGCGTAGGAACGTGGCGACTGCCACAGCGCTAGCCGGTGCAAGCCGCAGCGAGTGCTGGCCGCTCACGCTCGGGTTGGGGACAATCTCCACACCCGCGCCCGGCACAGCCGCCTCAATCGCCGCCCTGATCTCTTCTACCGTCTTCAAAGTGTTCCTCAGGGGCTAAAGCCCCATGACTCATTTTGGGCTGTTTTTGGCCCGGCTAAAGGCATGCCCTTGTTACAAAACTTTCTTGCCAGGAGCCCCGCAGGGGCTAAAGCCCCAAGACCTAATTGGGGGGCTTCTTTCGGCACGACTAAAGTCGTGCCCTGTTACAGAACTTTTCGCTTGCGCCCCCTTGAAACTTAGTCCTTGCTCCGTCGTTCCGATCCCCTCACGTCATTCCTAATCCCTATTCCCTGCTCTTGTCACCGAAGCGTGATCGCCACCGGCCAAACGCCTGGGTTCGACGTCGGCTCCAGATCGTGCTCGCCCTGCACCGGCACGGGAAACTCGCTTTGCGCGTCGGCGTTCAAATGCCGAGGCCGGTCCTCGCCGGTCAGCGACTGGCCATCAATCTTCTTCTGCAGCGTCATGAATGCATGCAGCAGCGCCTCTGGCCGCGGCGGGCACCCAGGAATGTGCACATCCACCGGGATGTAGCGGTCAATCCCCTTCAGCACGTTGTAGCCCTGCTTGAACGGTCCGCCGGAGATGGCGCACGCGCCCATCGCAATCACGTACTTGGGCTCAGCCATCTGGTTGTACAGCCGCACCACCTGCGGCGCCATCTTTTTGGTCACCGTGCCGGAGATGATCATCAGGTCCGCCTGACGCGGCGACGGCCGGAAGACTTCAGCGCCAAAACGGGCCAGGTCATAGCGCGCCATCGTCGTCGCAATCATCTCGATCGCGCAGCAAGCCAGCCCAAACTGCATCGGCCAAATCGAACTCCGCCGCCCCCAGTTATAGAGCTCCTCAATGGTGGTGACGAAGACCCCCTGCTTGCCCAGCTCGATCTTCAGTCCTTCTTCTGGCATGTCGCTTCGCTCCAGTGATTAGTGGTTAGTTGTTAGTGATCAGGTGATTTCGGCTCTAAAAGCCGTTTCATCTCTCTTCCAGCCAGCTCCCGCGCCGAAACATTCCCACAACACAAGCCGAACCCCGCTGGACCGGCTTCAACAACTATTCACTAATCACTAACGACTGCCCTTACGCCCACGTCAGCACGCCCTTGGCCCAGGCCCACGCCAGGCCTTCAATCAGCATCAGCACAAACACCAGCATGGCCGCGCAGGCTGCCGCGCCCAGACCGGTAAACGCCACCGCAAACGGCAGCAG
>Ga0182030_10010478_pt1 | contig 18821 bp, 14 predicted proteins | sample 812S3MmetaG_FD_121299 | JGI IMG/M metagenome (GOLD analysis project Ga0182030, IMG submission 121299) | Permafrost microbial communities from Stordalen Mire, Sweden - 812S3M metaG (Illumina Assembly) | ecosystem: Environmental > Terrestrial > Soil > Wetlands > Permafrost | place: Sweden...
ATCGTCTTTGCAGCGTTAATGGTCGATGCTGGTGACGATGAATCTCACCGCGCTGTTTTTGAGCGCCTGAAAGCAGCGCGCACAGATGAGGATAGTGGGCGCATCGAAATGCTCGTTTGCCAACCCGATTTCGATGCTGTGGAAAATGATCCAGATGCACCTCGCCGTATGGAATCACAGGCTGTCGCTGATTGGATACAAAGCAAAATTGCGCAGAAGTGCACTATTTACGACAAGCACCAGGGTCTGCAGCGCGAGGTGGCACTCGGCGATTTTGCAGTGCTTGTTCCGCGTAATAGTGATTTTGCATATTTTGAAAGGGCGATGTCCGACCGCAGCATGCCTTATGTGGTGGTCTCTGGTAAAGGTTATCTGGATCGGCAGGAGATTCTTGATCTTGAAAATCTCATGCGATTTTTGGCATCGCCGAGAGACAACCATGCTCTGGTTGCAGCCTTGCGTTCGCCTATGTTCGCACTTTCTGATGATCTATTGCACCAGATCGCTATTGATGGTGGCACGCATCGGAATGATTCGCTCTGGCGAAAAATGCGCGGTTACGAACAGCGCGCTGAAACTTCCTCACCTGTTTTGTCTAGAGCTGTCGCCTTGCTCGAGAACTTTTTGCTGCAAAGTAAATTGTTGCCTTTGAGCGCTCTGGTACGCACTATCATCCTGCAAACTCATTACGATCTAATTTTACTATCGGTACCAAACGGACTCCAGCGCTCGAGAAATATTTGGAAGCTTGTTGCTCTTGCAGGAGAGAAGGAGCAGTGTTCGTGTGGCGAGTTTGCCGAGATGCTGGCTCGCATGCGTGAGGTTGGTGTCAAGCTTTCGGACGCTCCTACGGACGATTCGAATGCTGTTAAGTTGATGACAATTCACGCTTCGAAGGGGCTCGAGTTCCCTTATGTTGCGCTGCCCGTTTTGTCTGCCCGCAACGCCGTGAAAAGCGATCGTCTCATGTTTCACAAGGACTATGGACTGGCTTTCAATACTGCGCGAACAGAAGAAGACCAGACTCCGACATGGCTTCAGGCTTGCAAGGTTCTCGATGAGGACATGGAGCTAGCTGAGAAGAAACGCTTGTTTTATGTTGCAATGACCCGAGCGCGCGATAGCCTTGGACTTTTCGTGCACAGTGACGGCGGCGACAAAAACACTTTCAAAAGCTGGTTGCTCGAAAGTTTGCAGATAGATCAAGACGATTTGTATGTGCGTGGACTGGTCAAGCAATTGAGACACGGAAGTGATACCGCTTCCCTGTCGATAGTGCAATATGAGCCTGAGAATAAAGAAGACTCGGGAAGTCAGGCTGAATCTGAGAATCAGACCGCATTTGGTGATCAGGCTGAATCTGGGGTTGATGCTGAGACTGCGGCTGAGATTAACAATCAGGCTGAGCCTGAGAGTGAGTTTGATGACCTGGTATCAGCGGAAAATATAGCGGCGCCGGAATTCGAGTTTGAAGAATTTGAGCGCGAGGAATTTGAGCCATCGCCTCAGGAATTAGACGCTCGACAAATTAATGAGTCCCTGGAGTTGGATGAGTCTCGAAAGGCTCAGCACGCTAGAGGATTGATTGCGCGGTTGAATCAGGCAACGGCATCCTCCGCTGCTCTGGACCTTCAACCGAAACAGGAAGTTAAAATGGCTGCTAAGCTGCCTAAAATCAGCGATGTGCAGTCTGGAGTCGCCGTCGTTGCCGATGAATCAGGACAGATGAAATTCCTTTTTGCTCAGGAGCTCGATGTTGTCTGCGACGATGAAGTCTCGCGCACAGAGTCAATGGAATCGAACGAGTTGGGAGAGTCTGTATTCGCGTTATCAGATCTGCCTATTGAATCAATTGAAGCTACTGAACCTACTGAAGCTACTGAAGCTACTGAAGCTACTGATACCGACAGATACACGGAATACCTGCTTGAGCCTTTGCAGAAACAGACCATTGCCCTTCCCTCGTCATGGCAAGGATCTGAGCGGGTCACGTCGAAGACTGATCAACCTCTATTTTCAGCCACGTTGCTTGGGACCTTCTTTCACAGCTTAATGGAGAACATTCCATCGGATGGAAGATTAATGACCCAAAGCGAGGTAGAGGCCATAGCCTTTTCACAGTCGGGCGTTATTCCGTTGCCGCAAAACTTGAAAGCCCTTGTGCAGCACGGGATGGATTTGCTGCGAAAGTTCTACGACAGCAGCTTTTTTGTTATGTTCATTGGTGCGAAGCGCAGGCTGCATGAGCTACCGTATTTGTATAACACCGCAGATGGTGCGACATGTTCGCGTCGACCAGACCTTGTTCTAGAGCAGGGCTTAAATCAGTGGCTCCTGGTCGATTACAAGACAGACCATTTCGATCGGGCTGATTTAATGAAACATACTCGCGATCACAGCGAGCAACTGCAAACTTATGTGAAAGAGTTGAATGAGCTGTTGGGCGTCAATCTCAAGGCTTATGTGTATTACGCGCAGTACGGGTTGTTGCAGGAATGTTTAGACTGACGTTGAGGAATGTCGGACTAATGTTGCAGGAATGTCCGGGCTGTGTTGCAGGAATGTGCGGACTGATTTAGAATCGCTCGGTATTCATGGATGGAGCAGTTATGGACCGCATGTATTTCATTATGGTGATTGAAAATCTTGAAAGAGAACGGGCAGTTCATGGCACGAAATTTGCCGATAACCCAGCGCATGAGAATTGCCTGCCAAATTTTGACCAGGCGATAGCGAAGTTACGTGCGGAGTTGGAGAAGTTAGAGAGCGCTGCCCCGAAAACTTCCTGAACACTTATCGGCCTTGGTTTCGTTGTCCAGTCCAATTGGTGGTTCTAGCTTTTCTGCGGACTTTGTCTTGCCGCTGTTTTTACTGCTAGTGCTGCGGTCTCTATCGGATTTTGGCACTTCCACTGCCTTCTTTCCAGCACCTGTCGAGTAGGAGTCATCCCGCTCTTTTCTTGAAGGGACTTTGTCTTCCGGCTTCGGGGATTTGCTGACTGTTGTGCTCATGGGTCTTCCTCGGCTTCAATTGGGTCCTTCCTAGGGACGCAATCGGCTTATGGTTCGTTCCTGTGGCATTATTTGGTTTCGGTGTTCGAACTCTCAGTCACACTAGCTGCTTTACAGAATTCCGCTGCCGTAGTTCCAAGCGCTGTAGCTATACGATTGAGAGTGAGTACTGTGAGATTTCGCGCGCCACGTTCAATGTCACTGATATAGGTTCGGTGAACGCCGGCATCTAGCGCCAGGTCCTGTTGTGAAAATGCGCATTCCATACGGCGGCGTCGTATCGCCTCGCCAAGCGCGACAAGCCAAGCATTTTGATTCCCGACACTTTTTCGCATCAGACACACCTGAACCTGATCCTATTCTACCGGAGAGCGAAGAGTGGTCCTGCGAAAATGCGCTAGCTTAATTTCACACCATTTATCAGGCAATCTTTGAAGGGGACATGGGTGTACCTAAAAGTCTACATCTCTTTTTTGTCTGGAGTCCAAGACGGCGACATATAGCCCATGGTATTTAGCTGTAGCTGGGAAACAAGTTTTCTCGTGTCACGCTCGGCTACAGGAAGCAATCGTGGCACTCCCGGATAGATTTCACTATATGCGGACCAGTTTGCTCGCAATTGCATATCTTCTTTCGCAGCTCCGTCGTCACCCATGGCCTTATGGATCCGACTTCTTATAAGCAACATCTGCTGCAAATCGCCATAGCAGCGACTGGCAGCTGCCGCTTCATCACATATTTTGAGCGCTTCCCCGTAACGTCCAGCCTTGCAGTTCACATAGCCGATTGCTAGAAGGGCCAATTGAGGTGGTTGTGGTTGTTCGTTGGGAGGTAGCTTCTTTGCGAGCTTCATGTACAGCCGGTAATCATTGATCGCGCCATCAACATCACCTTGATTTGATTTGACAAAAGCTCGGCCCGCAATTGCAGCTAACTTTGCTGCATCAATTTGTGGTGCTACTGCTATGGCCTGATCGAACCGTTTCTGTGCATCCTTGTAGTTTCTCGTAAGTATGTTTTTGTTTGCGAGTCGTTCGAAATCTGATGCTGATTGGGGGTTTATAGTGCGCGCAATGTCGCCGCGGGCAGAAAATGAAAGCCATCCGGTTATAATGCCGAAGACAAGTAAATGTGGTAGCGGGAGGGTTAATCCAACTGTGGCGATTCGTGGAAATTTGCCTGCCAAAAGCATGCAACCGGAAATGGTGCCCAATAAGAGTCCGATCGGAAACGTAAGTGCGGCCAATACAAAAATGAAAATGCAAATGTGGCTGTAGAGATTTCCGTAAGCCGGGAGTCCGAATATCGCTGCTGTTATTCCCAGGCAGAACAAAACCGGACTGACAAATATCAACAGCAGTACGTTGATAATCAGCGTACATATAAGGAAGGGCGGATTTTGAAGCATGGTTTTTTGCCTGGAAGTGTATAACAATGATTCTTTCATTGAAGTGATCGACATCGAACGGCATTCACACAGTTTCCAATCTGTTGAAGCCAGGCCGGGTGTATTATCTTTATGAGGTGATTGCGAATGATGGTAAATGTTGAACCTTGCAATATGCACTTAGATGCAACCAGACGTCATTCGACCCGACAAACTGGTTAAACAATGAAGCTTATCGAAATTGTTAAACATGCGCAAAATACCAAATTTGTCGCTAAAAGCAAAACTAAAAACGCAACGGGAATCAAGTTGCTAGAGCCGTTCACTACTGAAGCATTAGTTCAGTTTGAATCCAGCTTACCGTGCGCGATACCAGCGGAAGTTCGGGAACTACTTCAATATTGTGGCGGTTTCGACATTGGTTTTGGAGAAGATGCGATCGCCGACGGAGTGTTCTTCTTAGCTGGTGGTGATGCACCTGATTATGAAGGGATTTCGCAGCACAGCGTGACTATTGCAAGGGATGGCGACGGGAATTATTGGATGATTGACCTAACTGCACAAAGTACAGAGTTTGGTCCAATATTTTTCGCTAGCCATGACCCACCGGTATTTGTCTTTCAGTCGGAGACTCTAAGCCATTTTTTGAAAGAAATTTTCAAGTTAGGAAATGACCCGTGGACTAGTGAAATAAGCGAAGTTCACAATAAATATTCGATGGAAGTGTGGAGTAAAAATCCGGGCATACTTACATATGACCAGTGTCTTGTCGGTAGCGATCCAGATCTTCACGCATTCGCTAAGTCCTTGAATGAAAGCCATTTGTTTTTTGATCTCAGAAATCCTAGTCTGGGAGCGGGCTTTAGCTGGGGAATGGATGGAGCGGATACAGTGTGCAAGCGATTCGGAGACAAAAGAATTTTTGCTGTACAGAAAAAGGAACGAAGCTGGTTTCAAAGATTGTTTGGATCCTGATTCAAACACATAAGCGACGACTTGGAGCCTTCTGAGTCATCATTGCGACAGTGCATCGCTGGTACTTAAATCAGCAGCTAGATTCTTGAAGAACTTCACCCCGCCTTTGCCATTCAAATGCACGCTATCCATAAAGCAATCGTCCGTAAAAACGGTGGGGTCGTTGAGATCAATTAGCTTATCTTGATGCGATGTAGCCATTGACTTTACTGTCTGCAAATAGTGATCGTAAAATCCCGGAGGCATTAATTTTACGTTGCTAGCAGTGACTGGCATGTTTACCAGAATCAGTCTAATGTGCCGCTGGTCGCATATTTTCATCATGTCGGCAAGATACGATTGCTGATCTTCGAATAGCTTTTTATTGAAAGAGCGGTAGCGCGCTTTGTACTCCGACGCGTTATCTATAAATTTCATTGCCGGGTTGTACGGACCGGTAAAGACTTCGTTTGCTCCGTTGTCTTCAGGCAGTTCGAACATCGCTATCTTTCGAAGTTCCATTGGTGCGTGTACTGAGTTCAAGTCATCGATCCAATGGAGGTGAGAAAAGAGCACTCGAACATAGTGGTGCTGCAAGTAAAGGAGGTCAGCTCTATGCGCATAGAGAAAGCTCACATTCCCAACCCAGTAATCAAATCGATCCCAGAAAGAAGGTCTCGCTCTCATCGCTATTTCGGAAAGATCACTCACGCGACTTAGATATTTGAAGGTCTCTGTGCTGGCAGGATTCGGAAGCGTGTTGTCCATAAAATCGCGTGGAGCAATACCGTAGATTATGAAATCGGGTTTCGCTTTTCCATCTAAAACGTGAGAACAGATAGAGTATGCATCCGACACCATTTGCCCAGCAATAGAAAACGAGAAGGTGTTGTAGTGCTTGTGAAGCAGGTTTTCAAGGCACTGTTCGAGCAGAACGCTTTTGTGATGAAGCGCATTGTTTTGTGGGAATTGCAAAAGCGTTGCGTCTCCACCATGCAGAGCCATCAGCATTAGTGATGATCCCATCAGCACTATTTGTGGCTTCTCTTTTTGCGCTCTGAAGTCCTGCATTGTCCACCATGTCCAACTGCGGTTCGGAGAGTTGAAGTGGTCGATTGGCCAGTCTTTAAAGGTGGCTCTGGCGCTAATATCCAGAATAATGAAAAATGCGAGTGCGAGCACCACAAAACTCGAGGCAATGAATTTTTTGCGTCCAGGAACTACCGCGTTTTCAGCGGCCGCTTCGGACTTATTCAGAGTAGGGGCAGTTGCCATTTTGTAGTGCTAGGTGTAGGGATTTGAAAGGACTTGAAGTTAGAACTGGAAGTAAATGAAGCGTGGTGATTTATCTGGTGAAAAAATTACGATCAGCAGCATCATTGCCAGGCACCAGCCGGCCTTAGCAAGCTTCGGTGATCGTTCTATCAATACAGGATGACGTTGCAACCATCCCATAAAGATGTGCGATAACGCGACCGCTGGCAAGATGAAATAGATGCATGGATAGATCAACGGATAATTAATCGAAGGAAGCACCATATGCAATGCCTCCATTCCTTTGCCCGGCGCATCTATAAAAAAGAGTTTGCTCAATATTTTGCAAGCGACGGCGACTGTCTCAGCTCTAAAAAAGACCCATCCGATGCAGACTGTTTGGAAGGTAAGCAAAATAGAAACGACGTTGCCAGGTTTGCTATCCAGGAACGACGAGACTGCTTTAGCAAGGCTTGTGTTGCTCTTTTCTCTCCATAGCTTGAACTCACGGTGTGCTGCTAGCAGACAGCCGTGGAAGACGCCCCAGACCAGGAAGTGTGAGCTAGCTCCGTGCCAGAGTCCACCGAGGGTCATTGTAATTAGCATATTGCGAGCAATCGCAAGCCGCGAACAGCGAGAGCCACCAAGCGGAATAAAAAGGTAATCGCGCAGCCAGGTCGAAAGAGAAATATGCCAGCGACGCCAGAAATCTGAAATGTTCGAAGCTAGATATGGCAAATTGAAATTGATTGGTACTTTGTAGCCAAAAAGAAGAGCTGAGCCCCTTGCAATATCCGTGTAGCCCGAAAAGTCGAAATAGATTTGAAAAGCAAATGACCAGGTGTAAATCCAGAGGTCCATGCTGTTGAAAAGTTCGGGGTGCGAATAACCACCCGTGACGAAGAATGCAAGGTTGTCTGCGATTAGCACCTTCTTGCAAAGACCGAGAAGAATCAGGGCGATTCCATCGTCAAAGTTTTTTACATCAAATTTCACAGGGGAGGAAAATTGCGGAATGAAATCCTGGAAGCGTTTGATCGGGCCGGCTATCTGAGTCGGGAAGAAGCTGGCGAAGAGAGCAAAATTGATGAACGATGGTATCGGTTCGCTTCCCCGATAAATATCAGTTACGTAATGTATAAATTCGAATACGAAGAATGAAATGCCCAATGGCAAGACAATGTCGAAAGGCAACTTGGCGACGGTAATGCCTAGCGGATGCAGCATTTGAGCCAGGGCGTCATTGAAGAAATAGGCGTATTTAAAGAAGCCCAACGTTGCTAGATTTGTTACTACGGCAAGCGTTAGCATCAACTTCTTTTTGTCGGCTTCGGCTTTGTGTATCCATTTTCCGAAGAAAAAATTGATGATTGTGAGTCCGAGTATCAAGAACACAAAAATAGGTCGCCAGCTCATGTAAAACACATAGCTCGCAATCAACAAAATAGGCGTGCGAAAGCGCTGTGGCATGAGCCAAAACAGCGCGAACACTGTCGGCAGAAAGACCAGATATTTGAGCGAGTTGAAAAGCATTTAAGAGCGCTGTGTTTGAAGTATTCTCGAGCTTGTCAATAATAGCCGGAGAGCCGCTCTGCTGCCTTAAGTATAGGTTATAAGTATATGTTACAAGCAAACGCCCAGCCATTACAGCTGGGCGTTCACCGGGATTGATTGGGAGCGGACACGTACAATTCAAGTGTTCTGCTTAACCACAATTAGTGTCTAAATTTGTGATACACGAACATGTGGTTGTCTGTGATGTATTTCTCGCAGGCTCCTTTACCTGTTCTGGTTGGGAGTCGACTTTAGTCTCCGAGGACTGTCAGTGAGCAGCTGCAAACTGGGACTCTGTGAGCTCTTTCCACTTCCGGAGCAGGAACTCACGGGTCGCCTCTTGCTGTGGCAGCACATGATGATGTGTGCCGTCGACCCGCACTGCGGGCTCGTTGTGCGTATGGTCATGTTGCTCGACCATCTCAATATGGCATGGCCATTGCTCTTCGGCAATGAGTCTTTCGAGTGTGTGTCTGGCTTTCTTGTAGTTGTTGCAACCTGGGGCGTACAGTAACTCAATCCGCATTGATTCGGACCTCCTCAAAAATTGTGTGAAATAGGATGCCCGCGTCGCTTCCGGGTGCGTCGCAAATCTTATTTGTGAAAACTTAACGAATCGTTAAGGGAAGTATAAGCGCAGATCTGGTTGTTGGATCCATTAATCTGCGCTCGTTCTGCTTAATCTATACTAAGTAATCCGCTAAAGTAAGCGGGACATGGAATAAGGTGCTAGGGATGACAGAACAGCCCCACCGCGCGCTTGTTAGCTAATACCCAATCTATTGAAAGCAGAGGTTCAAATGCGTTTCGTAAGTCAGAATGTGAGCTTCAAGTTGAGCCGCAGGCTGCCAATTTGTCTTGCCCTGATCAGTCTTTGTGCCTCAACTCCTTCGTTCGCTGAATACACAACTTCGGCTTTCGACCAGGGCCGCGAGCGAATGTCTCGCAGAGATTACGATGGCGCCATCATGTCGTTTGGAGAGTCCATTGGCTTTTCTGCTGAAAATCCAAAAGCCTATCTAATGAGGGGGCAATGCTTCTTCCACCTGAAGAATTATCAGCAAGCTCTGGATGATTTCAGTCATGCGAGTATGACTACGCCTAATGTATCTGAGATTTATCTGTGGCGCGGAAATACTTATGCGAGCATGGGTCAAGATGACAATGCGATCGTCGATTATCAAAAAGCGATCAAGCTCGATCCAAATCTGGCAAAGCAATATTTTGCAGTTCCTCCCGAAAAGCGCAACGTTGTGTCTGTCGCCAAGAAGCCAGGAACGTCTCACGCCGTGGATCTTTATAAGCAAGCGATGGACAAGTCGTTTCCAACCGGTTTAACTCCGGACATCGCTTCATTGCCCACACCAGTATCGGTAGTTGCGTTACCCGTAGGTGACGATCCATCGAAGAGTCCTGCGGTGATCACTACTACTAACGGAACTTTGGAAGAAACTACAGGCAAAACCAAAAAGAATGCAGTAAAAGCTGCGAAGAAGGTCGATGAAAAATTTGACCAGGTAGGACACGATAAGTTCAGGAAGGACATCGATCAATATACCGAAGCTTTGAAGAGCGATAATGGGAACGCCTCAAACTATTTCCATCGAGGAAGAGCGCACCAATACTTACGCGAGTACGTTCAGGCCTTGCAGGATTTCAGCGATGCCATAAGGCTCGATCCACAAAACTCACAGTTCTATCTTGCCCGTGCTTCCATTTATATGTTGATCAAGAAACCGTTGCTGGCAAAAGCCGACGTGAAAAGCGCGCAATCTGTCGATCCGACAGTGCCAGCAAAGGTACTACTTGATCTTGAGCCACCGACACCTTAAGGTCTCAATCTATTTCTGTCACGCGGAAACAGCGCCGCCAGTTTGACCGTTGGCAGTTGTAATAGCTGCTTGGCCAGGCGTTCAAGCCCGATTGCAAGTCCTCCGTGTGGAGGCATTCCATATCTGAAGGCTTGTAGATAGTCGGCGAATTGAGCGGTGTCCAATCCACGTTCATTCATAGATTGTTTGAGTTCGGTCCGGTTGTGTATACGTTGACCTCCAGTAGTTATCTCGAGACCGCGATAAAGCAAGTCGAAGCTGCGGCTAAGTTTGATCGACTTGCCAGTTTCAGTTTTGCTTTCGAGCGGCATGGCATAAAACGGACGTACGGAATGAGGGTAGCTGGTTACATAAACCAGCTCTGAGCCCTCTTTCTCCGAGAAGTATCGGGTTAGAAGTCTCTCCCCTTCCGGGTCGAGGTCGAGTATCGAAGTTTCTTCGATTGCTGCAGGCTGCCAGCCGCATTTTGCTCGCAGCAAGCTGCAAGCTTCCGCTAGTGAAAGTTGTGGAATGGTTCCTATTTCTGGAACCGTTGCCTCGAATAGCGCGAGTTCTGAAGCGCATCGTTCCTTCACTGATGCGAACATATGTTTGAGCAGCCTTGTTTGCATTGACATCAGCTCTTGCTCGGACTCGATAAAGCCCATTTCGAAGTCCATGCTGATGTATTCGTTCAAGTGTCTTGTGGTGTCATGTTCTTCGGCTCGGTACACTGGACCTATCTCGAACACTCTTTCGAATACTCCGACCATGATTTGCTTATAGAACTGTGGGCTTTGCGCAAGGTATGCCGGTGTTCCGAAATAATCTAGCTGAAACAGATGCGCACCACCCTCAGTGCCGGTCGAAACAATCTTGGGCGAATGGATTTCAGTGAAATTTTGTGCGTTCAGATACTCTCGAAAGGCAGAACAGAAAACTGCCTCTATCTTAAAGATTGCTTTACTGTGCTCGCTGCGAAGCGTGATTGGTCGATAGTCCAGCATAGTCGATAGCGACAGACCTTTCATTTTCTCGGGTTTGCCGATTTCGACAGGCAGTGGTTCGGCAGTTTCTGAGAGCGGTGTGATCTCAGTCGCCTGGATCTCGAAAATCTCAAGATTTGATATGTCTGATATGCCTGACTTACCTGACTTACCTGGCTGTGAAACGACAAGCCCCTTCACTCTCACAGTTGTTTCATTCGATAGCGTTTTCGCTATTTCCAGCAGTTCCGGTTTTTCCAGGATGACCTGTGCCTGTCCGGTCTGATCTCTGATCACCATGAACGCAATTTGACCAAGCGTACGCATGGTCTGAATGTGTCCTCTTATCTCGATAGTTTTTCCCGCATGGAGTGCTAGCTCCGAGATCGGCTTCGACTCGCTCGAGCCGCCTGTAAATTCAGTTTCCATTTTTCCTCCAAATAAAAAGACCGCATTCCTGAGAGTGCGGTCGTTACTTCTTTATCGTTGCCAGAACGCTAAAAATCGACCGCTAATCCGGGTAATCGTTATCGTCGTTATTTAAGAATAATGCGGTCGAGGCTGGCTGCCCGAGCTCTTGCGCGGTGAATATTGCTTCTTTAAACTGGAATTTGCTCGGGGGGATCATTTCAATTCAGTTGTAGTTTGCCATAGTGCCTTAAGCAATCGTATGCAAAGAAGAAGACGGCGTCAATCGTTTGTAACTGATAAAAATCGTGCAGTCGTAAAATCTGGTTCCGAATTCTGTTGGGGAAGTCCGATTCGGACATGTGACATTAATAGGAACAACTCGAGGCTATCCCTTGGAGTGCCAATCAATTAGTTACTGTGTTCCACTGTCGCCGGTATTGGCACTGGTTCAGAAGGCGCTGCGACCGCTGCATTTACGACGGCGCTGTTATTGAAATCCAGAATGTCACTCAACATCCACTGGAACATGCGCTTGGAGCTAATATCTGGGTTCAATTCATCCTTAAGCAATTTCGGTCCGTGGGCTGGCCTTACGCCATCGATAAAGCTCAGGTGATCGATGTTTCGAAACACACGAGCGACACGCACATCAATTAATTCTTTAAGCGTTGGGAATGTTGCTTCATTTGCCAGAGCTGCTTTTTTAAACGCGTCTTCAGGCAAGAACAAGGCACTAGTGACTGGAGTTATGCCGTCATTGAGTTGATACAAGAAGGGCGTTTTGGCTTCACTGATTGCTGCCTTAGAGGAAACAACACTGCCAATGACGCAATTCAACATCTTAAGCACGGCGTGTTCGCGTGCCAGGTGTGCGGGCAGTTTCATACTCAGTAACGTATAAGGAGAGAGAATAGTTGTCTCCGCTACTCTTAGCAATTCGCTTTGCATGTAGGGATTATTCAAATATCCACTATAAGTGACAAACTTCTTCTTGTCGAAATGCTGTTCATTCACGTTTGCAAGAAAGGTGTTTGCTGAATTCTCCGGCGTTAATACTCCCTCTGGACCCAGTGGCAATATTGAATAGAACTTTCCAATATCAGGAATCGCACCATCTGCGTTATCCCAGGGCAAGTCCTTCTCCAAATTTGGATTGTGATGGAAATACATTCTGAATGCGAGACTGTGATCGACTCGCGTCCACGGCATAGCAAAATTTTTGTAGATGCTATATTGCACCCAATTGCGCGTGAACAATGGCGAACCATGGAACGGTGTTCCAAGCGTCATCACAAATTTAATTGCTTGATTGGTGTCTTTATCAAGCATCCCTTCCTGAACAAGATTGCCACCCATGCTGAGCGCCATTATGCTCACAGGACGTTGCTCGCTCTCAAGCGAAAGCTGCGCTATTGATTGCCTGAATTCGGGAACGGTTTTGTTTAGAGAAACTACCGTAGAGTATCGCAAAAAGTAGACTTTATAGATTCTGTTAAACGCCGGATCCTGAACAAAAGACCTGACAACTTTTGTCCATCTGAATGTCGGATAAAACTCACCACGCAATCCATGGACAAACAGAAATGGCTGGCGGCTGCCAAGCGGGGCTTGGTCATATTCAAACAATTCTGTATGAGTTGACTTTTTCTTTAAAGCGCGCCCTGTCGGGGGTTGCGAGATTTGCTGGTGCGCCTGTCCGACCTTTCCCTCTAGCGGAGGCGTAGTTGCCGGAACGGTAGAGGCAATAGTTTGTGCAAATGCCGTAAAGCCATTGCCAGCCGCGATCTGCAGCGCCGCCAGAGACGTACTGATGGCTAATGTGCGGAACTTTCTCACGGTGTGGTGGTACATTATCCTAGCTGTAACTTGGCATTGATGCGCAAGGAGCGCGAGATAGTCGAGATACGGGCGAAACAAATAATAGGTCATTAGACCTGATTATGTCTCGTGAGGCTCAAATTAAATGCCAAATTTCAAAATATGCTTTTGCTTTTCTGATACCGGCGGCGGGCACCGAAGTGCTGCCGAGGCCATTGAAGCGGCAATTGAGAATGTGCAGCACGAGAAGCTTTCCGGCGACCACTTTCACTTAACTGAAGAAAACGTCATAGAAAAGACACACCCTCTCAATCGAGGCTTTGTAGATCTTTACAACTTTTTGCTGCGTCACAATCAAGCAGCCATGCGCTATTACTACTGGTTTATCGAAACCTTTCGCCCGAACAATTCAGATATTGGCTATCAAATAGCCAAGCCCTGGCTGGAAAAGTTCATTTATGAGCAAAAATCCGATGTGATTGTTTCTGCTCATCCGATGTGTAATCACTATCTTGCGCGCATTCTGAAAGACACTGGAATGGCGGGAACGATAAAGCTGATTACTGTAGTTACCGATCCAAATGGCAAATTTTGGCGTGGCTGGGCGTGTCTCGAAGCTGACCTGACATTGGTACCTAATGGGCTTGGTGCAGCACAGCTCATCGAGTGGGGAGTTTCTGCCGACAAGATAAAGGTCGTTGGAATGCCTGTGCACCCAGATTTCTCTAAACCTCCTCTGATTGGACGACAAGAGTTTCTCGAAAGCCTTCACTTGCATCCCGGAAAACTCACTGTATGTCTGAACGCTGGATGGGCGGGTGGTGGCAATATGGTGCATATATACCGTCAACTTGCTCAGGCAGATAAGGACATTCAGGTTATATTCCTTTGTGGACATAACACACGCTTGTACGAACAGATGCGTCGGGAAGCGCTTAAATACGACATGCCGACGCATGTTCTGCCGTTTCATGACAGAATAGCCGACCTGATGAGTGCTGTTGACCTGATGGTCACCAAGGCTGGTGGCTTAACCACATTCGAAGCTTTAGCAAGAAAGTTGCCTCTCGCATTCGACTTGATCACCAAGCCTATGCCTCAGGAAATAGGCACCGTTGATCTACTTGTTGAGCAAAATCTTGCTAGTGAGATTAAGAAGCCAGAAGACATCTTGCAGATCGTCATGGATTTGAAGCCTGTACAAAATCGTGAGGAGATGGTGTTACCGGCGGTGCATCAACTTGATAAAATCTATGCTTCAGAAGAGATCGCTCGATGGATTATGAGTTTTTGCGATAAGTCATATGCTCCGGCAAGTGCTTCAACGACTGGTATTCATGATTCATCGCAAGGCGCTGTAGAGCAATCGAGTTTATAACTTATGAAGCTTGCTACTCAGGTCATTCAGCCAGACCAATCAGGTTCGATCAAGTCTGATGCGACGGCGGCAAGAACTGATTTGGGAGCTGCGAATTCTGATGGGATTGCAGCAAAGTCTGATGTGATTTTTATCCATGGCACTGGATCGAACTCAGAGATGTGGGCGCCACAGGTAAAAGAACTTTCTAGCCTCGGCCATCGATGCTTTTTGATTGACCTGCGCGGTCACGGGCAAACTCCTGAAGTTTTTGAGACGACCGATATTCAGGTCCATCTCGATGATGTGATGGAAACGCTTCGCTCATTGCCCATCAACTATCCTGCGACATTTGTGGGGCATTCATTGGGTGCGATCATTTCGATGGAGTTGGCTCAACTGTACCCTGAAATGTTTGATCAAATATTTGCTATCGGAATGCCGGGTAAGGTTTATTCCATCGTCGTCAGTTTGTTCAAGATTGTCCTTATCGTCCCGTACGAGAAATTGCGCGGAACAGCATTGCATAAGTCCCTGCCCTGGCGTTTGAAAACATTGATCAGTACGGATCGTTTTACGTTGATGCAAATTGTTGCTAATTTTCGAGGACTGGATTACGTTAGTAAGCCTTTTGAGATCAGCTGCCCGGTGCATTTCTCCGCGGGGCGATTCGATCCTGTGGCACCTTTTCCTTTCGTGAAACGAATGCACCACTCTTTACCGCATTCGACACTTCGCGTTTTTGAATTTGCGGGACACAATCATATGGACCAGTACCCTGGTCAATTTAATAACTGGCTTTCGAGTTCGCTTCGGAAGTGACGTTTGTCTCAAGAAAAAACCTTATAATGTCGATACGATCCAGCTGCCCGGTTGATTTTCACTGGATTTATGCTTGGTTCGTCATCCGAATGCGGAAGAGACGGGAAGGGCGATCAGTTTAGCGGATTTGATGGAAGCAGGATTTTTAGTTGGCTGAAGTAATCGATTTCTGTTACGAATATCAGTATCCGTCAGCCGTAACACAGGATGCTATTGCAAAATGTTTGAGCCTGGCAACGTTTGGGGGAGAGGTTAGAAGCCCACACTTTTTCTCAGGACGGTTCGTTAATCCTAAGGAAGCCGCTGATATTTTGTTGTTCATTTCAGCATTGAGCCGCACTCGATTCTTTTCTCCCGGCGAGCTGAGGCAAAGAATGATTGCCGCTGCTGATCCGGTAGTCACTTGTGATGGTGAGCAACTTCGTTTTGAAGTCTTCTCTGTCTGCTGCGGAGTTTATGCAAGATTCGATTTGCACGCTTCAGGCTTGGAAGGAAGCTATTTCTCAAAAGGGACGACCAATGTAGATTTCAACCCTCCGATGCGTGCAGCTCTTCAAAGCATTACGAACAGCGATGCTGTGGGATTGAACGTCGGTGCCGAACAACTTGAATTGGAACGCGGTGCGACTAGGGCAGTAGAAAAGAAGGTAAAGCTTCCCGTGCGTTGGCTTAAAGGTTTTGTCGAGGTTCAGATTTATCAATCTCAATTGGCCCCTTTGCTGGAAACGACCGGTCCAGAATTGGCTGCAGTATTGCGTTCACTTCCGGAGCAAAACCTCATGTCGGCCGGTTCAATTTCGTACCTTACGCGAACAGAGAAAGGGCTTAGACTTAGCCAGAGAGATTCGGCTGGCGCTGTAGCGATAGGCGCTGTTAATAGACTTAAAGTTTTGCAGCCAATCTTTCGCTACGCAAAGGGCGTGCATATATTAGGCGGAAGCGATGGCGTGAGTTCCATAACGATTGCACTGCCAGATGGGAATGTTCATCTGGTCTTAAGTCCTGACGCGGCGCGCGGTTTCTCAGGCGAGGGTCAGGCGTTAAAGGAACTCGCTATCAAGGTACCGCCTGCTGTGTTGTTGCAAGTGAAAAGTGCTCTGGTCTGGAGCACAAAAATCATTCCAAGTGAACTTGCGAGTGAACTATCGTTGGACCATACGCTAGTTGATGCAGCGCTTCAAGTATTCGGAACACGCGGTCTAGTCGGCTTCGATACCTCCGCACAAGCTTACTTCCACCGCGAATTTCCTTTTAACTCAAATCTTGTCGAACAGCTGCAGCCTCGGATGAAAAAAGCTCGTAAAATCCTAGAAAACGATGGAGTGAAAATTCTTTCGTCGAGTACCGACCTTCGCGAAGCCACTGTTGATGGTGACCATGCAACACATCTCGTGCAATTATTCCCAGGGCAAGATTCTCGATGCACTTGCCATTGGTACATGAAGCATGGTGGTAAACGCGGCGTATGCGCCCATGTGCTTGCGGCTGAACTAACTTTTCAAAAGTTGGAAGACGATGAATGAGCAGGAATTGCGGCAGCTGAGTGCGAGCAAAAACATTGAACAAGCGATTGCGGCAGTTGCAAGCTTGACTGAGGAGCAGCGAGAGGAGTTAGCACCAACGTCGCTTGAGTTACTGAAACGGCATGTCAGCGTACAGTCCTATAATCCAATCAGGCACAGTCTTCTCGAGAGGGGAGATGGAATAGGCTTAATTGGTTTTCTGCCGCACGATCGTTCCGATCCAGTTGGTCACGAGATATGTAAATTGGCAGTTTTAGCGACTTGTTCAATTTCGGAGATTAAGAAGCTAAGTTATTCGGGGATGCCTGAGCCCGATGGCGCGTTGAAGATACTTACGGACCGCAAACCTTCCTGGATTGATACGTGGTGTAGATTTGCTCTAACGGTTACGGGAGCAACGCACTGGCTTGCAGTTTATAGACTCGAGCAGATTCTAGGATGCATCGTCGACCACGATTCACTGTACTTCACAGGAATGTGCGCTGGACTGACACTACAAACTGATATGACCGATCTCATATGGAATGAAGCTGTGATCCGCGACGATTATATTTGGACCATGTTTGCAGATTCCGCTTGCAGCGAATTTTTGTGTCATCCAGAGCGGATTATTTACGAAGATTGGGCTCGAGGAATTCAGGGGCGTCCGCCTGTAAGGCTACAACAGGAGGCTTTTAGCCGAATCACTACGAATGCTTGGCTTAACTGCCTGGGGCAACTTGTAGAACAAAAGGTTATCGACCGTGAACGAACAAAGTCACTGGTGTTTACATATCTAGGAGCATGTGTTGACGGCGAAGAAAAAGTATCGATCCGCGCGACATTTTCGGATGATAGAGTGCTCACCGGCGCGTGGCAGAATCAGACTGATTTTGCCATAGCGTTAGCCCATTGTTGTCTAAAGGGAAATTGGGACGATTGTAAAAATGAGCTTGCGGTCCTTTGTGGTGCCGTGAATTCAAAGGTCGCAGTTTTTGCTCTAAAAGCCCTTCTTGAGCTCTCACCGATGGAATTGCCCACACATGTGATCTTATCGAACATAAGTGGCGCGCTGCGAAACAAATGGAAGAAGCCTGCAGAATTGGCTCTGGACTTGCTCGCATCATTCGCAACTACCGCATCCACTGATAGAGCTGAACTTGCTGAAGTTATATCTGTCGCATTCGAAAATAAAAGTAAGAGTATTCATTCTAAAGCACTCACCCTGTTGGAAAAAATGCAACCAGATGTGCTCTTAAATGAGCTCGCGTCAATGGAACATCGAATGGCTAATTTAAAGGGCTTCGAGCGTCAGAGAGCAAATGATCTATTCGAGCGTGCCAGAGTTTCGCAGGCGCCCGCTACTCTTACTGGTGAGCCGTTGGGTGTAATCAATTTTGAAACGCAGACAAGAGAAACTGAGCTATTGATTGAGCGAGCGGAATCCTGGCGTGGTAGCTCGTTCTTTAATACTATGCACCTCGAGCAAACCTTGAATGATCTTCGTGAGAACACTCTGCCTGAACTGTCTCCTGTAAATTTATGGCTCTATGACTTTCCACGACTTGATCCAGGTGGAAAACTTATGCCCATAGATAACGAAGATGATCTTGTTTTCGCATTCGCACAATTACTTGAAGGTTGCTCCGCACCACTTGATCGGGAACGCGTTATGGATGCCGTGTCTAGACTGTGCAGCAGTCCATCGGCGGACTTTGAACAGAAAACACAAGTCCTTAAACAAAAAATCGATAAAACTTTGGGCGCTAGTGCACAAAATTTCACCGACGACGTAAGACCCTGGCACAATCTTGTCCGAGCATATCTACAAACCAACGTTGGTGAGGGGCACTGGCCTCACGATTTTTTTCTTGAACAGCGAATTTGCGAATTGTGCGTTCGAGTAACCGATAGACAGGCCGCTCCTTTACTTGCGGCACCAACGCACATCAAC
>Ga0182030_10010480_pt1 | contig 18816 bp, 15 predicted proteins | sample 812S3MmetaG_FD_121299 | JGI IMG/M metagenome (GOLD analysis project Ga0182030, IMG submission 121299) | Permafrost microbial communities from Stordalen Mire, Sweden - 812S3M metaG (Illumina Assembly) | ecosystem: Environmental > Terrestrial > Soil > Wetlands > Permafrost | place: Sweden...
CAGACTCAAGGGCTTCCGCCGCATCTTCTCCCGCTTCGAAAAACTCGACGTCGTCTTTCTTGCATTCCTCTGCTTTGCACTTATCGTCGAAGCGCTACGAATAGCGTGAACACGCCCTAGTTAAAATCGTAACAATCACACCCGCAAGCGCAATTCCCATGAATACCTTGACGATGAATAGAATAGTCTCTTTCGTCAGCGCAGAAGGCGCTACCACTTTGTACCACAAGACGCCCAATACGGAGCCGACTATACCGCCACCGATGCAGATCGCAATCAGATTGATAGTTATCTGTGTATATTTGCTTAATGCCGCTCCTATTGATGGGCTCGGCAATATATCGCCGAGCTCCAATAAACGCCGAGATCAATGCCGAGCTTTGCGAATCCGATGTGCCGAAGTCTAAAATTGCTACCAGGGAATCGTTGGTGTCACGCTGAACCAATACAAAAGGGCGGCCACGGCACCCAGCCGCGACCGCCCTTTTCACTTCAAAACTACCGATTTTACTTCTTGCCCGCCGCGTGATCGCGGAACTTATTGAACAGCGATTCATCCGACGGGATGCAGCGATCTTCCAGAATGCCGCTCCAGCCGCCCGCCGCCATCTTGTCTTTCGGGATCAAGCCCCACACCTTGCGAGTCGCTTTCCACGGACGCGTATACGTCGTGGGATCCGTCAGCGTCAGGTCCACCAGCAGGCGGTTCGGGCTGGGATGCTGCCAGCGCTCTTCAAGCACCGCTTTTTCGCTCATCGGATAACCGAACTGGTCGAGCCACTGGCGGTCGTCGAAGCCCGCCGAGGTGACCACCAGTGTGTCGCCTTCCCACTTGCCGGTCGAGTATCCGTTGTAGCGCGGAAGATAGTCGTCGATATTCGGGATCGGACGGCCATCCGTCCAGATGTCGCGGTTGTCCCACGTCCATTCGAACTGCTGGATGATGTGGTCCTTCACCTGCGTCATCGCCATGGCGGCGCCACCACCCGAGAACGTGATCAATCTCGCCAGTCCCAGCGGCTCGCAGCGAGCTTCGGGATCGTTGCCGAACGCCGGCAGCACCGCGCGCCGGTACCCTTCGTCGACTTCCGCATGCGCTTTGGCGTCTTTGCTATTCAGCTCATAGCCGCGGCCGGGCTTGTTCAACTGGAAGCGCTTTTCGCCTGCCGCCGTGCGCCCGGGAACCTCGCCGAAGAAACCGTAGCCGGGGGCATTCGCGTTGTCGCGGCATTCGGGGCAGGCAGGCTGGCCGTATTGCCCGGGATTGCGGCTCCATAGGCCGCTGAAATCGTGCTTATCGAAGGGACGCTTGTCGGTATCCGAATTGGAGTTCAGATCCACCTTGCGGCCTGGGTTCTGCGCCCTTGCCGGCAGCAGCAGCAGCGCCGCCGGAACCGCCACCAGCGCCAGAGCCTTCGCCGCGTTCCACGAACAGCGCGCGATCTTGGGGTTCATCATTTGGGGAGCTCCTCATTGCCGGTCGGCTGCAAGCCGCCAGGGACGCCGTCCATATCGACGCCAACGGCGTTGGTACGCTCGCCGACAATGCTCTCGCCCTTTTCGTTTTCGATCTTCATGATGATGCCGCTGAAACCACCGGCGCGCGACGTACCCACGTAGAGCTTCACGCGTGTGCCCGGCTTCAGCGCTTCATTGCTGCGGCTCTTGGTCCAGCCGGCGCGAACCAGCATGGAAGGATTGGTGAGCAATTCCGAAACCCAATGCTCCACCTTGCCGTCCTTCGTCGTGCGTTCCCACGTCATGGAAGGATGCGGGTTCAGATAGTTAAATTCGGTCACCGTGCCCCAGGTGGTCCACAGATGCGCCGTGTCGTAAGAGATGGCGCTGCCGTGATGGGCCCAGCCAGAAGCGGAGGCCAGCAGCAAACCTGCCCCTAAAGCGAGTGTTCTTGTAATAGTGTTACGCATGGTACATCAGTTTATGTGTTGGCAAGTGCCTTGTCAATGCCGGGTACTCAGCGATCCCTAAGGTTCCGGGCGGGCTAGCGGAGGCCGTCCGCCGCCCCGTCATGCCGCAAAACCTCGTCCAACTTGGCCGTCATCATTTGTTGCCAGTTGGACGCGCCGTCATAGCCTTCGTGGATCCATTGCAGTCTTCCTTGCGCATCGACGAACCACGTCTGCGGAATAAAAACCACCGAGAGATACGCATCGACCAGCGGATTCGCCAGCACCACGGGAAACGTGTAATGATTCTCGGCCATGAACGCCGCGGCCTTCTCCGGATCGTCATCGGCGTTGAATGTGATCACGGCGACATCCACACGCGTTTTGAGCTCATCGTAAAGTTTCTGCAATTCGCCTAGTTCCGCCCGGCACGGAACGCACCAGGTGGCCCAGATATTGACCAGCACGACTTTCCCTTGTAGATCGGAGAGCTGCCATCGCGTTCCGCCGAGCGTCTTCAGGCTCATGCCCGGAAGCGCCCGCCGAGCACGAACCCAGCGGATCTCCGACGCTTCCGTTGTCTTGCCGCCGCTCGCCAAGAGCTGCGGCGCTTCGCGTAACACCGCCTCGCGATCCTTCTGCGCTACTTTGTCCGCGGGATCGATCGCCAGCGCCGCGTCGAATTGTTCTAACGCTTCGGCGTACAGGCGCTGCCGCAGACACAGCTCGCCCCATTCGTCGCGCACCTGGACGTCGCGCGGAAATTCCTTGCTGACTTCTTCGTACCGGTCGACGGCCTCATCGTACTTCCCCGCCCGCACCAGCGCTCGCGCCAGGTTGTAACGCGCGTTCGTGTAATCGGCACGGGCGCGAATCGCCGCGCGAAATTGTTCGATCGCTTCCGTATTGCGCCCCAGCGCGACCAGCGCGGAACCCAACATGTTATGCGCCTCGGCATGCTCCGGCTGCAGACGCAACGCGGCTTGCAGCATGGCCATCCCACCCGCTGGATCAAGCCGCGCCAGGCGAATCGCCCCCAGCTGGAAATGCGCGTCGAAATCGTCGGGATATTTTTCCAGCCGGTGCAGGGCCACCGCTTCCTCAAGCGCGATGCGATGGTCGCTCTTATCGATACTCATACCGCCGAGCGGCACCGACAACTGGCGCGGTAGAACCTGCAACCACAAGTGCCCCATTTCCTCCGTCGCTTGATTGCCGCTTGCGACGCGCCGCGGCGGACGATTCGGATTGCGCACATTCGCCGCCGAATTGTCGTAGTGATAGCGCATGGAAACCACCGTTCCCTTGGGGAGGAAGACTGGTTTTTTATAGTGATAGGCGTCCTGCCAGTTCGGATTCCAGTCGGCAATCCGGATCAGCCATTTGCGCTCCCCCGTCGGCAGCGTCGCATAGCCTTCCAGCACGTGGCCCAGATAATGCGCGTGAGGATATACCGCGAGCAAATCAACATCCATCGGTAAACGAAAATCGTCCGCAACGACGAAATCGCGATTTCCGGCCGGAATATCGAGCACGCCATCGTGCTCCAACTGCACCAACATCGGGAATTTCTCCGGCGGCTTGTCCGTGAAATACAAACCAATCGACGGACGCACTTGCTCCGCCTTACCGGTCGGCTGTAGATGCGCGTTCAGCACCAGATCGTTGCCGGGATCCACGCGCCAGGCGAATCCGTCGGGCTCCACGTAAGGCGTGCCGCCGGGCTTCCAAAAAAGAAAATGTCCGTCGTCGGGTTCCGATGCCGTGCGATCGATGACGACGTCCATGCCGGCGAATCCCGCGCCCTCGTCGATCTCCTGACGGCGCGAAGAATGCGCGCGATCCACGTACAGATTCGCGTGATGGACCAGGCGCTTATCGCCCGGGCGGATTTCAATGGCACGCACATAGCGCGTTACACCCAGCGACGTCGGAAAAATAAAATTCCAATAGACGTCGGGACCCTCCGCCGCCAGCGTGTACGCTTGCTGCGCTTCGAGAATCGCATCGGGAGGCCCCAGCTGCCAGCCTTCGGTGAACGGCGGAGGCGCGGGAGTCTCCGCGCGATTTCCTTCCGGCGCGCCGGCATTCGCCCAATCGGCGAGCACTCGAATTTCCGCCTCGGTCAGCCGGCGTTCGCCTTCGAAATCGCCGAAACCCGCCTGCGGCGCCCACGGAGGCATGTAACGGCGGCGCGTAACGTCGGCGATGAGCCGCGCGTGCTTCTTCACGTCTTCATGAGTGAGCAGCGAAAAAGGTCCCGCTTCACCGGGACGATGGCAAGCAGAACAGTTTTTATAAATGATGGGCGCGACGTCGTGCGCGAAATCGGGCGGCGCGGCGACCAGGCCGGACGCAACGGCGAGCAAACACGCACTGGCCCACACGACCCTCATGTCTGTTAGCCTACACGAATCTCGCATGCGCCAGATCGGAGAAAAGATCGGACAAAAAAATAGGAGAAAACGGACAGGAGAAAAAGATGGGCGCAAACAAAAGGGCGGGCGCAATCCCGGAGGCTCCAAATTCCAGAGCCTTCCAATTAGGGTCGCGCGCCCGCCAGTTGTCTGGAGGGAATGGTTGCCAGGTTCCGCCTAAAGAGAAACCCCACCGGTCCCGCTGGTAATAAAGCTTGCCAGCAGAGCTTGGATCTGGGCGCTGTTGCCGCTCCTGTTCCCGCTTGCCCCCAGAATCGAAAGCAACGGGTTCGTAGTACTGTTCCCGCTCGTTTGCGGAGCGATCAGGCTGCTGAACATGTTCGTCTGATTCTGGCTATTTAGCGCGCTCAGCAGATTGAGGAGGTTGGTGGTATTTTGCGTCGACGTCGAGGTAGAAGTGGTCGAGGTAGGAGTGGCGGAGGTGGGAGTAGTGGACGTGGGAGTGGTGGACGTGGGAGTGGTGGAACTCGTCGAAGTGGACGACGCGCTATCGTCATCGCCCCCTCCGCCATGATGATGGTGATGTCCATGAGCTCCCGTGGCGCCGGACGCGGCTTGCGGATTCAAGGCCGCAAGGTTACCGGTATCGGCGGCGGTTTGAAACTTCGCCGCCAGATTGTTCAGGAACGCGGTGGCGGCCGGATTGGTCTGCTGCGCGGCGGCGGCCTGCAACTGCTGCGCGCCGTCGGTCAGCACTTTTTTAAACTCCGCGGGGTTTGACGTCTGCAGCTGCTGCAATTGCTGGAACAGGGTGCTCACCTGCGAGAGATTGACTTGATCCGGCGAAGTGGTGGATGAAGTATTGGAAGTCGTGGATGCCAAGCTTCCGTTGAACGATTGAAGCTCCGCCAACAGTGAATTGTTGATCGTATTCAGCGTACTACCGATGGAACTCATTGAGTGAATGCTCCTTAAAGGCTCTTTCTTGGAAAAGCCCTGTCTCTGGAAAGCACAAAAGATCAGCCCATGCGCCGCTCCGCCACAACCGGTAGAGCCCGAATATGACCGCCTATTACGCCTTCATCTATCTCATCGGCTCCCATGTGCGCGCTCCTCTAGGGAATAATGTCCGATTTGCGAGGAGGTATGGAGCAATCCTAGCCGGCGGCCCTAGTCGGCGAGCCCTGATTTCGCCGCCGGACTCAGCCACGGACGCAGCGACGGGACGCAACGATAAGCCCCCCGAACGTGGCCGGAACGTGCGGCGGAGTGTGTGATATCTTCATTCAAGGGTTTGGCGGCTCATATACGCCGCTGCAAAATCATTGGTGGAGGCTTCATGCAGGATCTAAAATTTCCATGCGGATCGCTAAATCGCCGCGATGTTCTGAAGGTGCTCGGCGCCGCCGGCGCCATGGCCGCGGCCGCTAAGAGCGAGCTCTTCGGTCAGTTCATTAATAAGTCGGCGAGCAAGGCCGGGCGCATCGACGTCCATCATCATCATGTTCCGCCCGGTGTGATGCCCGGCGTTCCCGCACCCGCCGGCGCCAATCCGGCGGCGAACACCTTCGGCCGTGGATGGACTCCCGAGCGCACGCTCGAACAGATGGACAAGTACGACATCTCCGTCGCCGTCCTCTCGATGACGCAGATGGGCGACGTGCTCTACGACAACACGCAAAAAGGCCGCGACGCCGTGCGCAAGGGCAACGACTACGGAGCCTCCTTGATGGCGAAGTGGCCCAAGCGCTTCGGTCTCTTTACCGGCGTGCCTCTGCCGGATATCGACGGCGTGATGAAGGAACTCCGCTATGGCTTCGAAACGCTCAAGGCCGACGGCATCGGCATTTACACCAACGACAATCAAACCCACTGGCCGGGCGATCCGTATTTCGATCCGATGTGGGAGGAACTCAACCGCCGCAACGCGATCGTCTACATGCACCCTCTCGCGCCGCCCTGCTGCACCAAGCTCAACGATAGCGTCTCCACCGCGATGAACGAGTTCGATTTCGATATCACGCGCGGCTGCACCAGCATTCTGGCCAACGGCATTTTCCATCGCTTCCCGAACGTGAAGGTGATCATTCCTCACTCGGGCGGCACCATGCCGATGATCGCGGGCCGCATTCAGGATCGCTATCCCATGGATGCCAAGCACAAGGAATATATCCCCAACGGCGTCATCGCCGAATTGCAGAAATTCTATTTCGACATCGCGCACGCCAGCTTCCCCTGGCCCATGGCCGCCATGACGAAGTTCGCCAAGCCGGATCACATTCTCTTCGGCACGGATTATCCCTTCGAGCCGATTGAATCCACCGTGAACCAAATTCCAGGCTTGGGCTTCTCGCCGGAATTCTGGAAAGCGGTGGATCGCGATAACGCGGAAAAGATCCTGCCGCGATTTAAGGCGTAGAACGCACCGTGAGCCCCCTGCGTCAGCGTGGGGCTTAAAGGAACACTCGCCGCACTACTCAAAGATCTGCGACGGCGTGATTTCGACGCCGAATTCCGGCAACGCGAGCGCGGTCACTTCGCTCAGAGCGCCCTCGCATCGTCCGCCGTCACAGTGATACAACCGCTTGCCATGCGGATCCACCAGCCAGACGTGCGCTACGCCCCAGGCTTTGTATTCTTCGAGCTTTTCGCGCACGGCTCCCCAGCGGTCGTCCGGCGAAAGGATTTCAATCGCCACCAGCGGCGGCGTGTCTGGCACCGCGCCGGGCGGGACCCCTTGGTACACGCAGAGATCGGGAATGAGATAGACGCCTTCGCGCAGCTTTACCCGTAGCTCGGGACACGCATACAGGGAAAATTGCTTTCGCAAGGCCTCAAATATGACGCCCAGCAGCAATTGCACCCGGCTGTGAAGATAATCCGGCAAAGCTCGCTCCACCAGTTCGCCGTTCCGGTACTCGCGGTCGAGGTCCGGGAAACTGGTGTGCAAATATTCGGCAACGGACACACCGATGTTGGCGCCCATATTCGAAGCTTAGCGCATCTCGTGTGACGCGGCTTGCAATCCCCGCCCTGACGGGCCGGGGTTATAACCCCGCGGCGTGAGCCCGGGGATCCATCGCGCAGCTACAAGCCGCTCAGCAGTGGAATATCTTTCGCGGCCTTCGGCGGAGGGATCGATTTAATATACGCATAGACGTCGGCGAGCTCCTGATCGGACATGACCTGCGCGCGGAACTGTGGCATGCTGCTCGGCGGAGGATTGCGCACGAAGCCGATGAATCCGGCTTGCGTCAGCTTCGTCTGCATCAGGCGAGCTCCCGCGATGGTTCCCTGCCCGATGCGGCCATGACATTGATAGCAGCCATTTTTTACGAAAATCGCAGCGCCTTTGTCCACCTCGCCCGCGATGTCTTTCGACTGCGCGAAAGCACTTGCGGAAAATGCGAGCGCGAACGCCAGAAATGCGATGGACTTTTCCGCTTTATTCGCCGTCATTTTATTCGCTCCTCATAACGAAACAAACCACCTCTCACCAACAGCCCCGTGGCTGTCATCCCGATCCCGCAGGGCGGCATGAGGGATCTGCTTTTCTTAAGCCCCAAGCTGACGCATGGGGCTCCTCCCGGCTCGCACTACCGCGGCTGCGTGACCACGTCGATCAACGCCGGCTCACCGGCCTTCACACGCTCGATGCCGCGCTTGATCGCCGGACCCAAATCGTTCGGGTTGCTGATCGGCCCTTCCGAGTACAATCCATAGCCCTTTGCGATCGATGCGTAATCGATATTGGGATTGCTCAGTGCCGTGCCGATATCGGAGCGATCCACGCCGCGATTGTATTTCGCTCCGTACAGTTCGATATACATGCGCTCTTCGTGATAGGCGCGGTTGTTGTGCATGATCGCGAGAATCGGAATCTTATGATGCGCCGCGGTCCAGAACACGGCGGGCGTGTAGTTGAAATCGCCGTCGTCCTGAATGCTGATGGACCAGCGTCCATGCTTGCGATTGGCCAACGCCGCGCCCACCGATGCCGGAGCGTTATAGCCCACGCCCCCTCCGCCCTGCGCGCCGATGAATTGGTAATGCTTATCGAACTTCCACAAGCGCGAGGGCCAGCAACTGGAGTGGCGATCGTTGGATACCAGCGACCAATCTTCGTTCTTGATCTGCGCCCACAGCTCGGCGGCCATGCGCGAAGTGCTGACGGGGCTCGCGTCGAACGCCAGCGCGGCGGCTTCCACATCGGCCTGATGAGCTTTCAGATTCTCTTCGACGATCCGCTTGCCGCGCGCTTCAAACGCAATCCTGCGATCCGCCGTGGTCAGCTTCTTCACGGCTTCGATCAACTCCGGCAGCGTCGCTTCGGGATCGCCGACGACAGCGATATCGGCTTCTACGTAGCGCCCGAAATCCTGATAGTTCGATTTGTGACTCAGCTCCACCGCGGAGATCGTCATGACCTTCGCGCCGGGCTTCGTCACAGGACGCGTCTCCATGCCGTAGCGATTGATGGGCGTGGAGCGATGCAGCACGCCCCACAAGTCCTCGCCTTCCAGCGCCAGAATCGCATCGGAATCCGAAATATTCGGAGTGGCGCGCGCGTTACCAGGCCGACCCGCAAGAGGATGATGCGTGGGGAAGTTCATGCGCATGCGCTGGTCGTAAACACGAGCTTGCAGCGCCTCGGCGAGTTCCACCAACAAGTCGATTCCTTTAGGCGTGCGTGCGGAGCGTCCGGTGACGATCACGGGATTTTCTGCGGCCACCAGAATGCGCGCAATTTCCAGAACCGAAGCCGGATCACCGATGGGCGCGGCGCTTTGCACCAGCTTGGGGATGCGGAGCTTCTCGCGGATCGGCTCCTCCTGCAGTTCGCCATCGGCGACGATCACGACGGGCTCCATCGGAACGGTGGTCGCAATTTTATACGCGCGCACGGCGGATTCGGCGAAGTGCGTCAGCGTATTCGGGGTGTCATCCCACTTGGTGTAATCGCGCACCATGGCGGCGGCGTCTTGCACGCTGTGTTCCCACTCGGCGGCGCCGCGGCGATAGTTGGCGTCCAGAATATTTCCGAGCACCACGTAGATCGGCACGCGATCGGCGTAGGCGTTGTAAATCCCCATGGACGCGTGCTGCAGCCCGACGGTGCCGTGCGCCATGATCATCATCGGCTTGCCTTCGATCTTGGCGTAGCCGTGCGCCATCGCGGCCGATTGTTCCTCGTGGCAGCAGGTGAGCAGCTCCGGCATTTTGTTGCCGCCGTAGTTGATCATCGATTCGTGCAGCGCGCGGAAGCTCGACCCCGGATTCGCCGCGCAATATTCAATGCCCAGCGTCTTGAGGACGTCGATCATGAAATCGGAACCGGGCTTTTCGTTGCCCTTAACCTCGACGGCCGCCGTGCCTTCGGCGGGACTGCTGCGCTGCTCTTGCTGGGGTTTGGCTAGCGGCGCCTGTGCGGCTAACGCTGCAACTCCCGCTGCGCCTCGTAGAAATCCGCGACGATCAGTTTTTGATTTCGACATGTGATCTATCTCCCATGAATCAAAAGTTATTATGTCATGCCGCGCGCGGCGAGGGTGCATTAGATCGGCTTAACCGACGGTCGTGCTATCCTCGAATCGTAATGGTGCGGCCTAGCTCGATCAAACGGTATAACTTAGGGTAGGTGCTATGGATGCCAGAAGCCGTCGGATTATGCCTTGTTATGCCGCCCGCCGCTTCCGGAGTGCTTCCATCACACGGATCAGCCGATTTGTGGGGATTGTCTCAAAGAGCACTTGATCCGCTTTCACGACGTCCCTCCGGATGGGGTTCAAACGTTCATTGACGATGAGATTGCACCGGCGAGCCCCTAACGCTGTAACGAGCCCGCACCGAGTTCGGACGCTGCGCGGAGAGCGCGGAACCACCCCGAAAGACAATTAGGGCCGACCGCTTTCGCGACGAGCCCTATTCGAAACAGATTTGTCCGGCCCCGTGCGTAAGCGCGGGGCTATGCGTCAGCAAGGAATAGCCCCAAGCTGACGCATGGGGCTGGGTACCTTACTTATAGACCGGAGTGACCGGCTTGGCGACCAGGAAGTCCGGATTCGCGCCCTTGCGAGGCACGAACTTCTGCACGCGGCCAGCGTCGACTTCGGCGACGTACAGATTGCCTTCCGAATCCACGCTGACGCCGTGCACGCCCCACATGCCGCCCGGGAACATGCCCATGGTGCCGAAGGTGTACAGCAGGTGGCCTTCGAGATCGTACTGCACCATCTTGTTGGTATCGCGGTCGAACGTCCAGATGGTGTGGCCGGAGCCGATGTACAGCAGGTGCAGGCTGGACGGTTCGGCGTTGATGTGCCACTCGCGCAGGTATTTTCCGTCTTCGGTGAAGACCTGGATACGATGGTTGTTGCGATCGTTGACGAACACGTTGTGCGTCTTGGGGTCCACCGCTACGCCGTGGACGTTGCTGAAGTAGCCGGGGCGCGTCTCGTAGTGGGTGTCCTGATTGTTGCGCGGTCCGCCCTTGATGCCCCAATCCTTGATGAATTTGCCGCTTTTATCGAACTTGGCGACGCGCGTTCCGGTGTAGCCGTCGCTGACGAAGAAGTCTCCGTTCGGCAGCCAATCGAGGTACGTCGGACGGTTGAAGTGAGTCGCATCCGCGCCTTCCACTTCCGGCGTGCCGATGGTTTGCAGCAGCTGCTTGCCATCGTGCGTGAAGATGTAAATGGCCTGCATGTTGTCGTCCACCACCCACACGCGCTTTTCGGGATCGTACGGGCTGATATAGACCGAGTGAGGGCGGCGGAACAACTTGTCCCATTGATTCCACACTTCGATAATCTTGCCTTCGCGATTCACAACGACCAGGCAATTCTTCCATTCGGCATCGCGGCCGAGTTCGCGGTACGGCGGTCCCTTGATTCCGAGCTTGGTGGATTTTCCTTCCCACGCCGTCAACCATTCCGACATCGGATTATCCGTGCCGCCGGTGCCGGGCAAAGATGCCGTGGTCGCATCGCGCCAGAAACCCGCCACCGGGAACGTGATGCTGGGACCGGCTTGCGGAACCAGCTGCGCCTTCGGCGGAGCCATCTTCGGCAGCTCGCCGCGGAACAACATATAAATACGATCGGGGCTTTCGGCGAAAACGCTTTCGCCCGCGCCATAAGTCCACTTTTCGTTGCCCGGCAGGGTGCTGATATCCTGCGGCCAATTCTTCACCACATCATAGGCACCCGAAATGTCCTCGGCTCCCAGCCCTCCGGGCACTGCGGCAAATCCCGTGCCCGGCGCGTTCTTGGCCTGGACGGGAGCGATCTTACTGGAGACCGCCAATCCGATTCCGATGCCGACTGCGACGAGCAGCAGCATGACTCCATTTTTTTTCATTCGATAAAACCTCCAACCCAGCGTGTCCGCGGCACCATCGTGGGCCGCTCGCAAGACTTTATCACATTGGGGGGTGCGGTGCCTGAAGTAATGCTGAGGGAGAAGACAGGAAGTGTGGCGTCCAGCCCCATGCGTCAGCTTGGGGCTATCCCGATCACAGCAAAAGCCCCACGCTCACGCATGGGGCTGGGTTCAATCGCTACCGTTCGATCCGCCGGCGCAGTGCGAGCAATCCGAGCAGCGCGCTGCCGACGAGGAGGATGCTGGTGGGCTCGGGGACCGTCGTCAGGCTTCCGGTAGTGACGCCGAATTGCGCCGTGCTGCTGGTTCCGGCCAGCGACAATGTCGTACAGGTGGATCCGAAATTTGCGGCAGAACAAAGAGGTCCGCCTGCGTAATTGAATAGTGTGGTCACGGGAAGATAGAGCACTACATACGGGTAGTAGGTAGTAGCGTCCGGCTGGCCCGAAATTTCATAAGCGAAATAGTTCGGGTTGTATCCTGTCCCCGAGTAGTTGAAGCTCACCGTAAAAGACAGCGGGCTCGACACCGTCAGGCTCGAAGACTCAACGAGGCCCGCGAAAGTGTCGATGACCACGTCGCCGCTTAACGTCGCGCCGTCAGACAGCACGCCGGCGACATTGAACGTGGTGATCTGGTCCGCGCGCATCGCTGGCGCGAAGAGGCCAAATGCTGCGAGGCAAGAATTGCAGAGCGTCTCAATGACATTCTAGTGAACACTAAATTCCCCCTCGCTCAGAGGCTTTTTTGGAAATGCCCAGGCAATTAAGTCCTGGTCGACCCGAATAGGTTTCAGTTTATCGCCAATCCTCCCCTGGCCGTCAAGTGAATTTCACATGTTTGTTTCGGGCGAAATCGGCGACGAGGTAATAGAAGTACCGGAGGAAGGAGACAGAAGACAGAAGTCAGGAGTCAGAATGGCTTCAGTGCTGCGGTCGTCTCTTGATGAAAAGCAGATCCCTCACCCCTGCGGGGATTCGGGATGACCAGTTAGAGGTGAGACGCGTTGCTGGTGAGGGCGCCCTCGCCGCTATCTAAACGCTCAGCACCGGGTCATAGCGAGTAACGAAGCAGCCGACGGTTGCACCTCAGCGTCTACTCTCAACGTTAATCCATGCGTTGTCATTCCGAGCGATCCCGCAAGGCGGGAGACGAGGGATCTGCTTTTAGTAAAAAGACGCCCTCAGCACCTTTTTTATTCTGTCTCCTGACTCCTGTCTCCTCCGTCAATTCAGCGGCACGCTGATTTCGAGACTCGCGCCCTGCCCCGGACTCGATTGCAGCAGCAGATCGCCGCCCAGCATTCTCACGCGCCGCTTGATGCTGGCCGGGCCCATGCGCATCAGTTCGAGCTCGTCCAAATTGAAAGCCCCGCTGAAGGGAAATCCCCCGCCGTTGTCCTCCGCCTTCATCTCGATTTTGTGGCCGCGCAGGCCGACGGAAACCGCGACGCGCGAGGCTCCCGAATGCTTGTAGATGTTGTGCAGCGTCTCGCGCACAATCTGCAGCAGTTCGAGCGAAACTTCGGTCTGCGAGGGATCGTTGATTTCGCCGCTCGAAAAGCTCGCCGTGATGCCCGTGTCGCGCTGGAACTGTTCCACCATGCGGCTCAGCGAGGATCCCAGGCTGGCTCCTTCATCCACGGGCCGCATGCTGCGCACGAAGCCTCGCAACTCGGTGACTTGATCGCGGCACAGGTCCTGCAGTTGTTTGAGTTCCACCATCGCGGCTTGCACGTCGCGCCCCAGCAGCTTCTTGATGACTTCCAGACGTATTTGGAAGCTGATGAAATTCTGCAGCGGACCGTCGTGGAAATCGGCGGCCACGCGCTGGCGTTCGGCTTCTCTGGCACCTTCCGCATCGGAACGGACCATCACGTTGTGACGCAACACGCGGGACATGCGGGCGTCCATTTGATCTTTGTGCAGAGCGAACCCGGTCGCGAGCGCGCCCGCGGCGACCGAGAGCCAGAAGAACGATCCCATTCCCGTTCCCAGCCCGATCAGCAGCGCGGCGCCCGCGGCAACCACGATCACCCGCGGGTAGGGATGCAGCATCGCCGCCGAGGCCAGCAAGCATCCCAGCGCCAGCGCCGGAGCCCACGCCAACGGAATCAGCCACAGGCAATAAGCGAAGAACGCCGCGTCGATCGCCAGCGCCACTACCGCCGTTGGCCGGGGAGCCGAGCGGATTTCATACAGCGTGCCGGCCGCGAAAATCGCGTAGGCCACCAGGAACGCCAGCGAGGCGCTGACGCGCGCGCCATCCACAAACGGGTAGGCACCGAGGGTGGCAAAGGCCAGCGCCACGCGCGCCACTCGCAAGGCCAATCTTCCGCGATAAGAAAGCATATTTACGTTGTATACGGATCAGCGTTTATACAGGAACAAACGGTGGCTGCGGCCCTCGCCGTCGTCGTCGATGTCAAGCGTCTTCAGCGGAGTCCACTGGAAAAATTCGAAGTCGTGCGCCACAATGCGCGCACCTTTCTTTAATTGCTTCTCGAGAATCGGCGTCACTTTGGAGATGGCCACAGGCAATAGATAAATCGTCAGGACGTCGGCCGAAGAATAGTCCTGCTCAAGGAGATCTCCTTGAATAATGTTCGCCGTGGGAGATAATTTCAGCGCGCGAATCCTCTCCGTGCTCTGCTTCACCAGGGATTCGTCGAGTTCCACGCCGTATGCATTGGCCTTGAACTTGCGCGCGGCCATGATGACGATGCGCCCATCGCCCGAGCCCAGGTCGTAGACCTTTTCGCCGGCCTTGACGCCCGCGAGCTCCAGCATCTTTTCGACGATGGTGTTCGGTGTCGGATAATACGGCGCAATCTTTTTGTCGTCCGTTTCAGCCTTGGCTTCGGACTTTGCTTCGGACTTGACGCTATCGGCCTTTTGCTGCGCCGCGAACAGCGTGAGCGTCGCGACGAGGGCCGTCATTAATAAGAGAAGGAGCGCCATCCGCAGCCCCAGGAAACCACTTCGCGAACTGTTCATGGCAAACCCTGCATTACGGTTCAATATACACGCGCACGCGATTGCTGGCAGCGCCGCCCATATCCACGTATAATTCCGCCGGACCGTAGTTGACGATCTTCGGCACGGTGATTTCCACCAGATACAATCCCACGTAGCCCGGCGCCAACACCGCGCGTGTCACTTCCACCGGGGTGCGATCCAGATACACATTCACCGCACCTGCCACGCGCGGAGTATTCTCCACCGGCGCGGCCAATCCCGCGGGCCACTCCGGCGTCACGCGCCCCAGGCCCGAGGCCAGAATTTGGACCCGGCCGCCGGAATGCGCCGGAGTCATCGCATCCAGCATCACGCCGCTCTCGCCATCGAGCAGCATCGGCGTTCCATCGGGACCCGTGAAAATCGCGGGAGCCGCCGCCGCCACCGTCAACGGCGCGAACGTCATTCCCGTCGCGCCCGATGTCGCCGTCAACGCCAGCGAATTTCCCGTTACGTCAAAAGGCACCTGCAATTGCGACGTCCCGGCAGCGGCGCTCAGCACCGGAATCGTCGCGTCGCCAGCACGCGCCGCCGATACCTGGGCACCTAGAATGCTGATCAACGATCCAGGAGCCACCGCGCGCGCCACCAGATCCGCCGCGCTCACCACCTTGGGATCCAGATACCGATGCGGCGCCAGCGTGGCGTAAACGCCGAAGCCTTCCATTGCGGCCCACAACTGATTTCCCGGCCCGTCCAGCTTCACATCCACCGCAGGCACGGCCGGCAAACCAGAGAGCGCCGTCCAATGGGGAGTGCCTCCCAGGCTTGCCAAATCGGCATAGCCCGCGAAAACTCCTGCGTCGGTAGCGATGTAGATCGCCCCGCTCGCGGCATCGGCCGTCACGCCGTGCGCCGCGATGTCAGGCAAATTCGTGGTGAGGTTATCCCACACCGCGCCGCCGCTGATCGTATGCAGGACATGCGCCTTTTGATCGATCGCCGTGGCCGTCGCCGGAGTTTTCCCGAACACCGCAATCGCGATGCGCGCGTCCGTGGCGTTCACCCAGATGCGTTCCACCGCACCCGAGCCCGTCGCCGCGTAGGCTTGCCACGTCTGCCCTCGATCCGAAGATGTGCGCAACTGCCCGTCGGCCGTTCCCGCATAAACGGTATTCCCCGATAGGGCGACCGCCGTAATCCGGGTTCCCGCCAGCGCCCCCAACGCGCCTCGCAGTTGCGCCTCGGTCACAACGTCGGAATTATCCGCCGCCAGCCACACCTGCTTTTCTCCCGGAGGCCATTCCGCCGCACGATTCCCCACCAGCTCCACCCGTACTCCCTGCCCCGCCTCCGGCAAATCCAGCAACCGCGCCACCGGCAAATTCGGCAGACCGTCGTTTAAGCTGGTCCAGGATTTTCCGGCGTCGGCCGAGCGAAAAACTCCCTGCTCTGTGGCCACGGCGATTTCGTCAGGATTCACCGGCGACGTCGCAATATCCCGTAAAGCCCCAGGAACATTGGCCGATCCCGGCGCCAACCCCAGCACATTCGCGCGGGCAACGGTCGGCTGGTCTGACGAAGCCGCCCAGTTTTCCAAATCGGACGTCTGGTAAGTGATCGCTCGCGGGGTTCTTATATAAAGTGCTCCGTCCGCCGAGTACCACACCCGATCGACGGCTCCTGAAACCGATCCCACTAGGCTTGGGGCTCCGCCCGACGCGTAACTTCCGGCGTCCAACGCGTAACTGCCGACATGCCGCCAGTCTGCAGCCGGACTCTGGGCGAGCGGGCCTTGAGCGAACGCCGTCGCGGGCAGGATCGCGCAAGCCAGGAGGATCGCCGGCACGTAATTTTTACATGCCTCGTTGTTGCGCGCGTCCTTTTTGGACCCTGGGTCCTCTTTACACATCGACGAGTCCATTGTATCCATTTATCTATCGGCGGCTACAGTCAGAAGTTGCTGATTCCGATAGATTATCAACAGGAAAAGTTCCCGGATACCCACTTGCAATTGCAATTTTGGTGGTACACTGACTTTTAGTTTCATGGCACCCGCGATCACTCTTCGTGGCCTGAGGTTGTCGCTCATGGCGACTGCTTGGGCATTTGCCATCGTGTGCGCAACGTTGTGTATTTCCAGTGCTTCGGCACAAATGCTCCCCTCCGACGCGGGCAACTACGCTGCCAAAGTGATGACCCAAAGCGGGCAAGTCTCCGTTCTCAAGGATTCCCAGCCCTGGGCCCTCAGCGTAGGCGATAGCGTGCAAGCAAAGGACCTTATCCTTACTGGTCCTGACGGCCACGCCATCCTGCAGGTTTCCGATGGCAGCACGTTTGAAGTTTACCCGAATGCGCGCGTCGTTTTCCGTAAGAATCCTCCGAATTGGAGGGATTTTGTCGACGTTCTGGTGGGCCGCGTGCGCGTGCACATTCAGCATTACGGCAATGTTCCGAATCCGAATCGCGTAATTACTCCGACCGCCGTGATCTCGGTTCGCGGTACTACGTTTGACGTCTCTGTGGATGACGACGACGAAACCACGCTGGTGGAAGTAGAAGAAGGCGTCGTGGATGTGCAACACGCTTTGCTGCCGCGCGGCGATCCAAAAGTTTTGATGACCGGCGATTCGATCAAGGTCTACCGCAACGAACCTCTCGAAGCGCACCTGATCGACAAGAGCACCGTCGCACGCCAGGTTGTGCGCTCGATGATTGACGCGGTGACGACGATCGTCACTCGCATGCCTCACGGACTGGGAGCGAGCGGCGGCGTTCTCGGTACCGGCGGTGGTGCCGTGGGCGATACGCAGAAGGTTCCGCCTCCTCCGCCACCGCCGCCGCCGTCGGCTCCACCTCCGGCACTGTAATCGAACGCCTGCTTTTTTGGCGGACTGAAGTCCGCCGCAAGCTGAAGCTTGCCCCACAAACCCTCGCTGTGATCTTCTTGCTACCATGGTTGCAGCGCTGACCTCACGGCAGCGACTACCGAACCCTGCAGCCCCAGCTACTGGGCCGCATGTAAGTCCGGGACTTGATCTTTATGACAGGTACCAAGGCGATGCTGAGCGTTTCCTCCCGTCCATCTTTAATCCCCATCAGCTGCTTTGGTCCACAACACCAAGGAGCTGAAGTATGTCTGTTCAAACGTTTCTCCACGCCAAGGCCGAAGGCCGCAGGCTTTCGATGGTCACCTGCTACGACTACACCTTTGCGCGCCTGCTCGCGAAAAGCCCCATTGATGGCATCCTGATCGGCGATAGCGCGGCGATGGTCATGCACGGCCACAACTCCACGCTCGCGATCAGCGTGGAAATGATGCGCCTGCATACCGCGGCGGTCGTTCACGGGGTGACTCAAAATGGCACCCCCGAGAAATTCATCGTCGCCGACATGCCGTTTCTGTCGAATCGCAAGGGCGTCGTCGCCGCGCTCGATACGGCGCAAGTCCTGATGGGCGCCGGAGCACACGCCGTGAAACTCGAAGGCGTCGACGGCCACGAAGACGTGGTCGAGCGGTTGGTCGAAAGCGGCATCCCCGTCATGGGCCACCTCGGGATGCAGCCGCAATCGGTCAACGCCTACGGAGGCTTCCGCGTGCAGGGCCGCACGGAAGATTCCGCGCACAAAATCATTCGCCAGGCGCGGACGCTCGAAAAACTCGGAGCGTTTTCCATCGTGCTCGAATGCATCCCCGCCGAGCTCGCGCGCGAAGTCACCGCCGCCGTGCACGTGCCCGCCATCGGCATCGGCGCGGGAGCCGGATGCGATGGACAAATCCTGGTGCTGCAGGATCTGCTCGGCATGAACGTCGATTTTCAGCCGAAGTTCGCGCGCAAGTTTGTCGATGGCGCATGCGCCGTCAAGCAAGCCATCGCGCAATACGACGCCGCGGTGAAAGACGGCTCGTTCCCCTCCGCCGAGGAGAGCTACGCGTAAATGCAAGTTTGGAACACGGCCTCGGCGTGGCTGGAATATCGTAAAAACATCACCGGACGCAGCATCGGATTTGTTCCCACCATGGGAGCGCTTCATCACGGGCACGGCTCGCTGGTCGAACGCTGCCGCCGCGAGAACGACATCGTCGTCGTCAGCATCTTCGTCAACCCCACGCAGTTTAACGATCCCAAGGATCTCGATCGCTACCCGCGCACGCTCGACGCGGATCTCGCGCTGCTCGAGAGCCTCGGCACC
>Ga0182030_10010482_pt1 | contig 18813 bp, 18 predicted proteins | sample 812S3MmetaG_FD_121299 | JGI IMG/M metagenome (GOLD analysis project Ga0182030, IMG submission 121299) | Permafrost microbial communities from Stordalen Mire, Sweden - 812S3M metaG (Illumina Assembly) | ecosystem: Environmental > Terrestrial > Soil > Wetlands > Permafrost | place: Sweden...
ACCGATTCTCCGCCTCCCTCGACCGCGTTATTCGTAAAAGCACTAGACGCAAACAACAACCCAATCTACACCAATGGCCAAGAGGGTTTTGAAATCGACTTCTCAACATCCCCACCAACCATATGCAATGGCGTCATTGGCCATTGTCAATGGAATCCCCAACCCCTTTCGTCCATTTACCAGATCATCAAACCCACAACTACGAATCCCATTACCCTCACGACACCTCATGCTGGACAGATCGGACTCCTTTCCCCCCTAGATCAAATTCCTGAGTTCCAGCGTTATAGCATCGCGGGGGATGATCGTGCGTTTGCCGCATTGGTCACAAGAGCATTTCGCATCATTTCTGAATCAAATGATTTAGTATATCCGGCAAACATCAATGCCTTGCGATATGGAATGCAAGCATGGCAATATGAAGATATCGACGATTTGCTGCGAGCCAACACGTATTGGCAAATGGCATTTAAAGCCTTAGATGAGGAACTTGAAACTTTTCAATCCAACGCAACACAATCAAATCTCAATGTGCAACTTCGGGCATTCGCACCAAGAATTAGAAATTTGATATGAGCTTTAATAATTATCTCAAGGCATTTAATAAGACCTTATCTGCCTCAATGTTCGACCACGATGATACACCGAATTATCAGCTACTATCCGAACAGCTAACAGATGATGGTGAGGAATCTCCATTTGCCGCAGCCTTCACAGACGAATCTCCGATCAACGAATTGTCACCAGCCGAAAATACAGCGCAGACTTGGACAAGGAAATCCGAAGATAAGAATAGTGATTTGTATTTTACAAACCTTTACAGCAACGCGATCACCAAAAAGGCCGCACCAAGAGTTCCGCAAGGAGTTGACATCTCAAGCTTAACCCCACAAGATGAATGGGATGCAAAGTTCGCAAAAAATCAACCATTGCAAACTGGAACCAAAGAGATAAAGATGTCCGGCCCGCAGGGGTCTGGATTGGTTTCTGGCGGCTTGAGTAAAGGACAGGAAACACCAAACCCAAATCCAACAAAACCCGGATCATACGCAGATCGTCAGGAATTTGCCAAACGCATGAAAATGTCAAGAACCGATTATTACAACTTCTTTAGGAGAATCAATGCCGTACCCAATTAATCCACAAGAACGTTTCAAGCAAGCTCTCGCAATAATGGCGAGAATGAAGCTTGGTGAACAAAAAGAAGCTGACACGCAAGAATACCGTGAGCAGAATCTCTCCTTACGAGAAGCAAGATTTCAACTTGCGCAAGAACAAGCCCAAGTCAAAGAGCAAGGTGACTTGTTAAAGACACAACTTCAAAGACAGCAGATTCAGCAAACAGGCGCAGCACAAGAACTCATTGCTGAACTAGACCCAGAGAGTTTGTATTTTCCAAAAGCACTCAATACAATTAGGTCGATGTATCCAGAGGCTTTCAAAAATCCCGATTCTGTTCCCGCAGTAGCAGCAACTCAGATGCAACAAACGCATGAGAAATTGCTGGCTTATCATATTGACCAAGCCAAAGAACTTGGACTTCCATTAGACGACCCCAACTCCAATCCCGGTTTCGACAAAAACACAGGGAAAATTGATTGGGATAAAGCTCGAAAAAATAGAGAAAGTTGGAACCAACAAAACGCCGAAAAGCTCAATCTCAAGCCATCCAAAATGGACGCATCAGGCGCGGTGTCTTTTTCAAATCAATCTGAACTTCAAGATGATCGTCAAGATGATACCGCCAAAAGAGCAAAAGCCGCAGCCGAAGAAAAAGACAAATGGCGGCAGGCATATTCCAAACGTCGCGATTTGGAAGATTACGCAAGAGCCAAAAAAGATTCAATCGCAACACAAGCCAATGTTGAAATGCTGACACAACAACTTGCAGCCGATCCGAAAGCAGTTGATAAAGACAAAGTTCCGATTGCTGACAAGCTTGCTACCGCGCAAACGGCATTAAAGGAACACAAGCAAATCATTGATATGCTGGCTCCACAAGAGCAACCAGCACAGCCACAAGACAACTTTGAAGTAGGCAAGCAATACAAAGACGCACAAGGAAATATCGGAACATACAAAGGCAACGGACAGTGGGAATAATATATGGCTTTCGATCCCTCTAGCGCAACGCTGATTGAACCTTCGAAGAAGTTCGACCCATCAACGGCGACTGAAGTTGGTTTGCAAAATACAAACCAAGCTGATGCGGGGATGCTCAAAGCGATTAATGCATCGAGAGCATTATCAGGTTTAGCATCTGTAACTTCCCTCGACGAAACAAAAGGCGAATCAGTTTCCCCCATAGACCAACTTCAATCCACGACATTCTCGACAACGATGGCGATAGTTAAGGAGAATGTGAGAAGGTATCTAACTCCGATTTTAGGTGAAACAGATTTACAAAAGGCTGAACGTATCGTTCACGAAAAGGGTGCATTTGAAAAGGCGCAAGAAATTCTACCAAAGGTTGTGGTAAATTCGACTAGCGCAACAGCCTCCTATACGGGTGGAGCGTTGCAAACTCCGCAAATGGAAGTCAGGGGCGAGGATAGCCCGTTAATGACTGGCATTAAGGCTGCTGGAAATAACATCATTGGCTTGATTGATTTTGCACTCTCACCAGTGGGCTTAGGAACACTTGAACTCGGAACTATTGCTAAAGGAACCGGAACTATTGCAAATGCCGCAGGTTTAACTGTTTTAGGAGCCGAAGTCAAGTTTACAAAAGACCTTGCAACAAGTGCTGTTGAACAATTGCAAATTGCAACAGACCCAACCAAATCCGCGAATGAACGTGTAGCAGCTGGTGTGAATGCTACTGCCGCAATTATTGGTTCAGGCATGATTGCGATTCACGCAGCCAAAGGTGACGAAGGTGCTGCGCGACGACAAGAAGCGGAAAATAAGATGCGCGAGGATTTGAAAAAAGTTCCAACCGAACATCTGGAAGCTTTCTTGCAGAACGAAGACTTTAAGAAGAAATGGCAATATGATACTAAACTAATCGAAGCGGAACTTCTTGAACGTCGTGGGCAACAGACAACCCCGGAAACATCTAAAGCCGCAGCCGAGATTGTAAAAGACAAACCAACTGAAAATGAAACTCCCACACCATCACAAGGGCAAAAAGAAGCACCAGCATCAAAAGCTTCTGAACCAGTTGCGGGACAAGGAGACACGAAAACAGCTACAGTTGAACAACCAGTTGGAGATAAGCCTGCCGATTCCCAAGGAGAGATTGTAAAAGACAAACCCGATCAATTGGTTTCTTCCCCCCTAGAATCTCCCGCGATTCGAAACGAAGATGGAACAATCTCAAAAGGCAAGGATCACAACGAAATTTTAAAGTCACAAGGCAAACCAACCATCGAGAATCCAACTGAGCGTGAGCAGAATCCAAACATGGGTTTTGTAGATCAACAAGGCAACTTCTTGTCGAGAGAAGAAGCTGCCAAACGTGCTGAGGAACATGGACAGTTGACGACAGATGAGACACCTGAAAAGTTGCATTCATCTGATTTGCAAAATACAAACGAACCAGCTTTCGCAAAAGCAAAAAGAGTTCTTAGCGATATTCGTGGCAACGATAATCAATCACAAGGAATCTTATCCAATCTTTCAAGCCCAACTTTGCGAAATCTAATAACATCTTGGGCTGAACGGGTTAAGACAGCAATGAATTGGGGAAAAGCAGCAATTGAATATACAAAAGGAAAAGATGTTCGTAATCTTGTTTCCGCAACCTTTGATGCTGTAGATAATAAGGCTGGACAATTGGCAAAGCGTTGGAGTAAATCTGTTGAACTTTCTTTAGGACAAAAGTCGGGAAGCACAGCAGATAAGGCTGCGACTTTTGTGCGTCAAGCAAATGGTGATCGCGAAACCATGCTGAAAAAGCTTGAAGCAATTCGTGGTAAAGGTTTCGATGATGTAATTGATTACGCAATTCGTAATTGGGATTCGTTAGAAAAGGCAGCCAATACAGCTAAGAAAGCTACGGATGCTGTTTACGCAGAGCAGCAAGCAAACGGAATTGAGTTTAATTATCGAGATAACTATGTAAAGGGTTCTTATCACGACGCTTCTGGAAAAATAATTTTCGATGAGACGCGTGGTTTAGGTGGAAGTTCTTCAAGTAAAAATGCTAAAGTCTTTAATGATTATGCTGAAGCTATTGCTGCTGGATTTGTCCCAAAAGAACTGTCTCTTACAAGTTTAACTGAAAATGTGATTCAAAATGGTTTACGGTCTGTTGAACGACGCAAGTGGGCCGAATCTTTAAAGAGTGTGGACGCTCCAAGTGGAAAACCACTTGTGGGTGAAATGGAAACCCATCCAGTTACGGGTGATAAGGTTCTTCCAAAGGGCTATACGCAAGTCGAAATCTCTCCAGGAAATTTTAAACCAGTTGAAGAGAATTTTGCATCTACAATTCGTGCATTAACAACGCCTTCGTTAGTTCCAAGATTTATAATGAATGCTTGGGCAACGGTTAAACATAATAAACTTGCTTTTGATTTTTTTCATGGTTTTCGTTTAGGTCAACTACAGATGGGATTTGAGGGAAAGTTAAAACCAAGTTATCATAAGGGCTTAGCTTCGTTAGAATACTTTAAAGATGATCTTGCCGAAGCAGTAAAACAAGGGAAGATTAAGCAACATGAAGCTGATTACGCAACTAAGAATTACGAAATTTTAGATAAGCTTGTTTCTGCCGGATTGAATGTTGGTAAGGTTTCTGATGCGTTATATAAGGATACAGCGAGATTTGCACCAGGATCAAGACGGGTAAACAATTTTATCTTTGATAAATTGCAACGAGGTATAGCCATTGAGTCCGGTATTTATGCCTTTAAGCGAAATCAAAATTTGCATCCCGAATGGTCTGAACAACAAATCTTACGACAAACCGTAAAAGATGTAAATACAGTTTATCGAAACATTGGAAATCAAGGCATTTTAAGAAATAAAACATTTCAAGATTTAGCTCGTATTTTGTTTCTTGCTCCACAATGGTTTGAGGGCGGTTTGAAATATGAAATTACTGGATTACATAATTTAGCAAAAGCTGGTATAGATATTCCAAAACAACTTTTAGGCGATCCAAAATCTTTAGCAACAAAGGTAAATATCGGAAATGTCGGTAAGGGAATGGGAACAGGCTTGCTTGCATATTTTGTTGGTAATCAAGTTATTAACATGCTTACAACCGGAAAACCCACATGGGAAAATCCGGATGGACATAAATTAGATGCTTTTATTCTGGATAAGCTCGAAGATAGTAAAGGTTATTATCTTCCAACATGGGGTGTTTTTGCTGAAACATCGGGTGACGCAACAACGAAAGTTGCAGACGGTAAGAATCCATTAGATGTTACAACTGGAATTGTAAAAAACAAATTTCATCCGATGATTGGCGCCGGTCGTGATCTTTTTTGGGGAACAAATTTTTACGGAAAGAAGCTTGGGAATTTAGAAAGATTTACACAAGCAGCGAAAGATATTGCACCTATTCCATTGACTATCGGTGGACTTACTTCCGGTGTTAAAGGAGATATAGAAAAGCAATTATTATCTACCTTGGGTGTAAAAGTGAAACCAAATTATAATAAAAAGGGTAAGAAAGTATCAACAAAATTTAATCCAAATAAACTACCAAAATGATAAAAGCCGCAATCATCATAGCTTTAGCAATCATAATTTCTACACTAATTGCGACATGCACTTGGCAGGATTCGATTCGTCAACGTGCTGAAAATTCTACTCAAGCATTCATTAAAAGTTTGTAAATTACAATCTTATGGCCGCACCAAGAGAAGAAAATCCAATTCGCAATAAGCCTTACGTGCAATCGTATGATGTGGGAGATAATGCTTTTCCGATCTTGGCTGTAAAGTATGAACCGAAAGCTGCCGGATATATTCTTCCGGCAGCATACGCTCATTTCACAGATATAAAGGATTTAACAAAGTATCCAAATCATGTTTTTGTCGGTTCGACTCCGCTAATGGATTCCGATCAACGCGTTGAGCACATCTACATGATTCTTCCTGGGCCGTGGATGTATTCGTTCAAGGTGCAGGAACGAAGCGGCGATGTATGGATCATCAAAAAACGCAAGAACATCGCAGGGGACATCATTCCCAACGTGGTAATCGCCCCATCCATCCACGCTCCCAGAACATGGGCGGCGAACTATGCCTACAACGAGGGGGACATGCTTTTCGTGGGGAGCACCAATCTTGAATACGTCTGCTACAAGTCAGGAACCAGCGGATCAAGCGCACCGGCATGGGGGACGGCAATTTACGGAACATTCACGGACAACACCGTGACTTGGATGACAATTCCGAAAACGGCATATCCCATCATCGCCACCGAGCGCGAGGACATTACCGACGATCTTTCGTGGGAGGTTGTCACATGGATTCCGACTAGCCAGTTCTCAACTTACGCAACTGCCCTGCATTATCAGGGCATGATGGCCGTGCAGTTCCCGGCCCTGCTCAATTCATGGATCGCCAACCTGTCACCGGATGCCGCGCATCGGCCAGCGTTCCCCGGCTACGTGGTGGCTGACATTTACGAGTGGTATGTCATTTCCGCAACCAAACCCGATATGTCGGCACAGTTCACACCACGGGTCGGGCAGACCGTTCCGGTTGGCAGTAGCGTATTTCAGAATGTTCTTGTGGACGGCAATTACTTCGCTTATCTAGGCTACTACGCTCCGACCGGCGCAAGCACGGTCCTGCACCGATGGATTGCAGATTCGATCCCGTCCTATTCGGCTTATATCGGGGCCGTGACGCTCCAGAACCCGCTTAACGCAATCCTGAGTGTGACCGCCGAGGATATTCATGTTGTTGGAACAAACACCAATTTTGGAACGGATGTTCAGGTTGGGGATGTGTTCTTTGGGATTTACACGCTCACCGGCACACCGTTGACCGTGGCGACCATCACGGACGCCACACACCTGACGCTTTCCGCAGGATGGCCCGACATAACATCGGCTGATTATCCGCTGGCATGGTGTGGAGTGACACGACCCGGCACCGGACAGATCGGCAACCCGATGTTCATCTTTGCCGAAGCTGAACCCATGGCCTACGCACTGCTCTGGCGGTGTATTGCGAAATCAGTCATTGCGAGGTAACTTTATGGCACTCGAAGATTTGGGACATTTGCAAGATGCGCCGTTTGTAAAAGACAAACCGCAACTTATATCGAAAGACGCGAAGCAGAATGGAGCACAGGCGAACACCCCGGATATCAAGCTGAATCTCGTCGGTAATGGAGGCGTCCAGGCGTCGGGCTCTGGTTCACAATGGATCGTTGATGGCAGCGACCTGCAAAAACAGATTGACAACATCATTTCCAGACTCAACGCAGCCAAGGGAACAGCAGTCTGTAACGGCGACGGCACCATCACGTTCACGCTGACGATATGAGCCGCACATTCACGATAAACTCGACCGGCGACTGCTCCCCTTGTTGCAGGCAAGTGGGGTCGTCATGCTGCGAATATCCAGATGGGTTTATTCCATTAAGCGATCCTACCACCGTGAAATACCCAAGGTCGGATTTGCCGGACGCTTTGGATGTTTGGATAGATGGTGCTTATGCCTTTGAGCTGACGCTAAATGCTCCAGTAACACCTGACACTTTTTGGCTATATTCGTGGACGGGCGGATACTATTTCTGTATGATGGGACAAGGATGGACTACAATCGGATTTCCATCCGGCGGTGGCCCGTCCTCTTGTTTGATTGGTGCGCTTAACTTCGTGACTCCCGGCCATACTACTGTCATCAAAGATCAGTTCCTTGCCACCTACAGCGTCACGGACGGAATCATCACCGACACCGTGACGCGCCTTTCCGATACGTCTTGCACATGGCAGGGGTCGTACTTCACTCTGCGCTACAACTCCGCAACGTATAAGTGGACGGTTTCGGGACCGACTAGCGGAGCAAAGAACCCTCCACAAAACACACCAGTTGGCGCATACACGAACGGCATCACCGTTTCTTGAACCATGACATAAAATATGAATCAAATTGCCTTAGTCTTAGCCTTCTGTCCAAAGGATTACGCAAATGCCTTAGAGTTAATTCAATGGATTGCCGACATTACACCACGAGAAGATTCTCGTAGATTTCTTTTTGTTTATCCCAAATCTATGGGGGACGAACCTAAGGAGAAAATTCGTGAAATTCTCGAACCAAAGGGGTGGAATGATTTGTATTTTACAAACCCACTATTCGATCCGAAAGGTTGGCCTCAAGGCCCGAACGCGATGTTTGATTGTGCGGCAAGAGAAATGTATGATGTAGCGCCATTCTTTTGGCTTGAGCCAGATGCTTGGCCGACCTGTCCCCAATGGTTGCAAACCTTGGAAGCAGATTACTTTCTTCAAGGTAAACCCTTTTACGGAAATCGCATACCCGACAAAAATCCCGAAGTCGAAGCGCACATGAATGGTGTGGCGATCTACCCTAAAAGTGTGGTCAACTACTCGACTAGATATTTCAACCAAATCGACTATCCATTTGATGTTGTTGCATCTGCTGATGTTATCTACCAAATGCACGACACCAAACTAATTCAACATCATTGGGAACAGAACCATCCACCATATACTTCTTTGGATGTTCTAAAACCGGAAACTGTTCTCTTTCATCAATGTAAAGATTTGTCACTACTAAATCTACTTCGTGCAAAGTTGGTTTGTAAAGATACAAACCCAAAGCCAATTTCCAATACATCCCCCATAGTTTCCAAAGTTCGGAAACCGCGTAAGAAGCAAAATGTCTAATAAAATCCAACCTTACGGATTAGACTTATCTCGATTTGCGGTGCAACCATCGCAAATCGAAATTGAACTTTTGTATATTGCAAACCCAAATCCACAGAATTTTGGCGGACTCGATCCTATCTTGCATCGTCGCAATGCAATCAAAATCCTTTGGCCTTGGGTTGATAAATATTGGCATAATTGGAATGATTTGTGTCTTTGGGCGTGGTGTAACTATGAGGAAATTTGTGCTTCCGGTTGCGCTACTTCACATAAAACTTTTACCTTTACACTTTTAGCAAAATTAGAATGGTTGGCTAAACCAACGCATACAGGTGTTATTCTTACCTCAACAACTATTGGCGCACTTCGTGGGCGTATTTGGTCAGAAATGAAGAATTTTTACGACAAGTCAAGTATTCCTTTTAACTATAATGTTGTCGATTCTTTACAAAAAATTCAATATAAACAAGGTGAAGATAAATTTGCTATTCGTGGCATCGCAACAAATTCGGGTGAAATTGAAAAAACGATTGGAAATTTGCAAGGCAATCATCCAGAAAGAATGGTCATTATTGTTGACGAAGCTGAGCAAACACCTGACGCAATTTTTACCGCAAGGGCGAATCTTTCTTCGGGAACGTCTTTTTATAGGTTTGTAGCTATTGCAAACCCGAATGATCCGTATAGTGCTTTCGGTCTTTTTAGTGAAGCAAAAGCTGGACGTTCTACAATAACCGCTGAGAGTGAAACTTGGGAAACAAAATCCGGTATTTGTTTACATTTTGATGGTTTGAAATCTCCTAATGTTGTTTTGCAACAAGAGTATTATCCAAGATTGTTCGCACAAAAAACAATAGATAAAATTCGACACGATTTTGGTGAAAACTCACTTGAATGGTGGATGTATGTTCGTGGCTTTTGTCCTCCGAGTGGTGTGCGTGATACTATTCTCGACGCGAGTATAATCGAAGAAGGTAAAGCAAGAGAGAAGGCAATATGGGAGGGAACAAGAATCCGCAACTATGGTTCACTTGATCCTGCGTTCACAACAGGTGGTGATCGTTGTATTATTCGTTCAGCAAAAGTCGGCAACTTTGCTGATAGTAAATTGGGAATTGAATTACAATCGCCTTGCCATATTCAATTGGTTGATTCGGTAACGTATCCAATTAATTATCAAATCGCAGATAAGGTTGCGGAATTTTGTAAAGAACGAGACATTGATCCAGAGAATTTTTCAGCAGACTCAACAAGTGCATCGGGCTTGATGGACATTCTTAGTCAGCGTTGGTCTAGTCGTTTTCGTAAGGTAAGTTTTGGTGGCGCACCTACAGATGGGCCAATTTCTTTTGACGACAAGCGTGAAGCTAAAAAGATTTACGGAAATCGTGTAACACAGATTTGGTTTGGCTTCGCTCGACTTGTTTCCGCTGGTCGTATTCGTGGTTTGGATATGGAAACGGCAAAGGAATTTTGTTCGCGTAAATACGAATTGAAAAATGAAAAAACAGTTGCGGAATCTAAGGGGGAAATGAAGAAACGCACAGGTGGCATTTCACCAGATTTAGCTGATCCTGCGGGACTTATTGTGGATCATGTATTGCATCAAGAAAATACACTCTTAGCAACAAGGGGCGATAACAGTGATGATGCTTGGAAACAACAGATTGTAAAATACAAACTTAAAAAAAATTATGCAGCAACTCATTAATCGTTCAGAAATTCCACCCGACTACTTTACTTTTGTTTGTCCCGAAACAGGTTTTAGGATGCAGTCATTACACAAGCAAGAGTTGTTTTCAATGATTGCCGCACATTACAAATCTAACAATCTTATACTTCCAGTCGATTGGCAAGCAAAAGTTGAAGATCGAATCTGTCAAGGTCTTCCACCGGGATGGTGTAAGTTTGTTGATCCTAATGATACTTCAATTCAGGTCGGTTGCACGACAACAAAGGTAAAAGTAATCAAGGGCGTAGAGTCTTTAGTGCATCTTTTGTGGGATGTTCTTCTTGGTAAGGATATTTATGTCGATCAAGCCGAAGCGGATTCTCGCGCAGAAATTTGTTCAAAATGTCAATTTAATGTTCCTGTTGATGGGTGTATGGGTTGCTCTGGTATGGCGAGATTTACAGCACTTGTCGCTAAGGTAAAAGGATCGAGAACATCCAAATGGGATACGGCTTTGCAGAATTGTTGCAAGTGTGGATGTCGCAATGAGGCCATCGTCCACATAAAAAAAGATATATTAATAACTGGACAAACGGATGCAGATATGCTACAATATCCAGTATGGTGTTGGAAAAGATCAAGTTCCGTTGAAGAAGCAAAAAATAATCTATCATTATGAGTATTCAAGAAGCAGAAACCGTTCCTCTCGCTACACTCGAAGAGGGACAACCCGCACCAGAACAACGCATTAAAGATGCAACTTCGGCACGAAGTTTATTGTCAAGTTTGCTTGACAACGACCAAGAAGCAGATGTGCGTAGAGCGGAAATTCAAGGAGCCATCGACGGAAATCCACCCTATAAGGATGCGGACATTACCGAGATGGGCTTGGATGGAATTGTTATCAATGTCAACTGGGGACATGCCGAAGGTAAAATTGATGCCGCGAGCATTCCTTATTTCGACACGCTTACGAGTGTGCCGAAGTTTGTAACTTTACAAACCGAATACGGAACAGATAAGGTTCAGCAAGCTAAATGGAGCCGCATCATTGAAGAAAAACTTCATCGGACACTTTCTCGATATTCGGGTTTTCTTCTCAAGCATCAACTTACTCAACGTAATATCGTCATTCACGGTGTCGGATGTCTTGTAAATCGCGATCCGCTTGATTGGCAGTCTCAATCCATCCCCCCTAGTAGCATTGTTGTCCCACCAAGAGCATCAATTGATTGGCTTAATTGGGAGTATTGTTTTATTCTTGACGAATTTTATACGGTTGAGCTTTACAAATATGTTCGCAACAAAGAAATCGCAACAAAGAATAAATGGGATGTTGACCAATGTTGGAAGGCGATGGAAAATGCAAGTGAAACAAAGGACGACAAAGAGCGCACAGCTTCTTGGTTGCAAGATGAACTCAAAAATAATTCGCTAATGTCGGGTGAGCGTGGACGATCAAAAACAATTCGCGTTGCGCATTTGTTTGTTCGAGAATTTTCCGGCAAGGTTAGCCATTACATTTTTGAGCGTGATAATTCTACAGAATGGCTTGCCGCGCGTGTTGATGCTTACGATGGTTTTGATAACGCATTTACAATCTTTTTCAGTAATATCGGTAACGGTTTCGTGAGTGGTGTTCGTGGTTTAGGTCAGCGTGTTTACAAGTGGGCAGAAGCAATTGATCGTGTAAATAATGCAGTTCTTGAAGGTGCGATTATGGGTTCGTCGCTTCTTCTTGAAACTGGAAGTATGGGCGACGTTAGTAAATTACAAACCATGCAAATCGGCCCGATGAGAATTCTTCCACCGGGAACTACTGTTAAACCTGTTACACTTTCAACCAACTTGCAAGGTCCGATGGCTGTTGCGCAGTTCTTTCAAGGGCAAGAATCGGAAAATATTTCTAGCTTTCTTCCGACGATTGGTAACCCCGGACAAAAGCGCAATGGAAAACAGTTGGAAATGGAGATGGGTGAGAAGGCACAACTCGCCAATACACGATTCGAGATTTATATGAATAATCTCGATATTTATTATGCCGAACTTTATCGTCGAATTTCAAATCCAAATCTTTTGCCCGAAGACCCCGGTGGTCGCGAAGCTTTAGCTTTTCAGAAAGCCTGTATTGATGCGGGTGTTCCTCCTGCGGCCTTGCTAAGTGTAACAAGTGTAAAGGCAACACGATCAATCGGGCAAGGTTCTTCTTCTGCGCGAATTATTGCAATGAAACAAATCAGTGAATTTCTTTCTGCATTACCGGAAGATAAGCGAAATAATGTTATTCGTGATTCGATTGCGGCAATTGGTGGGCAACAATTTGTTGAGAACTATGCACCTGATGTTGATGAACATCCGATAGGTGTTGATGCTTCAATTGCTGCTTTGGAGAATAACGCATTCATGCAGGGTGGACAGGTTGTAATTGATCCAAACCAAAATCATTATATTCATGCTTCAATCCATCTAAAATTCTTTGCGGATATTGTTAATGCGGTTAGAGAACAATCTCTCGATCCTCGACAAGCTGTAAAATGTTTGCAAGTTGGTGGGCCGCATCTGTTGTTGCATTTGAAATATCTTGAACAAGACCCGACACGTAAAGATCAATTCGATATGCTTAATCAGCAAACATCAGAATTGATGAAGATGGCAGATCAGATTGCAAAATTTGCTAAACGTCTTGACGAACAAGAACAAGAAAATAATCCTAAACAACCACAACTTACGCCGGAAATGGCTAAAGTGCAAGCTCAAATTCAACTCGACCAACAGAAAGCGCAAGCTGACATTGAGTTGAAAAAGGCTAAAGCAGATCAACTAATGAAGATCAAAGATTTGACTGCGGCACAGCGTTTGCAAATTACAAACCTGAAAGCGCAGCAAGAGACTTTACGGTATCGCAGCATGGAAGAATAACAAATGAAACCTAAGATTTTAGTATTCGATCATGGAATGTTTACAAGTTTCGCCTTGAAGCTTAGTCAATGGTTTGATGTTTTTTACTATACACCATGGGATTCGCAAGCATTTCCATCGCCCAACAATTCATTTATCGGTGACGGTTTTTCCGAAATGGTTCGCGTAAAGGATTTTTGGGCCACTGTTCCGCAGATGGATTATTTCTTTTTTGCGGATATTTATTCAGGTGGATTACAAGAACATTTGCGTGGATTAGGCAAGAAAGTTTTCGGTTCGGGTCGTGGCGATTCTCTTGAAATTCTACGATGGAAAATGCGGAAATTGATGGGTCTTGCTGGTATGCCAGTAAATAAAGCCGAAAGAGTTATCGGCACTAAAGCTTTGCGTGAATATCTTAAATCTCATAATGATGTTTATGTTAAAGTTTCTGCTTATCGTGGTTTGTGTGAAACCTTCCATTCAGATACTTACGAATTAACCGAACCGCTTTTAGATGAGATTGAGAATGATCTAGGGGGATTGAAATACGTTCTCCCATTTATTATCGAACAAAAAATTGATGCTGTCGTTGAGACGGGTTATGACGGATATTCAATTGACGGTAAATATCCAGAGACTTCACTTTTTGGTGTTGAGGTAAAAGATTGTGGCTATCTCGGAACAATAGTTAAAACCGAGAATATGCCCAATGAAGTTACGTTTGTAAATAACAAACTCAGCCCGATGCTTGCCGAGTTGCAATATCGCATGGCTATTTCGACAGAAATTCGCGTTTGTAAGGATGGCATTCCTTATTTGATTGATCTTACTTGTCGGCTGCCTAGTCCACCATCGCAAGTGATGTCAGAAATTTATGGCAATTGGAATGAAATTATTATTGAGGGATCGCAAGGTAAGTTAGTGGACGCGGCTCCGTTAGCTAAGTTTGGTGTTTCCGCTACCATTTGTGCAAGTTTTGCCGAAGATCATTGGACACCAATCTATATAAAGGAGTCTTGCCGGCAGTTTGTAAAATTACATAATCATTGCAACATAGAGGGTGTTGATTATATTATTCCAGCAAATGTTCACATGGCAGAGGTAGGTGCGGTTGTTGGTGTTGGTGATACACTCGAAGAAGCTGCCGCACATTGCCGGAAAATGGCCGAAGGTGTTGGTGGTTATTCGGTAAAAGTCAAGCTTGATTCACTCTCCGAAGGTCTTGCCGAAATCAAAAAGATGCAAGATTATGGAATTAAATTCTGCGATGATAAACTTCCAAAAGAATTATAATTATGACAACCGAAGATTGGTTTAAGAATGATGAACTTCCATTGAAGCTTGCCGAAGCTTTGCAGAATCCAATTGTCGTCCAAGCCTTGAATTTATTGAAAGACACTTCAATGGCGAAAATTTTAAATGGACAAGCCTTACTTACAATTACAAATACACGCGAATGTTTTGGTTATGATGTGGGTCGTGCTTCGATCTTTCGTGACCTAGAAAATTTGGCAACACCCGTTACCAAACAAACCCAACAACTGAAACCTAATTATGGAAATATCAGAGACACCACTACAGATAAAAAAGCGTCCTAGCACAGTTAAATCAATGGCCGAAATCGAAATAGTCGATCCGCCAAATCCTCCGCCGGTTGCGGAAAAGAAAATTGAAACGCCGCCAACAAATACGGAGGATGATTTTTCTTTGAATGAACCACCGCCAAAGAAAGAAGAAAAGAAAGAAGAACCTCCCAAGCAAAAAACCAAAGAGGACAACATGCGGGAGCTTGCTCGTTTGCGTGATGAGGCGGAAGCTCGCGCAAAGAAGTCCGAAGAAGAGTTTGTAAAATACAAACAAGCTCACGAACCTCGAATTGTTGAATTGGAAACTTTGGTTGAAAAGACAGCTTTTGAAAAATCTCGGAAGTTTCAAACCCAATTTGAGCAACCTGTTACCGAGGCACAAACAGCCCTTTCGACTTTCATAAAAGACCTTGGTGAGAACGAGGAAACTGTTAATCAGATTCAAACACTAACAGGCAAAGAGCAACTTGAATTTCTTGATGCAACCTTCAATTCACCTACGGCTGCAACCGAGATTCTACGGCTTGTGAAAGCGGTTGGCGCGAAGAAGAGTGCGCGTGAAGCCGCGATTGTAAATTACAAACAAACACAAGAACAATTCCAGCAATCTGACGAAGTTGAACAAGCGCAAATAACAGAAAAGCTTGAACAGAATTTCCAGCTTGTGTTGTCTAAACTTACACCAAAAGTGAGTTTGCTGCGTGAACGTGAGGGTGATGTTGAACACAATAATTCTGTTGCGGAAAGGATTAAGACTGCTAAGGCAATTATGATGGGAACAGCTAAGGAAGAAGATATTCTTACTGCACCTTTCCTTGCTGTAACTGCAAGAGATTATATTCGCCGCAATGCTGAACTTATCAAAGAGCTTGATAAATACAAAAAGCGTGTTGGTGAGATTACGGAATCGACTCCTAGTATTAAACATGGTTCTCTTGAGCAAGGTAATGCACCGAAAAAGCCAAAAGGAATGCTTGCAGTAATGGAAGAATCTACAAAATAAATAAAATAGTTCTTGACATTTCACGATGAATATGCTATGATTATAGCATAATAAGACGTAGAGTAGCTCGTCACTACTACAGTGTTAGACTGCGTTATCAGCGTTCGCAAGCTGAAAATCTGGTGTAACCGCTGCTCACCTAGCGGATAAACAGGGTTTGTAAAATGCAAACTCTAAACCGTAGTAAACTAGGAAACAGAAACATCTTATTATGCCGGCAGAATTCTCTTGCGAAAATGTGAACGACCAGTTCACACGCGAATCGGGTCGATACAGCATCGACATTCATGAACGCTACTCGGTTGAAGACCCTTGGGGTCGGCTCATTCGGGTAGGAAAATTCCCCTTGGGGATGGGAACCAATCTCACGGAGTTGACGGTTGAGCGAGTGGATACCGGCAGCTTTGAACAGGATTGGTCAAATGTTGCCTTGTCTGACGGAACCGGCGCATCTAATGGTTGCGATCCAGCTCCGATTGACTTGGAATTTGGTCAAACTGCGCGGGGTTGGAATTTACAAACCAAATCCTACCGCACTCCTTGCCTCTGTATTGCGGATTTGAAGACTTCGTTTCAGATTCGTAGTCAGGTTGCCAAGACGGTCACGCAATTGACTGCCGCACAGAAGCGGATTCTTAGTAATCGTCGGCGTTCGGAATACGCTCGGCTTGTGCCTTGGATGTCTTGCGGTGTTGGTGGTGTGACCACCACGTTCGCAAGCACTACTGCTGGACTGCCGATTCCGACTGCAATGCTTAGTCAGGATTTGCTTGACCGCTTGCGGCTTGTCAATCTTCGGAATGGTGGTGGACACAATACGGTGGCGATGTCACAAGGTCAACCCTGTTTGGGCTTGATTACGTCGGCGGAAACATCACGTGATCTGCTCCGCAGGAATCCCAACATTCGGCAAGACATTCGGTGGGGTAAACCTTCTGAATTGCTTGCTCCTTTGGGCATTGATCGTGATTATGGTGGGTATTGCCATATCGTCGATTTCGAGCTTCCTCGTTACGACTTCCTCGCAAGCGGGGGTTGGACTCGCCAGTATCCGATGGTTTCTGCGGCAACGACCAAAGGCATTTCATGGGAACCGAATCCTCTGTATGATGCGGCTGCGTTTGAAATGTCCTTCATCTTCCATACGGATGTGTATGAGGAAGCCGTTCAACAGGTCGGGCCAAGTATTCCCGACGCCTCTTTCGAGGATTATCCACAGTATTATACCGGACAAGTCTTCTGGAATAATTTCAAGTCGGAGGTAAATCCGCTCGGAACCAAAGGCCGGTGGCTGCTTGTGTTTCAGAATGGCAGTCGTCCGATTGCTCCGTATCTTGGCTTGGGGATCATGCATCGTCGTTGCCCCGATGATCTGAGCTTCCAGACCTGCACGACGGCCTACACATACTAACCTTGGTTGTTGGGTTGAGGCGCGGGGTGGTGGGGATCGGGAGATTTCCCACCACCCTAACCCAAAAATAAAATTAGATTGTAAAATACAAACGAAAGACAAAATGAATTTAGGACAAGAACAACCCAATTCTGATTGTTGCAAGAGCGAACCAGCAATGCCGAAAACCGAAATTCGGTATCCCGAATTACGAATCCAAAATCAATTAGAGCTTGTTGAAGGCTTGTCTTTGGGGCAGACTTTTCAAGCTTTAATCACTTGTAAAGTTACAAACATTGAGGCACACACAGAAGATGCGCTGTATATGGGAAATGAAGAAGGATCAAGCCTCACTCTTAATGTAACCGATCTTGAAGTCGTTGCCGAAAAACCAACCAAACCCAAAGGTGCAATCGCAATTTTTTCAGAAATCACAAAATGAAATTTCCAATTCCAGACGGATACCAAGCACCCGAAGGTGTAAAAGAGGGTGACAGTTTCAAAGAAATCGCCACTTTTCGGTTTGAAGATGGTGAACTTTATATTGAGACAATTGGACAAGATGAAACACCGATCAAACAAACAAAATCAAAACCCAAAGGTATGAAAGAGAAAGTAGATGAGGAACTTGCCAAGGGTGACACAGAAAAGGAAATGTAATTATGCCCGAATCCGAAACAACTTTCTTGCAAGCTTTGGTCGCAATTGCGGCTGGATACACTGGTGGGATTCCAACATCCCCCCTAGTTAATTCGGCAATTCAATCAAACTCATGCGATTCCGAATATACCAGCTTACAAAAGTTGGTTCAGATATTTTCAGGCGTGGGTGGCGGATTGTGTGTCCCAGATACCACAATAACAAATGCTTATTCACAAACAACTGACCCCCATGTTGCCGGTCAACTTTGGAATAATGGTGGCTTTCTCTGCTTTTCTCAAGGATAATTCTATGAAAAAACTTCTTTTCTTTATTTTGATTTTGCTAGGCATTTGTAATTTTACAAAAGCCGCAAAAACCCCTAGTGCTGACGGCTATGTAATCACCGGCACTACCGGAAATGTGCCGCATACAGATGGCACAAGTTTGTATTATACAAACGGATCACAAATTCCGGCCTCAGCCATCAGCGCGTTGCCGGTCACTGGCGGAACGGGAACCAACATCACCCTCGCGGGAACCACCACGGTTACCGGCGCGTTGACGGGGTCAGGGTCGAACGGGGTTTATATCGCGCCATCCGCAATCTCCAGTGGAACCCTCGGTTCGGGCGTCGTTGCTCAAACCTCATTGACATCAGGCTCCGTGCAGAGTATTACGTCAGCGAGTGGGAGCAATGTAACGATAACCAACCTCACTCTGAATGGGTCTGTGACCGGACTCGGCACCAGCAGCACCGCAAACATGACTGCGTTTGATTTGTCGGGCACAGCGGCAACTCAAATTACATCAGCA
>Ga0182030_10010483_pt1 | contig 18811 bp, 14 predicted proteins | sample 812S3MmetaG_FD_121299 | JGI IMG/M metagenome (GOLD analysis project Ga0182030, IMG submission 121299) | Permafrost microbial communities from Stordalen Mire, Sweden - 812S3M metaG (Illumina Assembly) | ecosystem: Environmental > Terrestrial > Soil > Wetlands > Permafrost | place: Sweden...
GGACTCGTCTACAAAACCCGCGACAACACGGAGGCCACCCCTCTCTGCATCCATCGCGCCCCGCTCGGCACCCACGAGCGCTTCATCGGCTTCCTCATCGAGCACTACGCCGGCAACTTCCCCCTCTGGCTCGCCCCCCTCCAGGTCCGCATCCTCCCCATTGGCGACGAGGCCCCCCTCCTCGACTACGCCCACTCCATCCTCGCCGAGTTGCGCGCCGCCGGCATCCGCGCCTCCATCGACGCCACCACAGACAAGATCAACGGCAAAGTCCTCCGCGCCGAAGAGCAAAAAGTCCACACCATGCTCGTCCTCGGCCGCCGCGACCTCGAAGCCGACGCCGTAAGCCTCCGCGTCCACGGCCAGGGCAACCTCGGCGCCCGCCCCCGCCCCGAAGTAATCGCCGACCTCATCACCGCCATCCAGACCCGCCGCGCGTAACCTGCGCACCTGCTGATCTAACCACGATTTAACCCAAAATCCGAAGTCGATCGGGGCGATCTGACGCAATCAACGGCTGGCCACCTTTTAGGTTCGCAAGTTTGCGAAAACCATTCGTCAGGCCTCACCGTATTTAAAGATACGCCGCAGCCTTCCTCATGTCATCTCGGCTCAGCATCTTGCGCCATCTCATCCCCTCCAACCTCGGGATTCGGGTTGAATTTCTCCAGGGTCAAGGGCCAGCTATTTCGAATGGGATGGCAGGGAGGAAACCTAGGGACCAGCGGGTTTTGGCGGCGGGCTTGCCGGATTGCGCGGGAGGGCTGCGTTCGCCGAATGCTTCGACGATGAGGTTGCCTTTGAGGCCGGGTTTGACCTTTGAGTGATCGGCTTTGAAGCTGATGGCGGTGGCGTTGGCAGCGGGAGAAACTGCCTGGATGGTGATGCCGTCCGGGGGATCGCTCAACTGATATTGAGGCTGGGCGATGGGGAACGGAGCGTGGCCCTGCATGGAAACCAGGATGCCGGCGGTGCCGCCTGACTTGAGGATCATCGGTTGAGGGCTGGCGAGAGTGATGGGAGGCCTGACGCGGGCGGTGCCGGAAACGAATGCGACGAATTGCCGTGCCGGGACCATATGATGATACATGAAGGCCTGGATCATGTCGTCGGCGGGGACGGCCTGGCGTATGATGTCGCGGCCCGCGATGAGGGCGTGGCCTTCGATAGCGGGGTCGAGGGGTTTTGGCTGCGGGACCTCGGGGAAGGTGAGGGTGACGCGGGCCTTGTCCTGACCGGCAGGGATGCGGCCGCCATTGAGGATGAAGCCGGGGGCTTTCAGGGCGAGGGAGATATCGCCGTTGAAGCCATCCTTGCGCAATGCGTAAACGGTGACGGGGACTGTGACGCCGGGGCGGGCGGTGATGCCGGAGGGGACGACGCGCAGAACGAAGTCAGGGATGGGATCGCTGATGCGGAGGCGATAGGAATACTCCGGACCACCATGGCCCTGGGCATCGGTGAGCTGGACGTAATAGAGTCCCTGGGTGGTGGCGGTAAAGGTGAGGCGGGAATCGGCGCAATGGGTAAGAAGGCCGGCGCCTTTGTCCTCACAGTCGTCATTGAAGGCAATCTGGTGGTTCTTTGAATCGACGACCTTGAGCAAGGAGTCGAGGGGGGAATTGAGGCGGCGGGCGTAAATCTCGGCAACGATTTTTTCGCCGGCACGGCAGGGGAAGGCAAAGGTATGGATGTCGCCGGGGTGAGCGATGCGGCCATTGACGATGACCGGCGCAGTGACGCGCTGGACCTGGCCGGACTGGGCGGGGGCGGACTGCATGCATTGAGGGAGGGCATCGACAGAGAAGAGGGGACCGGAGGTGGCGAGGCCGTTGGAAAGCCATGGAGGAGAGAAGGCGCCTTCGGTTTTGGAGGGGGGCACAGTGGTCTGCGCGGTGGGAAGATTCCACCCGGAGAGCTGGACGGGCATCGAAAGGCCCAATTGGGCGCCAAGGGGGAAGATGTCGGTTATGAAGGGGATTTGTCCGACTGTGACGCGGTAAACGAAGTCTTCGCGGCCGCGGTAGAGAGCGTCGCGTACTTCGAGAAGGTAGAGGCCATCCGCGGGGACTTGATAGAAAAGAACGGGGTCGGGGTTGAAGCGGAAATGATCACTGTAGGCGACCTGAGCGCCCCTGGCGTCGTAAAGGGCGACGGCAGGCTGGAACCAGCCGGGAACCGTGTCCGCGAGGTAGGGGATGAGATCGCGAGCCTGGGCGGAAATGACAAGGCGCTGGCCACGCCGTGCCTGGAAAGAGAAATGGTGGACGGCGCCGGGGAGAATCTGGCCATTCAAAACGACGGGCAAGGTGACGCGGGTGGCGGTATCGACGGTCTTGCCCAAGGACGGGTCGGCGAATTGTTGAGGGAGGGCGTCGACGCAAAATGTGAGGGGATTTGAAATGGCAAAGGGGGTGGCCAAACGGACGTCGATGGGTCCAGTGGGGGCGTCCGGGGCGATCTCGACTTTGAGGGTCACCAAATCCGCGAGCTGGGGATTGGGCTGGCGCTTGGGGTCTGATTCGCGGGAGCGGCGGTCGATGAACTTTTTGATGTCATCCTCGGGAACTCCGGCGCGCCGGAGGATGTCGGCGTCGGATTGCAAAATAGCGGCCTTGCGCGCTGAAAGACGGGGGGCGCCGGGCGCGGTCGAAATCGGCAGGGGTGCAGGTTTGAGGACCGGAGATGTGCCGGATGCGATCGCCTTCACGGAAGGGACGGGCTTTGGGACAGGGGCGGCAGAGGTGCCGGAGGCGAGGACAGGGGGAGAGATTGCGGGCTTGGGAGGAGGAAAAACGGACGTACCGGAGGTGACGACTTTTGCCAGGGAGGCAGGCGATAATGCCGGAGGGGTGGAGGTGCCGGTCGTGAGGGGCTTTGCCGGGGAGGCGGGCTTGGGAGCGGGCGTGCCGGCGGGAGCGATGCGGCCACGGGCGACACCGATGATATTCTGCAACTCGGCGAAACGCTTTCCTACCAGGGGCTTGTAGACATCCACGAACGTGATGCGCACGCCGCTGCCGGAGACGACAGCATCCTTGACGGCGCCCAGGGACTGGCCGCCGACGGTGACCTCGAAAGTCTGGCCGCGCTGGCCGCCGGCGGGAAAGATATATCCAACATGAGGGTCCCTGCCCTGTTGCTGCGCGAGAAGGGCCGGGAGGACGGCCATCCATGCCGCAAGCCAAGTCAGAAGTATGCGAGGGGGCATCAAACGAGCTCCGTCAAGCGTCCGCCGGATTTGATGGCGCCGCCGACGGCCTGGGTAAGGCGGATTGATCCATCGCCGATGCGCGGGAAAGTGCCCTCGGGGTCGATGCCGAGGAGCTGATCGATGGTGCCGGTCAAATCCCAGGGATAAACGGGGCGATCCTTCAATTCTTCGCCTTTGGCATCGGAGGCTCCGAGGACATGGCCACCTTTGAAGCCGCCGCCAGCGATGAGGGCGGAGAAAACCTTGCCCCAATGGCCGCGTCCGCCATTCCACGGGGCTGCCCAATCGACTTTTGGCTGGCGGCCAAACTCGCCGCTGCACCAGACGATGGTGCTATCGAGAAGACCCCTCTGGGAGAGGTCCTGAAGGAGCGCGGCAACGGCTTTGTCCATCTCTGGGAGCTTGCGGTTCATGGTCTGGAAGTTCTCTTTGTGGGTGTCCCATCCCTTGTAATTGATGGTCACGAAGCGGACGCCGTGCTCGATGAGGCGGCGGGCGGCAAGGCAGGATTGGCCGAAGGTGTTGCGACCATACCAATCGCGGGTCGGATCGCCTTCGAGCGAAAGATCGAAGATTTTTCCGCCGTCGCCGAGGATCATGTCGTAGGCCTCATCGCCGCAGTGATTGTACTCGGCGATGGAGGGGTCGTCGCCCATGGCGGCGCCGAAAGTATCGAGCTTGTGAAGCAAATTGCGGCGTTCGGCCTGACGGCGGCTGGAGATGCCTTCGGCGACGATGCCCTGGACGGCAAAGGGCTGGCGGACGGGGTCGCCGCCTGTGGCGAAAGGCTGGTAGCGCGGGCCGAGGAAACCACACTCCGAGAAGCGTCCCTGCAACTCCGTGAGGACGACGTATGGAGGAACCAGGCCTTTGTAACCGGCGTCGTATCCTTTAAGAAGGGATACCACGGCACCGATGGAGGGGTAGACGAGGCGATCACTGGAATCGTGGCCGGTCTGGACCATGTAGGAGGCGGTTTCGTGGGCAAACGAACCGTGGGTCATGCTGCGAATGATCGAATACTTGTCGGCCTGTTGGGCCAACTGGGGCATCAATTGGCTGATCATCATTCCGTCGGCGTTGGTCTTGATCGGCTTGTTGAGGGGGCCGCAGTAGTCGTAGCCGGCATCGGGCTTGGGATCGAAGGTATCGAGATGGGGAGGGCCGCCCCACATCCAGATTTGAATGACGGCCTTTGCCTTTTGCGGAATGGGCGGGGCGGCGATGAGCGGGGAAGCGGCGAGGGTGGAGCGCTTGCCCAGGAAAACGCCTGCCGTGGCGAGGGCACCGTACCGAAGCACGTCGCGCCGCGAAATTGCCGGGCCGCTGGAATCGTTGGGTGTATTCATGGATTTAGTGAAAGTGAAGGGAGTCAATGGCGGTAGGAGAACTCGGAGGTGTTGAACAATGCCCAGGCCAGGTCGTACCAGACCTGCCAGCCTTTGGCTTCGGCGGTCTGATTGTAAGCGCGGAGGGCGACCAACTCATCGTCGGTGGGGTAACGGGAGAGGATGGTCAGATAAAGCTGCCTGATGGCATCGCGGGGAAGCGGATTCGATTGAAAAAGGAATTTCAATTTGTCACTTTTCGTGAGTTTCAACTGAATGTGACTTGAATTGAGGAGATGGAGGCGCTGGCCGGAGGTGGGGTGCTCGCTCCGCTCCGAGAGGAGACCGGTGTCACGGGGAGGACGGCCAAAAAGGTCGAGAAACGAACTGGTAATGCTGCCATCCGGGATGCACATGGCGCGCTCATCGGGGGGCATCCAGGTAAATGGCTCGGGAACCATGCTGGAGTACTCCTCGGTGGAGCCAGTAATTTGATCGAGCGCGTCGATAAGAACCTCGGCCTCCATGCGGCGCAAGGGATGATATGCGAAACAGGCGGCAGCCTTGGGATCGCGCGTGGCGGGAATGCAGGAGAGCTGGTAAGCGCGGGAGTTGAGGATGAGGCGGCAGATGTGTTTTACGTCGTAATTCGAAGAGACCAATTCGCGGGCGAGCCATGCAAGCAACTGGGGATCGCTGGGGGGATTGTCGGGCCGGATGTCATCGGGCTCCTGGATGATGCCGCGTCCCATGAGCCAGTACCAGATGCGGTTGACGGCGTTTGTGGTGAAGGGGGAGTTTTTTGACAAGATGAGCCAATCGGTAAAGATGACGCGGGGATCCTTGCCGGGAGTGAGAGTGACCGGGGCGCCATCGGGCAAAGTGGCCTTGCCTACGACGGCCTTGGAATCGTCGAAGCCGTTGTAATAGACGATCTCTTCCTTCCACTCGCCGGTAGGCTTGAAACCGATCTGCGAGAAGAAGGCGGCCATCGCATCGAGCTTATCCTTGGGCCAGGCGGCGGTTCGCTCGCCCATGAAGGTCTGGGCGACGGCGTGGGCGATGGCCTTGGGGTCCTTGCTGCCGGCGGCGCGATAGAAGTTGACCTGGGGCGCGCAGAAATTGCTGCCGTTGGCGGTGAGAAGGTCGCGGGCAAACTGGGAATATGGAATGTTTTGGCGGATGCTATCGCGAATCCAGTGATCGTAGCCCTGGGCGGCGTCTGGCCAGAGATTGACGGGGAACTCCGCTTTGATGCGGAGGAGATCGGCCCACTTCATGCCCCAGTAATCGGCGAACTCGGGGCGGTTGAGGAGAGAGTCGATCAAGAGGGCGCGTTTATTCGGCTGGATATCCGAGATGAAACCGGCGACCTCGGCTGCGGTGGGAAGCGTGCCGATCACATCGAGGAAAACGCGCCGAACGAAAACGGAGTCCGAGCAGATATTGGCGGGCTGAATGCCGAGTTGGCTCAACTTACCAAAGACAAAGGAGTCGATCTGCGCGTATGGAGTATCCGGGTTCGGCGAGTTTTCAAAAGGGGCAACGGGATCCTTCGCCATCGCCACATCCGCGGAAACGATGGTGGCAAGAAACGCGACCGGCAGGAAAAGGAGCTTCATTAAGGCATAGACGAGGCGACAAAGCGCCCGATAGAGAAGTAAACAGAGAGACGCAGTTAAAAGTTTCGATAAATCGTGCAACTTTTTGGCATCGCGGCGGCTTATCAGAGTGAAGAAGTTACGCCACATGCAATCCATACCCGACTTGGTCGCACCGAACCTGACAATCCACAAAGTCAAACATCCAACATGGATTGATAACTACTATACATTTCTTGCCATCGGATCGGACATAGGTTGCACAGAATCGGTAGAGAACTATCTGGAGAATGACCAATCAGTTACGGCGGATATTCACCAATTTGGGGACGGGAACAGCGCGGCGTCGGTGCAAGGGGAAATGCAAGGCCCGGAAACGGCGCTGCTATTAAGCGACAGAGCGCCAGGGGGAGCGCAGATCAGGACGCTATCGGGAGTGGACTCCACACCACTGATGGCCGGGGGGCGGATGGTGGGGAGGTATTTTGAGGACAGCGATGCGAGGTATTGCATCCTGGGAGATATCCGACCCGGGAATGTGGAGGCGACGCCGGGGGAGCAGACGCGGGAAGTGATGGAGACGATCCAAAAGAGCCTGATGAGCGCTGGGATGGACTTCCAGAACGTGGTGCGGACATGGTTTTATAATGACCGAATCCTGGATTGGTACGCGGAGTTCAACAGGGCGCGGAGCACTTTCTTCCAGCGGCACGGAATCAAGGCGATACCAGCGAGCACTGGGATAGGGGTGGCAAACAGGGCGGGAGCGGCGCTGGTGGCCAAGGCGATCGCTGTGGCGCCGAAGAACGCGCATGTGAGGATAAGGCGGGTGGAGTCGCCACTGCAGTGCGAGGCATCGGCCTACGGGAGCGCATTCAGCCGGGGGCTGGAAGTGGCGGACCGGGCGGTGCGGGTGCTGTATGTCTCGGGAACGGCGAGCATCGAGGCCAGCGGGGATACGGTCCACGTTGGAGATGCGGCGAAGCAAATCGAGAAGACGATGGAGGTGGTGGAGGCGATGCTCGAGAGAAACGGGATGAGGCTGGAGGAGACGGTGCGGGCGATCGGATACTTCCGGCACCGGGAGCATATTCCGCTGTGGGAGGAGTATTGCCGGGGGCGCGACCTGGGGCCGATGCCGATCATCCTGACGGAATGCGAGGTTTGCCGGGCGAACCTGCTTTTCGAGATCGAATTGGATGTGGCGAAGGCGGTGTGAGGGGGAGAATTCGAAAATCGAAGGGTTTGGCGCGCAGGATGCGCGCTTTTTGAGGACAACGCTTTCGGTTGCCCTGCGGCGGTTGTGGACTAATGTTCGGGCGTGAGGCTGTTTGGTCCCCTGCCCTTCCTTATTTGCGGCTTCGCGTTGCGGGCGGCGGGGCAGAATATGGTGGTGTATGACGATGCGCTGGAGAATGGATGGCAGGACTATGGGTGGGCGACGCTGAACTTTGCGAATACGAACCCGGTGCTGAGCGGCGATAGTACGTCCATCAGCGTGGTCGACCCGGGGACGAGCTACGAGGCACTCTACTTAGGACACGCTTCATTCAATCCGTCGGCTTATCAGAGCCTGTCGTTTTGGATTTATCCGACGGCGGCGGGAACCAATGAGCTGGTGGTAGAGGCGGAGATCAATGGGAATGCGCAGACGGCGGTGATGCTGTCGTTTACGGCAGCGCAGAAGAATAGCTGGCAGCAGATAACCGTTCCGCTGTCGAGCCTGGGAGTGGCGAACAATGCGAATTTTGACGGGTTTTGGATTCAGAATAATACGGGCGGACCGCTGACTTTCTATGTGGATGCAATCTCGCTGGTCGCAGCGCCGCCGCCCAACCCGGTGGTGGTGACAGTCAATCCGCAAACAGTGATTCGCACGATCGACAGCCGGATTTACGGGATGAATATGGCGATATGGGACTCGCTGCTGAGCGGGACGGCGACGGGAAATCTGCTGACGACGATGCAGACCGGGGCGCTGCGGTTTCCGGGTGGGAGTGCTTCGGATCAGTATAATTGGCAGACCGACCTGTCCGTGCCCAATGGGACGTATCTGTGGCCGAACAATGCAGCGACATTCGCGGGGATCACGGCGGCGCAGGGTGCGCAGGCGTATGTCACGGTGAACTACGGGAGCGGGACGCCTCAGCAGGCGGCGGCGTGGGTGGCGTATTATAACGGGAGCGCGTCGAACACGGCGGCGCTAGGGACGGACTCGATGGGGCGGAATTGGAACACCGTGGGTTACTGGGCGGCGATGCGGGGGGCGGCGCGGCTGGCGACGGATGACGGTTACAATTTCCTGCGGGTGTCGCATCCGGCACCGTATGGGATCAAGTATTGGGAGATCGGAAATGAATGTTATGGGAGCTGGGAATACGATCTGCACGGAACGAGCGGGAGCGGACTGTCCGGGGCGGCGAATGATCCTTACACTTACGCGGAGGCGTTTCCGTCGTTTTACAACCAGATGACGGCTGTCGATCCGGCGGTCCACATTGGCGCGGTGGCGGCGCCAGGGGAGGACTCGTATGGCACCGGGACGCACGGGGTCGCGAACCCGAACGAGGGCAACTCGGTGCATACGGGCTGGACGCCGGTGATGATCGCCACGCTCAAATCGCTGGGGGTGACGCCTCAATTCCTGATCGATCACGATTACCCGCAGGGCGCCGGGAGCGAGAGTGACGCGGCACTGCTGCAAGACGGAGAGACGGTGGAAAGTGACGCGACAAACCTGAGGGAGATGATCAATGACTATATGGGCGCCACGTCGGGGAGTAACATCGAACTGGCGATGACGGAATTGAACTCTGTGAGCAATGATCCAGGCAAACAAACCACCAGCCTTGTGAATGGGTTGTTCATGGCGGATGCGCTGGGGAACCTGACGTATACCGAATTCAATGCGTGCACGTGGTGGGCGCTTCGCAATGGGGCGGATACTGGCAATAACAACAGGGCCTCGCTGTATGGCTGGCGGGAGTACGGGGACTACGGAGTCGTCGCGTCGGGGGATGTGTCAGGGACCCCGGCTAATACGCCTTACCCGACGTTTTGCGCGGCGAAATTGCTGACAAACTGGGGGCGCGGCGGGAACGCGGTCGTGAGCGCGAGCAGCGGGTACGGGCTTCTTTCGATTTATGCGGCGCAGCTCATCAACGGGAGCCTTTCGCTGCTGGTTATCAACAAGCATCCGACGGCGAATCTGACGGCGCAGATCACGCTAAGTAACTTCACGCCCGGGTCAAGCTCCGCGGCGATTTACTCTTATGGAGAAGCAAATGACTCAGCAAACGGGGATATAACCACGGGGACGGCGAACGTACCGGGGGGGACATTCAGCTATACGTTCCCCATGTATTCCATGACTGTGCTGGTCGTGAAGAGCCAGTTCGAGAATTGGCGCGAGCAGAATTTTACCACGGCGCAGTTAGGGAACTGGCCGACGAGCGGCGATGCCGGTGATCCGGCGAATGACGGGGTTTCCAACCTGATGAAATATGCGCTGGGGTTGAATCCGAACGAGCCGGCTGCAACAGGGCTGCCGGCGCCGGGGCAGGTTGCGATTAATGGGAAGAGGTATCTTACTTTGACTTTCACGGAACAGGCGGCGCTGACGGATATCACTTATACCGTGCAGGTTTCCAGCGACCTGCAAAACTGGGAGTCTGGATCGCTTTATACGGTGCGTACGGATAACGGGACGACCAATACGGCTGTTTATCGTGATCTGACGGCGATCCAGGATGCGCCGCGGCAATTTATGCGGCTGAGCGTGACGCGGCAGTGAGATAGCGCGCGCCGAATTTACTTTATCTTTGGACGGGATTCATTTTGAAATTGGCTGACGCGGCGGGCGATTTCGATATGTCCAATATTTGCATACCCTCATTGCAGAAGCGGCTGGCCGAGGGCAAAGGGCTGCGGGATAAGTTACCGCGGATTGATCAGGGGAAATGGAAGGCGGGGCGTGGGCGGGACGTTATCGGCACGATCAAGGAGGAGAATGGGGGAAGGCTGCCCGATTTGATTCCTATCAAGATGAGCCGGATGGCAATATCGCCATTTACGTTCTTCCGGGGGACGGCTTCGTTGATGGCAAAGGATCTGTCGAGCCATCCGACCACGGGGCTGAAGGTGCAGCTTTGCGGGGACGCCCATGTGAGAAATCTGGGCGCCTATGCGGCGCCGGATGGGCGCCTGGTATTTGATCTGAATGATTTTGACGAGACGATAAGGGGGCCGTGGGAGTGGGATTTGAAGCGGCTGGCGGCGAGCATCGTCCTGGCGGGTCGGGATGCCGGAGAGAGCCGCAAGGATTGCGCGGTCGCGGCGCAGGAGGTGGCCCGGTGGTATCGGGAGTCGCTCGATTTATTCGCGAGGATGAAAGTGCTCGAACTGGCGAGATATGAGATTCGCAGGCAATCGCAGGAGGAGGTCGTGGGAGAGATCCTGGAAAGGGCGGAGCGTGTAACTCCGGCGAAGACGTTAATGAAACTGACGGAGCGAACGGGGGGATTGCCGCGCTTCCATGACGACCCGCCCGCTTTGCGGCATGTGTCTGATTCGATTAGGAGGGCGGTATTCAAGGCTTTGAAAGAGTACCGTGAGACTGTCACGGCGGGAAGGCAGTTGATCCTGGATGCTTATCATCCGGTGGATGTCGCCTTCAAGATGGTGGGAACGGGGAGCATAGGAACGCGGGATTATATCGTGTTACTATTCGGGAATGGCATTGAGGACCCGATGTTTTTGCAGCTCAAAGAGGAGTTGCGATCGTGTTATGCTCCGTATGTGAGCGGGGCGGGACGGATCGATCATGAGGGCCGCCGAGCGGGTCATCATGAGGGCCGCCGAGCGGCCCAGGGACAGCAGCGGCTGCAGACGGTGACTGATCCTTTTCTGGGGTGGGCAACCATCGAAGGGCGGCCTTTTTTGGTGCGCCAGCTTGCCGATCACAAGGCAGCGATCGACCCGGAGGAATTGAAGGGGGCGACGTTGCTGGAGTATGCGGTGGTGTGCGGGAAGGTGCTGGCGAAGGCTCACGCGCGCACGGGCGATGCGGCGGCGCTGGCGGGATATTGCGGACACTCGGTGAAATTTGACAAGGCGATCGGGAAGTTCGCGGTGGTTTACGCGGACCAGACCGCAAGGGACCACGAAGTGTTCTTGAAAGCGATCAAGGGAGGAAAGATAAGGACGGCACCCCAATTATGAATGGCGTCCTTCTTTTTAGCATGAACTGGCTGACGGCGGACTTGAGAACGGCTGTGCATACTCCGCTGACGCCGGTGTTGCTGGCGCTGGTGGCATTGGCCTGCGGCGCAATCATTGGGACGGAGCGGGAGAAGCGGGAAAAGCCGGCGGGGCTGCGGACGCTGATTCTCGTATGCCTGGGGTCCGCTGGTTTTACGATGGCGGGATTTGCTTTTACCAGCAATACGGGCGACTCCGGGCGGGTGGCGGCGCAGATTGTGACGGGGATAGGCTTCCTGGGGGCTGGGGTTATTTTGCATCCGCGTGGGACGATCAGCGGGGCGACTACGGCCGCGAGCATCTGGGTAACCGCGTCGGTGGGAATGATAGCGGGAGCGGGCTATGCAGGAGCGGCTTTGGGGATGAGCCTGCTGGTGCGGCTCGTGCTGGCTGTGGTCGGGGTTTACGAGGGCCGGATGTTTGCCGTAGGGCCGGCGGAAATCGTTTCGTTTGATTTTGACCCATGCCAGGGGAAAACGCGGGTCCACCTTGAACGAATCCTGGTCGATTATCCGCCTGCCACTATTGGGACCGCATGGTCGAGCATTACGGATGGATTGGATCGGCTGACTTTACGGGTGCACCTGCCGAGACATCATTTGCGGGAATTGCTCGATGACCTCGTGAATGTGAAAGAGATCAAGAAGGTGCATCAAGAGCCCTTCGCCGATGGGCGGGGGTAAAAGAAAGGGCTCGAAAAGCGCAGCAAGCGGGAGTATGCTGGGGCATGCAAAAACGGCCCACAAGATCGAGTAGCGGCGGAGATTTTGCCCGAAACGCGAATCCGAGAGGACACCGGCTGACGGCCAAGCAGGGGAAACTCGGGGCGCATCAGGCGCCGGAAAGACGCGTTTCCAGCAAGGGCCGGGGATAGGCCACCGACCGAGCAGCCAAGGAGCAGCCAGTACGAGTTCCGGTGAAAGGGAGTCGTCCCTGCCACAGAACTAGATGCTGCCAATCGGGAGATTGGCGCTCCGGGCGTCCGGGATTACCGGAACCAGCCTGCCAGGATTAATAGCGGCGTTCGCGCTGCTGGCCACCGAAGTCACGGCGGGGGCCACCGGAAGGACGATCTTCCTTCGGGCGCGCTTCATTGACGGTCAAAGCCCTGCCACCGACGCTTTTGCCGTTAATTTGGCTTATAGCCTTTTTCGCCTCCTCGGGAGTGGCCATCGTGACGAAGCCAAATCCTTTGGATTTGCCGGTCAATTTATCCTGGATCAGAATAACTTCCTGCACGGTACCAGCCGTTGCAAAAAGATCCTGAAGATCGTTTTCGGTGGCATCAAAAGAGAGATTCCCGACGTAAAGCTTACTGGACATAATAGTTTTCTTGGGCAGGAGCATCGCCCAATATCCGTTCCGGCGTCAATGACATTTCCGCATTCCGGTGAAGAATGCTGAATTTCAAGGCTGTGGAACCCGGTGAAGGTCGGGCCGGGGGCTTGGGAATACCGGATGGGGCACGCCACCCGGAGGTGGTCCGCGGGTTGCCCGGCGGGGCGAAGAATTTCGGCAGCTTTAGCAGGATTTTCGTGGCCGGCCGGCTTTTAGGAGACTGTCAAAAAACCCTTGGAGAAAAGATTCAACCACGGATCGACGCGCTCGCCCACCCGCCAACCCCCACAATCCCTTCCGCCACCTCGCGGGATGGACACGGATTTTCGCAGAGAAGCTCAACGATAGTTCTCTTGATCTGCGTCCATCGGGGTTCATCGGCGGTTCCAAAAACCCCTCGTCTCCTCCGCTTCACCCCACTACGCGGTTTGATGCAACCATCTGTCAGGCCCGGCGCCAGGACGCACCGGGTGCTGACGCGCCGCCCGGGTTTTCTCTGTCAACAAACGAATTCCATCGTGGGTGAGGGCAAAGGAAACCCTCACCGAAGTCCGTCGCAACGCGATATGTAAAAGAGCGATTTACCAAATTCTGTGGCAAACGTCCTGCGACTAAATAACTGGATGTAGTAACTCGTTAGAAATCAATATCCCTTATAGTTTGCCCAGCATACCGCCCAATTCACTCTTCAGAATACCCCCGGCTTCGGCTTCGAGAGCGTCTACGCCGCCACTGAGTCCGCCGCTCAAGAATGTGTCCACTTGCGCGGCGATGGGAGCGGGAAGTTTACTTTTGAGAGCATCAACAACGACTTGCACCGCTTTTTGCGCATCGTCCTGACTGATCCCGGTTTTTTGCACAACGAGGTTAATCAATTCGTTCATAGCAAATGTTAGGATAGACAATGCCAGAGGGGTGAGCAAGTAGATTCGAGAAGGTCGGTTACCGATACCTTTTTTGCGTTGCAGCAAAGTCGGTTCTGTCGATAAACTCTTAGTTCTATGAAGAAGCTCATTCCCCTTATCATTGCATTGACGGCTTTTTCGGTAACGGCCGTGATTGCCCAAAGTGCAGCGTCGAGTCCAAGTCCAGGCGCGTCTCCGAGCGCGAAACACAAACATAAGAAGGCCACGAGTGCCGCCGTGAGCGGAGTATCTCCGACGGCTGCGGCCTCTCCTTCCCCGGGCAAGCATTCATGGTTCAAACCGAAAACTGAATCGACCGTGGCTGCGTCTCCCGAGGCGGGAGCGGCGGCGGGAGCCACGTCCACTCCCACCCCAAGCACCAAAACAGCAAAGGCCGAGCCCACGGGCACGGTAGCGCCCGGCGGAGGCGCGGGCATGGTCTGGGTGAATACGTCGAGCCATGTTTACCACAAGGAAGGGTCCAAGTGGTACGGCAAGACCAAGCACGGCAAGTATATGAGTGAGCAGGATGCAATCAAGGAAGGCGATCATGTTGACAAAGATGACATGAAATCCAAGTAACCGGCTGCGTGAGGAATCATCATGAGCGGGGAAGGATGGCCTTCCCCGCTTGCGCGCCGGGGAAGTCAGAAAATGGAAGAGATGGAACATGTGGCGATGCACGAGGCGCCGGGGTCCGTGGAAGGGATCGCGAGGGAAGCGGCAGGCGTTTTACGAAAGAGCTACGAAGCTTACAGCGCAGAGTTCCTGGCGATAACAGGGAGGGCGGAATCCAGGTTCGAGAAGCGTGAGTGGAATGCGGTGCTCAGCGACGCGGAGGAGCGGATCGACCTTTATCACCATTACCTGGACCTGATCGAGCCCAGAATGCGAAGATTGCTGGCCGGGCAAGTCCATGACTATGGCACATGGGAGGCTGTCAAAAGGGAATATTGCAAGGCTTACGCGGAGGAATATCACGCGGACCTGGCTCTGATTTTTTTCTATTCGGTCATGCGCCGGCTCTATCTGGAAACGGGCGACTCGATTGAATATTCCGACGACGAGATACGGCGATGCGTGAAGGCGGAGATTGCCCAGGACCCCAACCGGCCCATTAGGAATTACCCGGCGGATTCGGCGGAGGATATTACGGCGGCGTTGATCCGCCGGATCGTCGAGGACTTCGGATTTCGGGCCAGCTTTCGGAATCTTGATGAGGATGCGGCGCTTGCAGCGGAGTTGGTCCGGCCGAAAATAAGAAGGGGACTGGGACAGCGGAGGATCGACCGGATTGAGATAATCGAGTCCGCGTTCTTTCGCAATAAGGCGGCGTATCTCATTGGGCGGATCGTGTCGGGGACATTCATGGTGCCATTGGTGCTGGTGCTCCTGAATCCTCCGGAAGGGATCGTCATCGACGCTGTGTTGAGCGAGGAGGCGGACCTTAGCAACATCTTCACTTCGGCCCGATCGAATTTTCACACGAGGACAACATCCTATCGGGAACTGATCGAGTTTCTGGAATCGATCGCACAGACGCGGCCGAAAGCTTATATTTATAATTCGATCGGGTTTATTCATCCGGGAAAACTGCAGTTGGTTCACGAGCTACGGAGTCATATCGCGGAGACTCATGAGAAGTTTGAGGTAGCGAAAGGTGTGCCGGGGACGGTGATGGTCGTTTATGCGCTTCCGACGTTCAACTATGTGTTCAAGGTCATCCGCGACGTGTCCACGAAAGAAACATTTCGTGGCCGGCGGCAAGTCGTCAGCCAGTACTGGCGTGTGCATCGGATGGACCGGGTGGGGCGAATGCTGGATATCATGACCTTTCATAATCTTCGGTTCACGGAATCGAGCTTCGATGGGAAACTGCTGGAGGAACTGCTTCGCGATGCGCCCTCAAGCGTGCGGATCGAGGATGGATATGTTGTGTTTCGCTATCTGTATGCGGCGCGGCAGATTACTCCGCTGGATGTTTACCTGGCTGATCCGGGCGTGCCTGAGGAAGCGAAGGGCCGGGTCGCCATCGATTACGGGTACGCGATCAAGGACCTTGCGGCGGCGGGGAGTTTCGTGGGGGATTACCTTCCGAAGAACTTTGGGGTGAGCCGGCTTGGGCGGGTGATCCTTTACGATTATGACGACCTGGACGATCTTGAGAATTGGAACTTTCGCACGTTGCCGGAACCGCCGGAGTGGGCGGAAAACCTCCCCTACGACGATTGGCTGAGCCGAGGGGAGTATGACGTGTTTCCGGAGCACGACTTTCGCATTTTTACCGTGCCGGCGCACGGGAGAGCGGCGTTCCTGGAGCGCCACACGGACCTGCTTGATCCGAGGTTCTGGGAATCGATCAAGAGCGAACTGAAGTCTGGACGGGTGCCGGAGTTCTATCCGTACCCGTTGGAAAAGCGGCTTCCGGCAGCAACTGGCGGAGGCAATAGGGGATTGGCGCGGCATGTGGAGGGGAATGCTGGTTTTGCGTCACTGGAATAGGCTTCGTAACCTCTGCCGTCCCTGCTCGCCCACCCTCCAACCTCGTCTCATCCCTTCCGCCACGGCGGGACTCGCAACCTGTTTCACGATGCAACCAGGGGCTTCTCTGGCTATTTTCGGGTCGTCCCTGCGGGACTAACGGAAGCGCGCCTTTTCCCGGATTTGGCGAGGGGGGCAGCTTTCTTTTTCACCTGGGCCTTGAGGGTCGAGATTTCCTTGCGCAGAGCGGCGATCTCCTTTCGCACGGCGAGTGAGGCGGCTTCTTTATCCTCGACCACGGGAGGCGGGGAGGAAGCAGCGGGGGCGGCGCCGGGGGGAGCCCAGGAGGGGAAGAGGCCGCGGAGCCAATTGGCGGGCTGAAGGGCGGTGGTGAGTTGATGGGCCTCGCGAAGCATGCCGTCGAATTGCTTTTGGGAAGTGCAGAAGACTTCAAATGCCTGCCGGAAGTAACGGTCCACGAAATCGTTCAACAAGGTGTCGCTGACGCGGATGGCGCGAGTGAGGAGTTCGGTGGAGAAAACGCTCAGCTTCGAGGGCTCGAACTCGAGGAGGATTTGCGTGAGGATCTGCGGGGTGATTTCGTCGCCGGTCTGGACGTCGACAATGCGAAGATTATAGCCTTCGAGGATCAGTTTGTGGATTTGGGCGAGACTGGTATGCCGGCTGTGGGTCGTGTCGTAGTAACGGCGGTTGGGATATTTGCGGATATCGAGGGTTTGAAGCTCGCCATTCTTGCGAGAGGCCTGGGCTGGTGGAGATTTCATTAGGCGGATGGCTCACGATACCAGTGCGCCGGGGAATCGAAAATACAAATTGCTGGGTTGCAGGTGGCGGAGGGCCTTGGGAAGCGATACCATATGAACGCATTACTCAATGGCACCCCAGGAGTCTGGGGAACCGTGTTTTGCGGCGTTGCGTCGGCTACATCCGAGCCGGGAGCCGTAAAGAGGATCGCGTGGGAATGGGATCTTGAACGTACCGAAACAAGAGAAAACAATATATGCTAATGCCTTGACAATATTTGGCTCGTTTATAAGTTATGAGTAATCAGAGGGGCGCATTCCCCTACTAACATCAAGGCGCAAAGTTAGGCGAAACCTAAGCAAACCTCTTAGGGTAAGAACAGGGTAGGACCCGATTGAAGTCCTTCTAAATTTGGACAACGATCCGTTTGTTCGGCTTATGAAAAGCGCGCTGTGCCAGCAAAGAGCGATGCCAATTGCGCCAATTGCGCCAATTGAGATTGACTTGCATTTACTCTGGCTCGGGCGGAGTTCGCCGGGGCGGCGCCGGAGAAAGGCCGAGAGACCATGATTATATATTATAGCTGAGAGACGGAAATGGAACTGAACCGGAACAGAGATGATACATAACTGGAACAAACATTAACCAACAGAAATAGCAGTAACCAAAGGAGAAATCATTATGAAAAACGGTCAAAGCGGGAGGCTCGCGTTTGTCACGGGTGGCAGCCGGGGAATAGGGCGCGCAATAGCGCTCGCGCTGGCTGAAGAGGGATGTGATACGCTGATAAACTACCAAAGCGCCAATGAGGCGGCGGAGGAAGTAGTGAGTGAGTTGAAGAAGAAGGGCGTGCGGGCGAAGGCGTACAAGGCGGATATCTCGAACGACGCGGAGACGCTGGCGATGGTCAACGAGATCAAGGAGGAGTTCGGCACGGTGGATATCCTGGTAAATAATGCGGCGATCAATCGGGACCGCGGGTTCCTAAAGATGACCAAGCAGATGTGGGAAGAGGTGCTTGGGGTGAATCTGAACGGTCCCTTTAACGTAACCCACGAACTGCTGCCTGGAATGGTTGCAAAGGGCTGGGGGCGGGTCATTAACATCGCGTCGATGAACGGGCAAACAGGGAACTTCGGGCAGGCGAACTATGCGGTGACCAAAGGCGGATTGGTGTCGCTCACGTTCACCCTGGCGCGAGAATTTGCGCGCAAGGGCATAACCGTAAATGCGGTATCGCCCGGGTACACGGACACGGACATGACCAAGGGAATGCCGGCGGCAGCGGCGGATATGGTGAGGAGCATGATTCCGATGGGCCGGATGGGAACGCCGGATGAGATCGCGGCGGCGGTGGTGTTTGTCGCGAGTCCGCAAGCCAGCTATATTACAGGCCAGGTGATTGGGGTGAACGGCGGGATGTATATGTAATCCGGCCCCCGGCGCCCGGTTACCAACCGGGCAAGGGGGGAAGTAGTCCACGGGTCCGAGCCAGTGGGCTGCGACGAGGACATTGATGCTCACCCATCCGCCACTTGAAGGCAAAACGGAAAGTGACCCAGCGGCAGCCATTACGCGACTGCTGGACCTGGGCTCATGGATTCCATTGGGGCGTCGCGATTGGCACGCCATAACGACGGAGCTGTTCGAGGCTTTTTTGCGGCACTTCGAGCGGGGATATCTGGCGCGGCTATTGGATGAGCAGCGCAAGATGCCGGGCTCGACGCCACCGGCGCCGAGAGCGGCGCGCCTTGCCGCGGAATTCACCGCGCTTCACAAGGTCTGCCAAATGCTTGCGAGGAATCCGGAGCTGCCTGCGGAAGCGCGGGCGGCGCTTGCGCCCCTCGAGAAGCTGCCGCCGGAATCGATTCCGGGTGCGGCGCTCTCAAAGGCCGTGGCACTTGCAAAACGGGCGAGACC
>Ga0182030_10010484_pt1 | contig 18811 bp, 22 predicted proteins | sample 812S3MmetaG_FD_121299 | JGI IMG/M metagenome (GOLD analysis project Ga0182030, IMG submission 121299) | Permafrost microbial communities from Stordalen Mire, Sweden - 812S3M metaG (Illumina Assembly) | ecosystem: Environmental > Terrestrial > Soil > Wetlands > Permafrost | place: Sweden...
AATCATAATTATGAACAGATTGTCAGCCAGCGTCCCTTTAGAGCACCGCATCAAAGTGCCAGTTACGCGGCGATGGTTGGCGGCGGCGCGCAGCTGCGGCCAGGCGAAATCTGCCTATCACACCGCGGTATTTTATTCCTCGACGAGCTGCCAGAGTTCAATCACGATCTGTTAGAGGCTCTGCGGCAACCACTTGAGGAACACACCATTAGCCTAGCCCGAGCTCATAGCTCAGCCCAATACCCAGCCAATTTTATCCTGGTGGCTACCGGAAACCCCTGTCCTTGTGACTTTTACGGTACCGATAAGACCTGCAGCTGCCAACCCTACCAAGTTCAGCGCTACCGCAACCAGCTATCCGGCCCGATTTTGGATAGAATTGACCTCTTTACTAGCGTCCACAAGGTCGATCATGATAAATTACTCACCCAGTGTCTCGATCCTGTCGAAGATGATAAAGCTCAAAACCGCATCACGCGTGCCCGACAGACACAATCGCAGCGCTTTGGCGGCGGTAGCAAGCTGAACGCCGATATGACCAACGCTGAACTTAAACAGTTCGCCCGACTAGAGTCAGCGGCCATGAACTTCATTAACATCGCTGCCGGAAGGCTCAAGCTGTCAGCCCGAGCTTATATGCGCGCTATTAAAGTTGCCCGCACCATTGCCGACCTTGATACCTCAGCCACCATCGGCGTTCAACACCTTAGCGAAGCCCTGTCTTTCCGCCCCGACATCGGTGTCCAGCAGCGCTAAAAAATTAACCCGGCTGCCAAGTTTGGTTGACCTCTGGAGTTTCACCTGTTAAAATGCTGATTACCGAGATAGGATTAATTAAGGGTTAGGGAGAACGTTTATCGCCAAATACACCCGCCTGAATGAACAAATTCGGGCGCCGCAGCTGCGAGTCATCGATGAGGATGGCAAGCAGCTTGGCATTTTGAGCAGACAGGAAGCGCTGGATACGGCGCGGCAGCGCGAATTAGACCTGGTAGAGATTTCACCGGATGCTAATCCGCCGGTTTGTAAGATAGTTGACTGGGGTAAATACAATTACCAACGCACCAAACAGCTTCAAAAAAACCGCAAGACGGCCAAAACCCTGGACATGAAACAGATGCGTTTTGGCCTCAAGATCGGCCAGCACGACCTGGATATCAAGATGGGCAAGGTCACCAAGTTCCTGGAGGCCGGGCATAAGGTCAAAATTACGCTCATCTATCGTGGCCGCGAACAAGCTCACAAAGAAATCGGTTTCCAGATAGCTCAAAGGGTAATTGACAGTTTCGGTGTTACAATAGTAGTCGATCAACCGCCACAACTTGCTGGCCGACAATTGAGTTTCGTTATTCGGAATAGCGGCAAGAAACCGGTCAATAGTGTGGCGGTTCCCATGCCAACAACCCCAGAAGAAGGAGAAGCAGATGCCAAAATTGAAGACGCATAGCGGTACTAAGGACCGCGTTCGTATCAGTAAGAACGGTAAAGTCCGGGTCGGCAGTGCCAATCTGAACCACTTTCTGGGTAAAAAAAGCGGCAGTCGCAAACGCGCCTTGCGCGGCTTGACCACCCGAAGCGGCCGAATGGCCAAGAACATTAAGAAGAATTTAGGAGTTTAAGAGTGAGAGTTAAACGCGGCGTTACCAGCCATGCTAGGCATCATAAGATTCGTAAGGCCACAAAGGGCTTTCAGCACTCTAACCGGGTTAGCATTAAGCGCGGTCGACAGGCGCTAACCAAATCATTGCAATATGCCACTCGTGATAGAAAAAATCGCAAACGCACCTTCCGACAGCTGTGGAACGCCCGCATCAACGCTGCCGCTCGGCTGAACGGTACTACCTACAGCCAGCTGATCGCCGGCCTTAAGGCCGCTAACATTGGGCTGGACCGCAAAGTCCTGGCCGAATTAGCCGTCAACGAACCGGCCGCCTTCGCCACTGTCGTCAAAGCCGCCAAGAAGTCATAAGAGCCAGATTATCTGTAAGCCGGGTTTTGTACCGATTGCTCGGTGCTGATCATCTATCTAGATCTACGGTTGCCCGCAGATTCAAGCGGTTTTTGTGATGAATCCTTAGCGGGACGCTTTAGGCTTTAGGCCTTAAAGTATCCATCTCCTTGCAGCCGGCAGGGTTTACCTCTTACATACGTCACCGTACATAACTGCGGGCTCTTGCCCCGCTCGTTTCACCCTTGCCTCGATAAACGAGGCGGTTTCGTTTCTGTGGCACTTTCCCTGGGGTTGCCCCCGGTCGCCGTTAGCGACTGCCATTTCCCTTTGCTGCCCGGACTTTCCTCGCACGTTTTTAGGCGCACGCGATCAGCCAATAATCTGGCCATTTGATTATATCACCTCTGTTGGCTTATACCAAGATGCTCGTCTAGCGCCCGGTTAACGGCAGCATCAGCCAGTTTATTGAATTCACGCGGCACGTGGCTGAATTCAACTTTTCGGAAATTCTTGACCAGTTGTTTAATAGCATCGTGGATCGGCCACAAATCGCGGTTTTTAATCTTAAAAATGCCCATCATTTGATTCACGACTAACAAGCTGTCCAGATAAACGTGCGCTTCCTGCACGCCCATTTTGCGGCATTCTTCGAGCGCCAGTTTGAGCGCCTTGTACTCGGCCTGGTTGTTGGTGGTCACGCCTATGTAGACGCCTTCATCGACCAACACATTGTCTTCCATGTCCAGGATGACGAATCCGCTGGCACTAGGGCCGGGGTTACCGCGCGAACCGCCGTCGGCGAAGACTTTAACTTCTTCGGGATGAGCGGCCGAGTCGGCTTCCAGCTCGGCCTGCGGCGACTCCCCGGCATAAACCGCATCGATAGCTTCGGCCAGTTCATGATCTTTGACTGTAATATTCTTGCCGCCTTCGTGCGTAATTAGCCAGACCTGCACCACATTCCACTCGTTTTCCCAGCGTGGGTGGTGCTGAAAGCGCTCGGCCAGCTCGGCCACTGCCGTCATAAACTCAAAGGCTTGCTTAAAATTTTCAAAGTTGAACTGCTTGTACAGCCCGTGTTTGGTTTCTTGCCACATGGTTACTATCTTAGCATGGTCGGGGTGACAGGACTTGAACCTGCGACCTCACGGCCCCCAGCCGTACGCGCTACCAACTGCGCTACACCCCGAAAGTACCGGTGGCACTTTCGGTTGGGATGAGCGAAGCGTCGTTCATAAAAATGCCACTAGGAGTCGGGCACCGGGTCTGATCACCTGAGGGATCCCAGGTGGGTGCTCGCACTTGCCAACCACGGCCGACAAAAATCTTGAGCTCCCTAATGACTAATATCAGATAATCATTCGCCCGGCGAGGAGTTTTAAGGACTTTCTTAAGAAAGTTCCGTAGGCTCTACCCGACTTTAACCATTATAGCTTATGGCAGCAAACGGATAATGTCATTGTTAAGACTGCCCAGCAGCGGTGTTAAGGCGCCACTTAAGACCAGTGCGAACACGATGAATAGCCCGTAGGGCTCAATCTGTCGCATGACGTTCTGCACCGGTTCAGGGGCAAAAGCATATAGCACACGCGAGCCGTCTAGCGGCGGAATTGGCAAAATATTGAAGATAAAAATCACCACGTTCAGGGTGACGAAGATATCAAGAAAATCGAGTAGCGCTACGCTGGAAACAACGTGTATAGCTAAGGCGCCGATGATAGCCAGGGCTAAGTTGGTTAAAGGGCCGGCGGCACCGACGATGGCCGCACCGAACTCGTCGTATTTGACCCGGTCGGGGTTAAACGGCACTGGCCGCGCTGCCAGAATCGGAAATTTGAAGATAATCAGCGTCACAATTGGCATGATAACAGTCGTTAATGGATCAATATGTTTAAGCGGGTTGAGGCTTAACCGTCCCATGTCTTGAGCGGTGGTGTCACCTAAGGCGTGGGCGGCATAAGCATGCATCGCCTCATGGATTGATAGCGATATGACTATCGTAATCAAGGCATAGACAATATCTATACCGGATAATTGACTCAGCATCTTGGGTTTTAGTATAACAGCTGGCGGTGACCGGCGACATCGTGGACGCGCAGATAGGCCGTGCCGGCAGCTATAGCGACCCGGCCAGCGGCCAGATTGGGCTCTAGTTCTATCCGCTGGTCACCTAGAAAACGTTTGCGCGAATAGCCTATCATCACCTTGTAATCGGGTAGTTCCCTGGCAAATTTGAGTAATTTACGGTTGAGCTCGGGTGTTTTACCGAAACCGATGCCCGGGTCAAGGATAATCTGGTCGCGTTTGATGCCTCTGGACTCCAAAAGCTGTGCAGCGGCTAGCAAGTCTCGCTTGATAGCCTCTTGGTCATCGAGCAATTGGGCAGCTGTATGCGCTGATTGGGTGTCGCCAGTTGGCAGTTGGCTAATTATGCAGCGCGCTTGATGCCGCACAACAACATCAACCATGGCCGGACTTTTCATCCCTGTTACGTCGTTAATGATAACGTCGCCCAGATTAAGAGCTCGTTCGGCAGTTTCGGGGTGATAGGTATCGACCGATAGCTTGCCAGGGAAACGCTTAATCAGCGCTGTCAAAACCGGCTCTAGCCGCTGCCACTCCTCTTCCAGCCTGATCGGCACGGCACCAGGTCGAGTGCTTTCAGCACCGATGTCCACTAACGTCGCGCCGTCGGCGAACATCTGCTCGGCCTGTTTAATAGCAGCAGCCGGCTTCAAAAACAGGTTGCCGTCGCTAAAACTATCCGGCGTAACATTCAACACTCCGACTAGCTGTGTCATCACCACATGCTACCATAGGGGCATGACGACGGTCTATCTGGCGCTGGGAGCTAATGTAGGTGATACGCGTGGTAATATCGAGCAGGCTATCAAGTTGCTCGGCGAAAGCTTGAGCGACATTCGGAGCGCGCCAATTTATCAATCCAAAGCCGTGGGGTACACCGACCAACCCAATTTTTTGAATACCGCCGTTAGCGGCCAGACTGATTTGGAACCTCTGGCACTGCTTACAGCCATCAAACAGGTTGAACAGCAGGTCGGACGGACTAAAACTTTCCGCTGGGGGCCGCGCGAAATTGACATTGATATTATCTTTTACGGTAATCAGATACTAGAGACTGAGCAGCTCACCCTGCCCCACCCGGCTTTCCGTGACCGCGACTTCGTGCTAAAGCCGCTGACCGACCTTAATCCCGAGTTAATAGACCCAATCAGTGCTCAAACGGTTAGTCAATTACTGGCCGTCTTGGGCTCCAATCACAAATCAATAATCTCCGCGGTTGACCAAAAAGCTTAAATTCGGTACAATAACACCTTATGCAGAAATGTGACCTCACCGGCAAAGGCAAACAATATGGCAACAATGTTAGCTTTAGCCAGCGCCATACCCAAAAAGTCTGGAAACCTAACTTACAGATGAAAACAGTAGTGGTTGACGGCAAAAAAATTCAGATGAAACTCAGCACTCAAGCCATTCGCACTCTCAAGAAAAAAGGCCTGCTAAACCCTGTCGAGAATAAGTAACTGCGTAACATCGGTCAGCTCGGCCGGTTTTAGTCGGAGCTTGGCAACCGTTTCCTTGGGCTCCATGCCAATTTCTTTGAGGGCGGTAGCTAGATCTTGTTGCGGCACCGGGAACTTCAGGGTTTTGTCGGCATAGTGAGTTGGAATAACCAGCTTCGGTTCGATGGCCTTGATGAGGCTCAAGGCGCCAACCGGATCAACAGTGTAGCCATTGCCCCCTACCGGCACCACCAGGACATCGACTTGACCGATAGCCTCCAGTTGGGAATCGCTAAGTTCGGGGTAGATGTGGCCAGTAAATAGCGCGCTTTGGTCGCCAGCCATGAGTTTGAACATCGTGGCGCCAAATTTGCCTGCTTCTTCGATGTGAGCTCGTGCTAGGATGCCAACAATCGAGATGTCGGCCACCTCATACTCGCCGGCACCGTCGAATACCAAACGAGCGCTGGTTTCGGCGGCATGCGGACTGGTGAAAAGCGCCACGTCATCGGGCTTAATAACACTTTTAGCACCCAGTTCGGCCAGATTATCATCAATCACAATCCGCGAGCCCTTATAGGTCAGGCTTAGGCAGTTAGCGCCATAAAACTGCACATCCATTATTTAGGCTTTTCCTCTTCGGCAACTACGACATCACTTAACAGATTATGCAGATCAACCAGAACCTGTTTTTTGGCCTGGGCTAGGGTTACAGCAAAGCGATCGTGAATCTGTTGGCGATAGCGAAAATCAGGTAGTGTCATAACAGCATAACGCAGGTTTTTGTTCTCCTTGGCCTCTAATACGTCAACATATTTCTGCAGCGCGTTAGGATTAACCTCTCCAACTACCACAAAATCGACGCCGACCGTGTCATCACGAGTAAACTGACCGGTGTAAACTGCTAAGTCAACATGTCCGACGGCCTTCAAACTGTCCTCGACAATGCCATCGCCATCTTGATCGGCTGCGCCAGCTTTTTTGGGTGATTTAACGCCGCCCCCAAAAATTGTTTGCAGCGGCTTAAAGTATTCATACTTTTGATTGACTTCGTAATAAAGCTTATTGTTGTTGGTGTCCGATGTGATGATACCAATGCTCAGCAAATTGCTAAGCTCACGGCGCACTGAGTTAATCTGCTCATCAATTTTGCGGGTGATTTCACGAACAAAGTATGAACGGTTGGGGTTGCTGTAAAACAACTGCAGTAACTTGACACGCGTTTTTGACCCAAAGAGTTGCTCAATCATGTTTCTAGTGTAGCAAACAATAGTTCAAGAGTGAACCTTGTCATCTAGGAATGTTGTAACCAAGTCTACTACTTCTGGCCATTTTACAGGGGTAATTAGCCAGTGAATACTTTGATTACGCTTGAACCAGGTGCGTTGTCGCTTGGCTAAATCGAGAGTGGCTTTAATGATTTTTTGACGAGTTTGATCGAGGCCTTCCGTGCCATTTAAGTAGCCTTTCCATTGAGCGTAGCTAATGCCTTTGAGAGCCTCACAGTCCCAACCATAACGCGCCACTAGGCCGCGAACTTCAGCTTCTAAACCAGCTTTTAGCATGTCGTCAACCCGCCGGGTAATCCGCTGCTCAAGACATGCCCGTTCAGTTTTGAGTCCGATAATTAGCATGTTGGGTCGGAGAGCTTTTTTGGTAGGCCGCTGCCCGCCAGTTTCCAACAATCTGATGAGCCGACGCTTATTGCCGGTGTCAACATCACCCAGCTCAATATTTTCCGTGGCAATTTTTGCAAGTAACTGCTCACCGGACAGTATATTTAGGGCTTCGCGGGCAGCCCGATCGCCAGCTGGCAGAAAGCCATAGTCATATAAGACACCATCTACGTATAGACCGGTGCCCCCGACCATAATCGGCAATTTACCACGGTCGGCGATATCGGTTATGGCCTGGTTGGCCAGATCTTTGAAAACTGCCGCCGTGAAGTCTTCGTTCGGTCTAACGATGTCCAGTATATGGTGTGGCACCAAGGCTTGTTCAGCAGCTGTCGGTTTGGCGGTACCGATGTTGGCTTCGCGTCGCACTGTCCAGCTATCGGCGCAAATAATTTCCCCCTTAAATTGCTGTGCCAACCGCAGGCCTAGGGCTGACTTGCCAGAGGCGGTCTCGCCGACCAACACTAGTAATTTAGGCGTTTTCATTTACTCGGCGGCCACCACAGCAGCTCCCTAACAGCTACCATATAGTTGTCAGAAACGCTAATGTCTTCAGCTTCCAACACTTGCTTATGGCTGGCTCGGCCGCCCGGATAGCCACTAGCTAAACCGCCTTGCTTATTGACCACCCGCTGCCAAGGCAAACCCGGATCGCCGAAGTGGGCAATGCCACCAACTATACGAGCAGCTCGGGCGTTGCCGCAAAGAGCCGCCAACTGACCATAGGTCATAACCCGGCCGCGAGGGATTTGGGCAACCAGCATTTCTACTCTCTCCCGGAAGTTTATCTCAGCTGCGCACATTAAAATATTCCGATACTGCCAGCCAGCTTTCGCAGCGCGTAACACCTTTTGGCAGGTGTTTTAGCTTATTCCACGGATAATCACCGAAGAGAATGGTCTCGATCCCAGCCTCGGCCACAGCCAGGCAGTGTTTGGGCTGGTCGTCAATCAGGTAATCGGCACCAATTTCCTGGCACAGCTGGGCTTTGGTAGCCTTGTGCATGCCTTCGGCTTTGAGTGGCCTTTCAGCGATGGGGTCATAAATCCCAGAATAGTGCACTTCTTCAAAAAGACCTTTAAAATATTTTTCCAGCCAATCAAGAGTATCCTGCTTCATTAAGGCTATTTGAACCCGCGAGGTGACAATCACCAACTTATAATTACGGCTGAGCTTTTCAAGCACTGTTTTGGCGTCTGGATAATGCGGAAAGTCTCTGGTAACTCGAGCGGCGTAGATTTCCTGGGCACGTTGGCTTTCGGTTAGCCGGTCGACAGACCACATTTTAGCCCAATCCTCATGGTAGTTCTCAACTGTCAGGTTGGTTCCCCAACGCTGATTACTATATTGAACCCAGGCCTCGGCGCTGGCCGCCAGAACATCGTCAACATCAACCGCAATAACTTTAGTCATATACGCTACTCTAGCAATTTACTTACTGTGATGATTTTAGCACGCGGCTTTTGGCTTCGTGGGCAACGGTTTTCAGGAATTCTTCGATGGCAATGGATTCGTTTCTCGGCTGGACTGCCATGTCGTGGCGGATGCGCGGCACTACTTCGTTGCCGGCAATCTCTTTTTCACCAACCACAACTAGGTACGGCACTTTCATGAGCTCGGCGGCACGTATTTTTTTACCTACGGATTCATTCGTTGAATCGATTCGTAGCCGTAGACCAAGTACGTGAGCTTGCTTGGCCACTTTTTCGGCAAAAGCCAGAGTGTCTGGAGCTTGGTTAACGGTCAGTAATCTTATCTGTTCCGGCGCCAGCCAAACCGGAAACCGGCCAGCCGTATGCTCGATGTAAACTGCCAAAAACCGCTCGATTGAGCCCAACAGAGCGCAGTGAATCATGACGGGGCGTTTTTTGGTGCCGTCTTCAGCCGCATATTCCAGGTTGAAACGTTCCGGTTGCACGAAATCCAATTGGACGGTGGCTACTTGGTGCTCACGGCCGATGGCATCGGTGGCCATAAAGTCAATCTTGGGGCCATAAAAAGCCGCTTCACCATCCTGCTCGAAGTAATCCAGCTGATTGGCCACAACTGCCGTCTTAAGCTGTTTTTGAGCGCTTTGCCAAAGCTCCGGCGAGCCAAGATAGGCATCGCTGTCATCACGGTAGCTGAGTCGCACACGCATTTTCATGCCAACCGTAGTGTACAGCTCGTGCGCTGCCTCTAACAGATTGTTGATTTCCGGCTCAATCTGATTATCGCGGCAGAAAACGTGGCTGTCGTCCTGAGTGATTGCTCGAACGCGGTTCAGGCCACCAAGCTCGCCGGTTTTCTCGTCTCGATAATCAGTCGTTGTTTCTAAATAACGGATGGGCAATTCGCGGTAGCTGCGTGGCTGGCCGGCATAAATCCGAGTGTGGTGCGGGCAGTTCATCGGCTTTAGCACCAGCTGATCGCTGGTTTCCTGGCTTTTGACCAGGAATAACTCGTCGCCAAATTTATCCCAGTGGCCGCTGGCCACATAGAGCTCTTTTTTGGTGATATGCGGCGTCCAGACTTTTTCAAAACCATAGCGCTGGCGCAATTGGTTTGAAAAATTGGCGAATTCATCGCGTAACACCGTGCCGCGTGGCGTAAACAACGGTAGTCCCGAGCCCACCATATCGGAAAACACGAATAGGTCTAATTCCTGACCCAGCCGGCGGTGGTCACGCTGCTTGGCTGAGTCTAGCATTTCCAAATGTTGTTTCAGCTCATCTTCGGTCGCAAAAGCCGTACCGTAAACTCGCTGCATCTGGGTGTTTTTCTCATTGCCCCGCCAATAGGCACCGGAAACTCGCATCAACTTAAAGGCGCCAACCTTACCGGTAGACGCCACATGCGGTCCCTGGCAGAGGTCGATGAAGTCGCCGTTACGATAGAAGGATACATTATCTATCTGTGAATCTCCGCTGGCAATGGTGCCAAGCTCAGCGGCGTCCAAATCTTTTGCGGCCGTGGTGCCGGCTCGTTTGAGGTCATTTAATAATTCCTCTTTGTAGGGCTGGTTAGCCTGCTTAGCCCACTCCAGGGCTTCGTCGATTGGCTTAGTGGAGCGCTCAAAGGGTTGATCGGCCTCGATAATCTTATGCATTTCGGCCTCTAGCTTGCCAAAATCCTCCTCCGAAAGCTTAGCCTCGCCCAGATCAATATCATAATAAAAGCCATCAGCTACAGCCGGCCCAACCCCAAACTTGGCCTCTGGCCACTGTTTTTGAATAGCCGCAGCCATAATATGCGCCAGCGAGTGCCGCATGGCTTGCAAATCATCGGCTGGTTCAGGCGCATCAGACATATAACTCCTTAAAATATAAAAACGCTCGGTTTGAATATTCACGCACGATATTCAAACCCAGCGTCTCGGTTCCGGATCATCCGGAAGGTTCCACCTCGACATTTACTCTTGTGACTTCCTGTAACATCGGTCGTCACCACCCTACGGAGCTCCTTGGTTGGTGAATCCACGTCTCTGCTCCCTGTCAGTATAACACTAAGTTAGGCCAACAAAAAAGGATTGAATGATCTCGCAGGTCACTCAATCCCTTAAAGCTCGTTACGGCGAGATAAAAACAATCTCGTCAAAACTTCACCTGTGGGGACTATCATAGCAGGGTTAGTACTATATGGCTAGCCTATAAATGCTGTAATTCCTACAAATCCACTTGGGGATAACTATTTTTATTTGACGTCATACACGGCGTTAGAAGTTACTAGCCTTGCGCTACGAGCCTTAATCCTGTAAGTTATAATCTGTTAGACGGGCGATTAGCTCATTTGGCTAGAGCGCTTCCTTGACGTGGAAGAGGTGAGAGGTTCGAATCCTCTATCGCCCACCAGCTTAAATTACTCACCCATGTTGTAAGCACTAGCTTTTTGAGTCTCAGTATTGACTGGTATATATTTCTAATTTATACTGGGTCGGTTAAACAGGGACGTTTTGGTTATTCGTAACAAAAGCGCTTTAGACGCCTTTCAGCTGTTTTATGAAGAGTTAATCTCTTCCAACCCGGCACAAAACCGTATTCGCCGAATCCGCGCCAGCGCGACTACTGCTAAGTAGGCCTGGCAAAATGACGGTTCTACCCCGAGACCAACCATGGATCTCGGGTTTTTTGATTACTTATCTTTATATTATTAGCTGGTTAAATTAATAGCTGTGTGACAATATATAGTCATGGTTTGCATACATTGTGGTGGCGAGACGAAGGTCATCAATTCCCGACCCCAGAAGCGAAATAATCAGGTTTGGCGGCGGCGGCGGTGCCAGTCTTGCCAGGCCGTGTTTTCGTCTAGCGAAAGCGCTAATTACGATTCGGCCTGGATAGTTTGGCGTGGCAAGCGCGCAGCACCCTTTTTGCGCGATAAGCTGTTATTAAGCCTATATAAGAGCTGCGAACACCGTCGGTCGGCAATCAGTGATGCCGGCAGCCTGGTGCAAACTGTTATTAACAAGTTGCAGCTCCAAATTGTGGATGGCTCAATCAGCGCAGCTGAAATTGGGCGTGTCGCACAAGTTGCCTTAAACCGTTTTGACCGCGCCGCCAGTAGTCATTACGCTGCTCACCACCGATGAAGACGCTTAAGGCTGAGTCGCGAGCTTGATCTTTTGCGACCGGGGTCAGCTTCGCTGGAAATAGTCTTGCCAGTATCAGTTCGGACGGCTTTCTCGGTAACGTCAAATTTATTGAGGTAGTGCTTGAAGATCAGGCGAGTTTGCGAGTTGAAGGCCGCAGTGCAGCCGTACGTCAGGTTAGAAACTAATATAAAGATCCATTGTGCCTGCATGAAGACCGAGCGACGGCGTTTGTAGCGGGCTGGACGCGGTGGCAGCGTCACTAAGCAAACATAGATTGATACTAGCAGGCCGACAATACTGAGGCGCTGGACATTGCTGACGATGAGGGGCAGTTGGTTGGCGGCCAAGCTTTGCGGTCTTAGCAGGGGTGGAATGAAAGCCGCAAAGAAAACCAGCAGCGGGCCAGTTGCCCATGTTACATGGCCTTCGGTGATGCGCAGTAATTTGGCCAGGACATCGGCCTTGGGCGCCTTATTTTTGTGCCAGAAGCCTTTGTCGGCAATGTAAGCCACATCAGAGACACCGTAGGTCCAGCGGCGCAGCTGGATGAACTGGGCTTTCATGGTGCGCAGGTAGCCGTTGGCCAGCACGGCATCTTGATAGACGGGGATGCTAAAGGGGTAAACTCGGTAATCACCGTCGAAATGAAAATACGATCGCCAGAACTGATGGCCGTCCTCGACCACCGTGCGGGTACTCCAGAAATTCATATCGATCAACGATTGGAGGGGTTGAGCGTGAGCTGAAAAATTTCGGGCAATATGTGGCCGCTGGGTTCCGACGATGTAGAAAAGATTATTGCCGGTGGCAATCACCCGCATCAGTGCCGGGGCATCCCAGATGTTGTTGGTAAACATGGTCAACGGCTGATACGACGCCTTGAGTGGGTTCGGCACCACACAGTACAGATAGCTGAGCGCGGCAAAATATCGTCGGTCGGGGCGGTTGTCGGCGTCGAGCGTTGTTACCAGGAGGCGCAGTGGGTCGAGTTTTTGCTGGCGGACGTATTTTTGGAGAGCCCGGCCGGCGTGAGTGATGTTACCACCCTTGCCGATCACCTCTCCGGGCTGGCCAGCCGGGTGCTTGACGGCCATAGCGTGCTTAAAGCGGTCGCCGTAGAGTTTGAGCAACTCCTGAACGCGGTCTTCAGTGGGGCGGCCAGCTCGGCCTTCGTAGGCCAGAACCAAAATAATGCGTTTTGGGTCATAATCGGCAGCTAGCAGCGCCTGTATAGTCGGTTCCAAAACCTCGCGGCTCTCGTTGACGGTGGCAATTATAACAGCATGCAGTAGTTCCTTGGGACGAATGTCATATGTCCGACTATCCAGGCGGCGTAAGTTGCTACAGTGCCATTTAGGTCGCTTAATCGCCTGGCCAGTCACGTGATTCGCATCTAGGTCAGCCGCCAGGCCATTCCAATCAAGTTTAAGATGTTGTTTCATAGTGTTATAGCCAGCCATTGCCCTGGTGGAGTAAGCCAGTGATCGGACGAAGAAAACCAACAAATAAAACAGTATGAAAAACACAGTCAGAGTAACATTGATGTAGGTCAGCACCACCGGCAGCAGCAAAAGACTATAGCTGAGAGTACCGGGTAAAATCTCAAAAAAACGATAATGACCCTTACGGTCAGACTCGAACGGAATTTCGAGGTCGGTCACGCCGCTTACCTCTGTCCTAGCGCAGCACTAACAGTGCGTTACTTATGATAACTGTCAGGATAAGCAGCAGTATACCAAGACTCAAAATCGTAATTGCCAGTTGCCGGTGAATCGGGTAAATTCTCAGACTTAACCCCGTGTGGATGACCAATATCAGGGCTGCAAAAACCACAAAGCTGAGCAGCTCAACAATGCTGCCCGTCTGGAAGGCATTGATACCGAGACTAGGCCGGTACTGCACGATGTAGCCAGTACCATGGCTGGTACCTAGCCGCAGCAAGATAAAAATGCTTCCGGCCACCGCCAAGAAAGCATTAACACTTAGCAATAGCAGCACAAAATGATCATGAAAATACTTCTTAGACGTGGCCATAACGATAGTCAATATTGTACCATTTGTGACCGCTAATTGACTAAGCCTTGGTGCGAGATACGAGAATCAAACTCGTGCCTCTTGCTTGGGAAGCAAGCGTACTATCATTATACTAATCTCGCCCGGCGTGGAGCCACCTATCGGGTTCGAACCGATGACCTCCGCTTTACGAAAGCGGCGCTCTAGCCAACTGAGCTAAGGTGGCACTTAGCTTAAATTACAGAGGTATTATAACAGCAAACAAAGGTTTTTTAGGAGGCTTGGTCAAGCGGTTTGCGCATTACGTCATCAGCAGCACGCATATGTAAAAAGTCATCATGGCTCATGCCGGGCGTTAAAGTCTCAAGACTCGGTAGAACAGCCTTCGGTACTGTTGCCAATCTGATTACTCTTCGATCACTTTCTGGTGTTGGCGCTCCGCCTTCACCTTCCCAGCCTATGATAGCTTCTTGGTCGGCATTGGTTCCATTACTCATATTACGATATTATAACATTACATAAGTGATGTCAATAGTTCAAGAGTAGTTTTAATTATCCACCGCACTTTTGGGTTGGCTATTTACAATGGCATTATAGGGACTATAATTCTGCTTAGTCGCTAGTGTTAACAACACAAAAAATGACATCTCCTCCAACCGAATTATTGCCGATAACTGGTGATTCGCCTTTTGCGAAAGGTGTTGGTGCTTACGTATTCCACCTCGGTGCTGACGAAGGTATTGAGACGCTCGAACAGGGGCAGCAACGATTGGCTGAGTCCACGATTGTCGGGGCGCTAAGCGTATTTTTTCGCACCTCTAGTCGGCCAGGCGGTGTAGATATCTCCCATAAGCTCATGCTAGAACCGGAAGCTAGCGTTGATCAGCCAGAGCCCTTGGCCTCACCAGATGCTTATCAGGCTTTAAGGGTTGAACAACTAAGACATGATGGATCTAGTGAGAGTGGCACACTCCGAACATATGCCCGAAGAGAGGCTCTACCCCGCATCAGTCAACTAATTGCAAACGGTAATTGGAATAGGCTCGGGGGTTCGGTCGATTTTATCGCACCTGGATCAAAAGAAATCTCCACGGCTTTATTTTTCTCACGACAAGTTGCGCTTGAACTAGGATCTGACGCCAGAAACGTAATACAGGAGCGCCGAACTTACCCCTATTCAGTGGTGTCGAGCGCATCACTCCTAAAAGAGGTTGAGTTATTATCGAGTGACGGGCAAAACCTCAAGCCCGAGATTGAAAGCCGGCTTGGTTTCTATCTTGTAGCCAGAAACCTACCTGATGTAACTCAGCTACGCCATCGTCAACGTCCCATGCCCATTGTTACCCGTACTGCGATGCCTATGCCTGCAACGTATGAAGTTCGTGAAGCCGTAGCCGTAGCTCTTTAATCCTTACTTGCCTTTTAACTTGTCCAGAATCTCGGTAATGCCTTTGAGCTCGGCCATCTGCTCATCCTGTAATGTGGCTAAATATGTCAGGGTTTCGTGATCGACTTCGGCCTTGGCATCATTTTGAGCTTGAGTTTTGTTCTGGCTGCGCTGCAGAGCTGGTAAAGCCCACCACTGAATCCAGCTGCCAGATATGACTCCCAGCGTAATCTTGACGCTAGAAGGCATGGGCAAAGTTATCAAGGGCACGATTAGGGCAATGTCAAACAGCCAGATCGAGGCCAGAACGTGGTTGGTGATCCACTCCAGCATCAGGTCATTGGCATATGAAAATTTATTTTCGCGCTGCTTTTTGTCGGCCTTGGCCTGTTGTAGAATTTCTGCTGGGCGTTTAACGTGGTCATGCGGTTTCATAGCTGTAATATACCACGTATCTCTGGTTACTTTGTATCAGTCGGAGCATGATTATGGATGCCAAGTGCCGAAATGACACCACCGGCTATAACAAGTACAGCCGTAATGATAATGATGTGATGAAAACCGCTAAGATTGATGCGCATACCGACGATCACGCCGACCATGGCGACCGTTATTAGTCCGGCAATCCGGGCTATGGCATTATTAACCGCCGATGCGATGCCGGCCTGGCGGGAATCGATATCGCCAAGTACGGCCGCCGTTAGCGGCGCGACGGTTGCAGATAGTCCGAATGCAAAGACGAGCACGCCGGGTAGTAGCTGCGTCCAGTAGTCCACATGGATAGCAACCCGTAGCATCAGCAAAAAGCCGATGCCAGCAATTACTGGCCCTAGCGCCATAAACGCCCTTGGTCCGTGCTTGCCAGCCAAGGCGCCGAAGCGTGGCGACAACAAAAACATGATAATCGTCACCGGCAACAGCGATAACCCGGCCTCGAAGGCCGAGTAGCCACTCACCTGCTGCAAGAAAATTACAATCAAGAAAGTGGCAACCGACAAGCCGCCGTAGATGGCGATGGTTGCAATATTGCCCAGCCGAAAATTGCGAATGTTAAATAGCGATAGCGGCAGCATCGGCATCCTAGTGCGGGCTTCGTGCCAGATAAAGACGGCCATAAGCAGAACCCCGCCAATTAGCGGCGTCAGGATGGTCGGACTGCGCCAGCCGTAGTGCGGCTGTTCAATCAGCCCAAAAACCGAGCCGCTCAGACCGAGGCTACATAAGATTGCGCCCAGTACATCCAGCCGTACGCTTTTGGTGTGCTCCGGCTGTTCTAACGGCTTCATCAGCCATAAACAGATGGCAATTGGCAAGAGATTGATAGCGAAAATCAGGCGCCAAGTGGCAACATCAACCAAAAAACCGCCGAGCAGCGGGCCGATGATGAATGAAATGCCTGTCCAGGCCGTCCAACTGCCGATAGCTTTGCCTTGGGCAGCACCGCTGAACGAAGATATGATCAGCGCCAGGGAGCTTGGCACCAACAGGGCACCGGCAACGCCCTGCAGACCACGAGCAATTATCAGGAAATTACTGCTTGGTGCCACCGTACACAATACTGAAGTCAGCCCGAAACCAGCCAGGCCAATTGCCAAAACCCTTTTTCGGCCAAATATATCCGACAACGATCCGGCCAGCAAAATCAGCGAGCCGAGCGTAATCAGATATGCATCAACTACCCATTGTTGGGTCACCAGACCGCCGCCCAGATGGCGACTGATAGCCGGCAGTGCTACATTAACCACCGAACTATCTAAAAAGGCCACGAATGAAGCCAGAACACTAATTACCAAAACCAGTCTCTGCTGCCGCGTCATGGACTTAGCATACTATATACTTGTAGGAACATATGTTACTTTTGCTAATCAGCTTGGTGGCCGGCGTATTAACCATCTTGGCACCTTGCGTTCTACCACTCTTACCGGTGATCATTGGTGGCTCGGTTGGCGGCAACGCCAAAGAGAAAGCCAGACCATACATTATAGGAGCGTCGCTAGCAGCTTCAATTATTGTTTTCACCCTGATACTTAAAGTAAGTACGATTCTGATTAACTTGTCACCAAATGTTTTGAACTGGTTATCCGGCGGCTTGCTAGTCGCTCTGGGAGTGGCGACCGTCTTGCCAGAATTATGGGAAAAACTGGTCATCCGACTGAACTGGCAGGCCGCTTCACAGCGTCTTCTGGGCAGAGGTGAGCGCAACAAAGATAAATATATCGGTCCAGTATTGATTGGTGTAGCCTTGGGGCCGGTCTTCGCCAGTTGTAGCCCGACCTACGCATTTATACTAGCTTCAATCTTGCCCAGTAGTTTTGGTGCTGGTTTGATTTACTTGGCAACCTACGCCTTGGGCTTAGCCCTGGCGCTGTTAGCCGTGGCGCTGGCTGGCCGCCGGTTGATAGCCAGGTTTGCTTGGGCGGTTGATACCCACGGCTTGTTTCGACGGCTGCTGGGTGTCTTATTTATAGCTATCGGCGTCGTGATTATTGCCGGTTACGAGGTTAGAATCGAGGTTGCGGTTGCCAATCACCTGCCCTTTGACGAAACTAAAATTGAGCGCTTGCTATTGGCTAAGCAGCATAAACAAAACATTTTTCATAATCTCAGTCAGTCCTTGGCTAGCAGTAGTGTATTGAATGTCCAACCAACACCAGCTCCAGCGCTGCAAGGCCTAACAAATTGGATAAATAGTCCGCCTCTGACCCTCACCCAACTCAATGGCAAGGTGGTGTTGGTCGATTTTTGGACGTACTCCTGTATAAATTGTATTCGCAGCATTCCATACGTCGAAAAATGGTACCAAACCTATCAAGCTAAGGGCTTTGTGGTGTTGGGCATTAATACGCCGGAGTTTGCTTTTGAGCACAACCCGGCCAATGTGGCGGCAGCCGTCAAAACCGACGGCATTACCTACCCGGTTGCTCTCGACAACAATTACGACACCTGGAACGCTTTTAATAATGACTCTTGGCCAGCTGATTACTTAATTGATAAGAGCGGCAATGTCCGTTACATTAGCCTAGGTGAAGGCGATTATGACAAAACCGAAAAAGCCATCCAGCAGCTATTGGGAATAAGCGCACCATTGCAAACAGCCAAGTTCAGCGTGCCGGTGTCGCAAGATCAAACGCCGGAAACCTATTTTGGTACCAACCGCGCCGCTAACTATGTCGGTACGCCTGCCCTGACAGATGGCGCGGCAACATTTCAGGCAACCAACTCGCTAGCCCAAAATAATTGGACGATAAGCGGCAGCTGGCAAATTAATCCAGAGTATATCACCAGCGCTTCTGGAGGCTCCACCGTAACATTCCACTTTGTCGCCAAAGATGTTTATATGGTAGCCGGCACAGCCAATGACCAGCCGGCCTCGGTGATGGTTAATTTGCCAGCTGCCGACGCCGGGCAATTTGGTGGCGACGTTAGCAACGGCTCTGTCACCGTCGGTGGCTCCAGGTTATATCACATCGTTTCTTTGAACGATTTTAGCGACGCCTCGGTGACCCTGACCGTTCCGCCAAATGTGTCTTTATACACCTTCACCTTCGGCGACTAGCTTTCGGAGCCGTTTGCCAGAGTCTACTTTTGGTAAACTTGCCAGAAATATGCACTGGATTCTAGGTCAGGTAAACTTGATGTAACTACGTAAGGTTTGGTCAGTGCAAACACTTGATTTTGGGTGTAAAGTGG
>Ga0182030_10010485_pt1 | contig 18810 bp, 18 predicted proteins | sample 812S3MmetaG_FD_121299 | JGI IMG/M metagenome (GOLD analysis project Ga0182030, IMG submission 121299) | Permafrost microbial communities from Stordalen Mire, Sweden - 812S3M metaG (Illumina Assembly) | ecosystem: Environmental > Terrestrial > Soil > Wetlands > Permafrost | place: Sweden...
GGAGTCGAGGTTCCATCGACGGTGGTGGCGGTGATGTCGACAATGCCGGACGAACCGGGCGGCGAGGTGGCCGAACAGGCGGTGGTGGTCGAGCAGCTCACCGAGGTGGCGGAGGCGGAACCGAAGTTGATGGTGGTGTCGGTCGTCCCGGTCACGAACCCGGTGCCGGTGATGGCCACCACTGTTCCTCCCGATGGAGAGCCGGTAATCGGGCTCACCCCCGAGATGGTGGGCGCCGCCGGGGGGCCCGCCGATGCCGGTAGCGCGCTGACCATCGCCAACGCCAGGTTGAAGACCACCGCAACTACCAGGGTGACCGTAAGGGTGCGTGCGCCCAGTCCGGTCGCCGGCCGGTTGGTACCTGAGAGTTCTTTCTTCTGGAGACCGGTCATCAGTACGCCGACCCGGACTCGATCAAGGCCAGGGCGGCGGGCCGATTCGACCCCTCCGCTCCTGCGCTGAGTGACTCAACTTCTCCATCGGCCGACGGAATTGCCGTCTCCGGACCGGCGCAAAGCGGGGAAGTAGTCCATGTCGGCTTCCGATGTCGAGGACAAGCCACTGATGCTCCTTGTGCGATTGATCCAAATGGGCACGCAAGCCGAATATCGGAAGGATGCCGGGGGCGCTGCATGGGGGAACGCCCTAAAGATCATGGGAGTGCCGCCTCAGATGGCGACCAAGATCGGCTCCCAGGAGATTGTCAGGTGACCATCAGCTCATCAGAGCCCACCCTGCTCCGGCCTCAACGCCGCCCGGATCTCGTTCGGTCCGCGACCGAAAGAACCCAACACGGCGAGACCTCTTACCTGCGCCGTTGGCTACCTGAATTCAGGAGAGCGATTCCATCATGGCCAGAAGTTCCTCACGCCGGTAGCCCTGGGAACGGGCGAAGTCGACGAACTCCTTGAGCCGGGCCACGACCGCTCCCCGCTCGGGGGTGCCCGCCACCACGATGGCCCGTCCACGACCCAGCTCGATCAGTCCCTCATCTCGAAGCACGCGCAGGGCGCGCAGCACGGTATTGGTGTTGACGTCGAGCACCGCGGCCAGATCCTTGGCCTGGGGGATCCGGTCCCCGGGGCCGGCCTCGCCGTCGGCGATGGCCCGGCGAACCTCGGCCGCCACCTGATCGTGAAGCGCCATGGGGTCAGATCGATCCACACCGGCCAGCACCAACCCGTCGGGATCCGGGGCGTCAGGCGGCTTGACAGAACTCATAACGACAATGATAGTAGCGTTATGGTCACCGTCGAGAAGGGAACGCCCCCGGTCCCCGGTCACGGGGGGTTGGATCCTCATCGGCCCACCGACGCCGACCTGCTCTTCAAGGAAGCCCGACGACGCGAGCGCCGCCGGCGCCTGGCGTGGGCCGGCGTGGTCATCGTCGTGGTGGGCGCGGTGACGACAGTCGTGGCCGCGGCCATCTCCCGCCCCGGACCCGCTCTTCCCCCTTCTGCCACCGCCCCTACAGACAGGACCGGACCGACCAGCCCGCCCCCCGACTCCATCGTCCCGCTGACCACAGCCGGACCGCTGGCTGTCGGTCCAACCGGAGCGTTGTTTGTGGCAGATCTCTCCCGTCACCAGGTTCTCGTCCGCCTCACCAGTGGCCGGTTCCAGTTGGTGGCCGGTAACGGCAGGAACGGGTTCGCGGGCGACGGCGGGCCCGCCGCCAAGGCTGAGCTCTCGCAAGTGTCCGATATGGCCTTCGCTCCGAACGGTGACCTCTATCTGGCCGACGGCGGACGGGTACGGGTCATCGACCGGGCCGGTACCATCCGGACCATCGCCGGCGATGGTCGCTCCACTGGCATGAACGATTCCATCGCAACTGGCACACCGGCCCTGTCGGCACCACTTGGTCCCGCCCTCTCGTTGGCCTTCAGCCCGAGCGGGCAACTGTACGTGGCCACACAGACCCAGCTCTTCCAACTCTCCGCCACCGGACGCCTCGACACCCTGCGGGCGGTGCTCCCTCCCGGATCGATTCAAATGTCGGGAACGCTCAACAGTTTCGGCTCGATCGCGGTGGACGGCCAGGGCAACGTGTACGCCTCTTCGCTGTTCGACGGGTGGTCGGTCTTCAAGATCTCACCGAGCGGAACGGCCACCTACCTGGGCTATGCCCGGCGGAGTGGGGGAAACACTGCGGTGGTGCAGCGGGGTGCGAACGGAGTCATCGATGTAGACGACGGAGAAAAGGTCCTTCAAGTGCGCGGCGATCACCTCGTGACCAGCTTTGCCGTCACCAGGGTCTCGGGAGTCAACTCGTTCTTCTTCACCGATTTTTTCGCCCTGGCACCGGACGGGGCATTCTTCGCCGACAACCTCGGTCCGCCGGCCTTCGGGCGGTTCCAACAGATCATCTCGGTGACCACCGGACGGGGAACATCACTGTGGCGAGGGGCCTCCCGGCGATAACCCCTGCCGCCCTGCCGCCCCTGTCGATCCGCTGACCGAGAAAGTACGGACAGGCCCTAGCGAAGTGACGCGGGCCAGCGTTAGGGTTGGTTGTCTTTCAGGTGACGACGGGGCGGAACCAGCCGACTCCCCTCGCCCGTGAGGCGAGGAGGGGTTGAAATAATGAGCGGAACAATGAAGCCGTCCCGTAAGGCTTTGGCGGCGGCCGGTATCGGGGTAGCGGTCGTCCTGGTGGCAGTGGGCACGACCCTCACGCTGACCCCGGCAAGCGGGGGCGCATCGGCAGGAAAGCCCAGTGCCCACTACCTGGCCGCGGCCCGGAGCGCCCTGGTCCGGTATTTGCAACACAACGACGCCCCGGCTAGCCATGCTCCGCTCCCAAGCGGCGGGGGCGGCTTCGGTGCTCTCCGCCCGATCAACACCTCCGGTTCGTACAACTGGGCGGGGTACGTCGACACCGACTCCACCACCGGGTACTTCAAGACGATCAGTGGCAACTGGACCACTCCCTCGGTCACCGCCAGCTGCACCGCCGAGGACACCGTGGCCGCCCAGTGGATCGGACTGGACGGCTGGACGAACGCGACGGTGGAGCAAGAAGGTGTCATCGACTGGTGCTTCGAGGACCAGGCTACGTACTACACCTGGTACGAGATGTACCCGGCCGGCTCGGTGGAGGTCGGCAGAACGCTGCAGCCCGGCGACCAGATCGATACCTCCATCACCCGCACCGGGACGAGCTACAAGATGGTCCTGACCGACACCACCCATACCGCTAACAGCTTCACCAAGACACTCACCTGTGCCGCCACCACCTGCAAGGACACCAGTGCCGAGTGGATCGACGAGCGGCCCGACTTCAGCACCAGTGGCTTCGCTCCGCTGGCCGACTTCACCACGTGGAGCCTGGGCGGGGCCAGCGTGAAGGGCGGAACCGTGAGCGGTACGTCCATCAATGCGTTCAAAGACGCGGCGATCGAGATGTTCGACAGCACCGGCTCCTACCCCCTGGCCACTACGTCGAGCCTGAGTGGTGGTAGGGGATTCACGGTGACCTGGGATGACAGCTATTGATCGGCAGGTAGTCGACCCCCGGCGGGCCAACCCGCCGGGGGTCCGAGCGCCGGGTGGCGACGGACACGCGCTCACCCACCCGGCCTAGAGTCTTCCTATGAGGAGGACCAGGACCAGCGGCAGAACCAGAGGTGTCCTGTCACTGGTGATCATGGTGGCACTGGTGGCGCTGGCCGCCACCAGCGTCCGGGCCTACGCCGCCCAGGCCTTCGTCGTACCGTCAGGGTCGATGCTCCCGACGCTCCAGATCGGCGATCGGATCATCGTCGACAAGTTGTCGGGGGCCATCCACCGTGGTGACATCATCGTCTTCCGACGTGCTCCGGGTGACACCGACTCCGAGTACCCCGTGCTGGTCAAGAGGGTGGTCGGGCTGCCCGGAGAGACCATCTCCTCGGCCGGCAACACCATCCTGATCAATGGGCATCCCATCTCCCAGCCCTGGCTCCCGAAACTGACCGGCCAGTGTTACCAACCCTCCGTCGGAATCCCCACCACCAAGATCCCCTCCGGCCAGTACTACGTGCTCGGAGACTGCCGAGGGGACTCCGACGACAGTCGGTACTGGGGAACCGTCCCAGCCGCCAACATCATCGGGAAGGTGTCAGCGGTGGTATGGCGTCACAACCATCCGTGGCTCCACTGGTTCTGAGCGGCGGCGGGTCGTCGGGACGGACCCAGGTGCACGGCCGGAGTTGAGCGGGATGGTCCAACCTGATCCGTTCCGGCGGCGTCCGATCTCGTGGCATTAGCGTCGTGGCACCAAGCCGCCACCGTCCGTCCGGTCCCGGGAAATCCAACCCAGACCGGAGATCACCACGGGCCGGCCATCCAGAACCGGAGGAACCGATGCGAGCAGCCCTGCTTACCCGGGAGAACAGCCCTCTCGAAGTGGTGGACGACATTGAGGTGGCCACCCCCGGACCCGGGCAGGTGCTGGTGGATGTGACCCACTGCGGGATCTGCCACTCGGATCTCACCATCATCGAGGCCGGGTACGGACCGTTGCCGATGGTCCTCGGGCACGAGGCAGCCGGCGTGGTGGCCGAGGTCGGCGCGGGCGTGATTGCGGTGGCCCCCGGGGACCATGTGGTGTTGGTGGCCATCGCCCCCTGCGGCCGCTGCTACTGGTGTGTGCGAGGCAAGCCCACCGTGTGCGAAAAGGCCATGACCTTCATGACCGGCACCCTCCCCGACGGGTCCACGGCCCTGTCCCGAGGCGGCGAGCCGGTCTACCGGGGACTGGGCGTGGGCGGCTTCGGCCAGCAGGTCCTGACCACCGAATCGGGGGTGGTGCGTATCGATCCCGAGGTGCCGCTCGAACTGGCCAGTGTCATCGGATGCGCCATCCAGACCGGCGTGGGAGCGGTGCTCAACACCGCGCAGGTGGAAGAGGGGGCCACCGTCTTGGTCATGGGGTTGGGGGGCGTGGGTATCTCGGTGGTCCAGGGGGCCCGCATCGCCGGCGCCTCGCGGATCATCGCCTCAGATCCGGTGGCCGGCCGACGCCAACAGGCCCTGTCCTTCGGTGCCACCGATGTGGTCGATCCCGTCCAGACCGACGTGGTGGCCCTGTGCCAGGAGCTGACCGGGGTCGGGGTCGACTACGCCTTCGATGCCGCCGGCAGCGCCCGCCTCCTCGAGGCCGGGATCGCCGCCACCTGCAACGGCGGGACCACGGTGTCGGTCGGCGCGCCGGACGCCGCCGAGGTGCTCAACGAGTTGCCGGCCATCCTCTTCGCCATCACCGAGAAGCGGCTGGTCGGGTGCCTCTACGGCGGGGGGAATCCCCACTGGCAGATCCCCCGGCTGGTCAGCCTGTGGCAGCGCGGGCTCCTCGATCTCGAGGGGATGATCTCCACCCGGCGCCCCCTGGTCGAGATCAACGCCGGCTTTGACGACCTCCGGGCCGAACGGGGCCTCCGGACCGTGGTATCGATTTGAGCCACCGGTCCTGACTGCCGGGAGCAGATGGTGACGGAAGTCGATGACGGAAGGCGGTGACGCGGTGAGCGACGAGCGGGAGATGCTGCACCGTTACCTCAACGCCCAGCGCCGCCATGTCCTGGGCATCCTCGACGGACTGACCGACGACCAGCTGCGGAGCCCGATCCTTCCTTCGGGATGGACCTGTCTGGGCATGGTGAAGCACCTGGCCCTCTCGGACGAGCACTACTGGTTCCGTTCCATCGTCGGCGGTGAGCCGCTCGACTACTTCCCCGAGGGCGACCGGGCCGACTGGCAGGTGGGACCGGACGAGTCCGCCGACGAAGTCCTGACCTCGTACCGGAACGAGATCGAACTGGCCGATGCCATCATCGCCACCACCCCGCTCGACCAACCGCCCCGCCAACGGGACGAGTGGTGGGGCGACTGGGACGTCCCCGACTTCCGGTTCATCATGTTGCACGTCATCGCCGAGACGGCCTGCCACGCCGGCCATTTGGACGCGGTGCGCGAGCTGATCGACGGACGCCAGTGGATCGTCCTGTAGTCCCACCTGCCGGAGTTGTCCCTCCTGCCCGTCGCTCGAGGAAGCCCGACCCTTACGGAACGGTCGACAACTGTCCTTCGATGACCTGACGGTTCTCCTCATCGAGTTCCGCCAGCAACAACCGACAGGCTTGCGCATGCCGGTCCCGTGACGCCCGGTCGCCGATCACGGCGTAGGCCCGGGCCATCCCCTCTTCGGCCGAAGCGAGCCGCCAATCAGTCCAACCGTTGGCCCGGGCCCGCTCGTGGGCCGCGGTGGCAAAGAGCAGGGCCAGGTCACCGGCGCCCAACCAGCTGAGGACGTGGGCCACCTGCCAGTCGCCGATGAGCAACTTGGACTCCAGGTCCGGACCCCCCGCCTCGGCCCAGAGGTAGCGGGAGGCCGCGGCCCGCAGGACCATCTGGCGTTGTTGTTCGGGACTCCGACCATCGAGGTCGAGGAGATCCCAGGCTCCGTTGAACGCCGACTTGGCTTCGGCGACCTTCCACCCGCTCGGGTTGCCCGGCTCCGTCTGCTGTCCCATGCCCCGAACGTTACCTGGGGGAGTGGCACGCCCTGCAGGTAGGTCGGGCGTCCTCCCTACGTGCGGATCCGGCGCCGGCTACGGGTGGTCCGGCGAACTAGGAGCGGTAGTCGGCCAGCACCAGGGCGCCGATGAAGTCATACCCGGCGGTGTGGGCGTGGATGTTGCCCTGGGAGCAGAAGTAGGTGAGCTGGCAGACCTCGCCCACCGCCACCGGCACGGTCCCGTACGGGGCCACCTGCTCGGTGATACTGAGACTGGTGTCGTCCCCCTTGGTGGCCTCCTTGTAGGGCGCCGAGGTCACGTCGACGAAACTGCCTCGGGGCACCGACAGATAAGCCTTCTTCAGGGTGGGGTTGATCAGGTCGTCGAAGGCCAGGATGGACTGGCGGGCCTGGGACTCACTGGCCGACGACGGCGGCTGGGTCGGATAGACGAACAGCCCCAGGTCCACGTCGGGGTAGGTCAGACCGATGATCTTGGCGCTGGCGTCCGAGGCCTTGGCCAGGGCGGTGGTGAGCGATCCCACCAACGCCTTGACGTTCTTCCCCATGGTTGGCATGGCCGCATCGACGCACGCCGCCGTGGAGCAGGAGTCGAAGTCGTTGCCGCCGATCGAGACCGTGACCAGTTTCACCTGGCCCTTGTGGGCGGCGATGAATTGGAGAGCCGCGGCCTCCTGGGTGATCCCCGAGTAGGGAACGGCGTGCTGGGAGGCCGGATCGCCACATCCTGCCGAGTGGAGCAGCGAGGTGGTGGTGGCCCCGCCGCACCCGAAGTTCTCCGGTTGCAGGCCCAGTTTTCCGGCCAGGTAGCCGGTATACCCCGGCGTGCCGCCGATCCCCGGCTGGTAGCCGATCGAATACGAGTCGCCCAGGGTGAGCTCGTAGGGATGGGTTGTGGCTGCCGCCGGGCTCACGCCGGGTAGAGCCACCAGGAGTGAGCTGGCCATGGCGAGTACCGCCGTGGCGGCCACGGCCACCCATGGGGTCCTGACCGGAACCTTCTTCGAACGTCGCATGTCCCCCCTGTCGCTGGTACTCCCCGTACCGCGCTGGCACATCCCCGCACCAGGGCTCTCACCGTAGACGGTCAGGCGCCCAGCACTCCGACTCGGACGGGTGACCGCCTCAACCCGGAGGGCCCGACCCGGGGTCGGCCGCGGCGACGGCGCGGCGCAGGCCACGGGCCAGGTCGCCCCGAGCGCCCACCGACAGCCGGTCGAGACCCAACCACGCCCGGAGCCGGTGGAGCTCGGCCGGCGCCAGCTCGAGCACCGTGGCCGCCGAGGTCGCCGGTTCGAGATAGGAGCCCAGCACCTGCAAGGTGTCGGTGGTGCGATCGGTCTTGAGGTCGAATCGGGCCACCAGCTGGTCCCCGATCAGGAGCGGGAGCACGTAGTAGCCGTGGGTGCGCAGGTGCCCGGGCACGTAGATGCCGATGCGGTAGTGGAAATCGAATAGCCGCTCGGTCCGTTCCCGGGTCCAGATCAGGGAGTCGAACGGGGACAGGAGGGTGGCCTGCTGCCGGCGGAGGGGCCGGAGCCGAACGCCGGGCAGGACGTAACCCGGCTTGGTCCATCCCTCCACAGTCACCTGTTCCAACCGGCCGTCCTCCACCAGCTCCTCCACCCGGGTCCTACCCGGACCGGGCCGGAGCCAGAAGTAGTCGGCCAGATCAGCGGCGGTGGCCACGCCCAGGCACCGGGCGGCCCGGACCATCAGCTGGCGCTGGGCCTCGTCGTCCGACGGCGCCGGAAGGCTGAGCACCTCGGCCGGGATCACCCGCTCGGTCAGGTCGTAGACCCGTTCGAAGGTCGGACTCCGCCAAGCCGCCAGCACCCCGTCCCCGAACAGCAGCTCGAGGGCCCGGCGCCCGTCACTGCGCCGATCCCACCACTCACCGTCGCGGCGACGGGGATCTGAGAGCTTGGAGGCGGGCAAGGGACCGCGCTCGGCCACCTCGTCGAGCACCGCGGCCAGATACCCCGGGTGGGCCGCTCGCCACTGGCGGCGGCGCTCCTGCACCGTGGGACTGTCGACCAGATCATTACGCCACCGGTCCATCTTCCAGCCGAACAAGGGATACAGCTCGACCGGTAGGAGGGAGGCGGCGTGGCCCCAGTACTCGAAGCACGCACCCCCGGCACCGGTCAATCCCAGTAGTGCCGACTTGTCGTAGGCACCGATCCGGCTGAAGGGCACCAGGAACTGGGTGCGCTCGAGGACGTTGACGGCATCGAGCTGGACGGTTCCGACCCCGTCCACCACCCGTAACAGCCGGGCCGGCCCCGGCCGGTGGGCTCCCGGTGTGGGCCGCGACGCTCCCAAGCCCTGGGCCCCGACGGCCAGCCGACGGGCCTGGGCCTGGGAGATGTTTCGGCTCCGGACCATCGGGGGATCGTAGAGCGGACGCCGGCCGGCCGAGGAGGGACCGCGGGCAAAGCGTGGCCATCACCGGTTTCGCCGTGCCCTCTAATAGTCTGGGCCCGGTTCCTCCCGAGAACTCGAGGTGTGTGGTGTTCTTCCCCAGAGGTTGTCGGTAGTGAGCGTGCGGATGGCCTTCCTGACCCACAACGAGGCCGACCCACCCGGCGCTCTGGGGCGACGCGCCATCGAGCTGGGCTTCGAGATCGGGGTCCATCGGGCAGACCGCGGAGCGGGAGAACTGCCCCGGCCCGGCTCCTTCGACCTCCTGGTGATCATGGGATCGGTGGCCTCGACCACTGACCACACCGTGCCGTGGATCCCGCCCGAGCGCCGCCTGGTGGCCGCGGCGGTCGACACCGGTATCCCCGTCCTCGGGGTCTGCTTCGGCGGTCAGCTCCTGGCCCAGGTCTTGGGGGCCCGGGTGAGCCGGGCCTCCCGGCCCGAGCGGGGCTGGCACCGGATCGACACCGATGATCCGGAGCGGGTGCCCACGGGGCCCTGGCTGATGTGGCACCAGGACCAGTTCACCGTGCCACCGGGAGCGGTGGCGCTGGCCCGGACCGACGTGTGCCTCCAGGCCTATGTGCTGGGGCCCCACACCGGCGTCCAGTTCCATCCCGAGGTGACGGCCGAGATCGTGGGGCACTGGATCGACGAGGCCCGGGCCGCCAGCCGGATGGATCCCGCCGAGGCCCAGGAGATCCTCTCGGGCTTCGACCATCAGGGACAGGGCCCCGAGGACCAGATCCGGACCCTGTTCGACGGATTCGTGGCCCGGGCCGGGGTTGCCCCCTGACCGACCTGACAGCCCGTGGACCCGGATCAGATCAGTGGTCGGCAGCCGAGGCCGGCGGTGTGGGCCGGTCGGGGGCGGGTCACCACCGTGGTGCGGGGCGGTCGGGGGCTGTGCTTCCCGCGGTCGCCGGGAGTGTCATCCGACAGCACGCTGGAGTACGGCGTCCCCGACAGCTCGGCCACTTTCCGCTCGGCCTCGTCGGCTTCGTGAAGGGCGGCATCCAACTCGCGACTGAGCGCATCGATCTGGCTCTCGTTGCGCTCCACCAGTTCCTCCACCACAGCCCGGGGGATGACCTCCCGACGAGCCGGGGCCGGGGCAGCCGCCGGACGCCGCTTCATCGCCCGGGGTCAGTCACGGGCCGCCGCGGTGGGCAGGTCCTGCCCGTGCCAGTGCGACGATTGGCCGTTCAGCCCGAACGGGAGTCGACGGGTCAGGGAGTCGGAACTCTCGACCACGGCCGGGCCGCGCTCGTCGTACCCGTCAACCACGGGAACGGCCTGGGTGTCCATACCGGACGCGTGGAGGTGCTCCTCCATCCGCCGGGCGTCAGCGGTGCGGGCCCGGGCCTCGGCGATGGCCGACTGCAGCCGCACCCGCTCATGGGCCGCGGCGCGGAGGTAAGCCTCTACCGATGCTCGCGTGTAGGCCTGCCCGGCCTGGGGATCGCTTGACTGGTTCATCGGAGTGAAGCCGCTCTGACGCAGCTGAGATGGTGTTACGCCAGTATACCTACCTGGCCACTAGGCCGACAGGGGCGACGTGGGAGCCGGTCCGGCGCTCCGTGAGGACCCTCCCCCACAGCCTTGGGAACCCTCAGCCGAAGCGGCCGTGCACGTAGTCCAGGGTCCGGGGGTCGAGCGGCGAGTCGAACATGGCGTCGGTGGGCCCGTGCTCGATGATGTAACCGGGCGTCCCCTGCTCGGCCAGGAAGAAGGCCGTATAGGCCGACACCCGCTGAGCCTGTTGCATGTTGTGGGTCACGATGACGATGGTGACCTCGGTCTTCAACTCTTCGATGGTGGTCTCGATCCGCCGGGTCGAGGTGGGGTCGAGGGCTGAGCACGGCTCGTCCATCAACAGCACCCGGGGCCGGATGGCCAGGGCCCGAGCGATGCACAGTCGCTGCTGCTGGCCACCCGAGAGCGCCCCGCCCGGCTGGCGCAGCCGGTTCTCGACCTCGTTCCACAGGCCCGCCTTGGTCAGGCAACTCTGGACCAGCTCGTCCTTGGCGTCTTGGTCCTTGCGGGTGCCGGTGAGCTTGAGACCGGCCAGGACATTGTCGTAGATGGACATGGTCGGAAAGGGATTGGGCTTCTGGAAGACCATGCCGATGTGGCGGCGGGCTTCGGTGAGCTTCCGTTTGGGGTCGTAGATGTCCACACCGTCCAACAGCACGTCACCGGCCAACGAGGCCCCGGGGATGAGCTCGTGCATCCGGTTCAGGATGCGGAGGAAGGTGGACTTCCCGCAGCCGGACGGACCGATGAGGGCGGTCACCTGGCGGCACTCCATCATCAGGGACACCCGATCGAGGACCTGATGGTCGCCGAACCAGGCCGAGATGTCCCGGGCCTCGAGGTTGGCGGCCTGGTAGGTGTCGTCCACCTGGGTCCGTTGTGCGCTTCTGGTGTCGAGCAGCATCGGGTCAGTTCCTCAGTCGGTAGTCGGTCGGGTGGTTCACAAGAGATTGGGCAGGAGCCGGGCGAACTGGTCGGCCACGAACATCCAGACGAGCAGCATCGGGGCGGTGAAGACGATCCAGGCCTGGGCATGGCCCCGCTTCTTCCAGGTCCAGATGGCCCCGCCGGTCAGGGCGGCCAGCCCCAGCACCCATAGGGACAGGGCCCACAGATCGCCGGTGTCGAACCCCAGGGGCTGCTCGCTGGCCGGCACCGTCTTGACCAGCGGCCTCTGGGCCGCCAGCGGTGCACCGATCTTGAGGGCGTCGACGAACACCACACCCGAGGGGGCGAAGGGGGTACCCGAAGCCGTTCCCAGAGTCAGTACCGAAGAGTTGCCCGGTACCTTGATGACCTTGGCCCCGGACGGACGGACGTCGATGACCCGGAAGACCGACGTCCCCACCTGGGTCACCACGGTGATCTTCGCCCCCTTGCGGAGATGGCTGATCTGACCGAAGGGGCCGCCGTACGCCGCGGCCCGGCCCAGGATGATGCTGTCCCCGGTCCCACCCGGGAAGACCGTCGAGCGCATATGCCCGGGTCCGTCAGCGAGGATGTTTCCGGTGGTGCCCTCAAGCACTACCTGGCTGACCCCGATCGAGGGGATGGTGATCTGGGCCATGGGGGCACCGAGGGCCAGCGTCGAATGGTGGATGCCGCGCGGCCCGAGCGGGCCGGTGCCCAGGGCCAGTTCGGTCCGGAACCGGTTGTACAGGTTCACCTGGGCCGACCGGTGCTCGAGCCGGCTCACATAAGCCAGCTGCACCACCATCCCGATCGAGACCACCGCCAGCACCAACAGAATCGCCCGCATCACCAGGGCCCACCTTCGGGTGCCGACCACCGGGCCGCTCGGGGGGCGATAGCCGTTGCGGCTGAGATGGCCGGTGGCGTCGAACTCCGCCTGCAGCTGGCGGGCCTGGTCGGAGCGGTCGGAGTCGCCGGTCACCCCCGGCGACTCGGCACCATCGGTGGTCGGAGGCGTCGGGACCAGGAGCATCTCCCGCTCCAGGGCGGTGTGGGTCAGGGTCATTCCGTCCACCGACCGGCTCGCACGGCCCGGCCCACCAGCAGTACCAGGCCGATCAGGACCACCACGGCGAAGGCCAGCAGTACATCGACGGGCGCATCGTCGGCGGCCGGCGCGCTGGCCTTGGTGGTGGGTGAGGTGGCGTCCTTCCCCGACCCGGAGGACCCACCGGAACCGGTGGACGAGCCACTGGTCCCCACCCGCCCGGCAACGGTACCGGTGGCGCCGGACGTGCCGGTCGCCGGAACCGTCGACCCACCGCCCGCGGTGGAGCCGGTCGGCGAGGTCGAGGCGGTGACTCCGGCCGGAGCCGCGGTCCAACGGAAACCATGGGGATCAGTGGACCGGCCGGTGAAGGTGACCTGGGCGTTCCAGGCGTGGCTCAAGGTGCCCCGGCTGTCGGCACAGGCGATGCCGGTCTCCCACACACCGTGGCTGGGCCCGTTCAGCAGGGTGGAGACAGGCACGGCGCCCCCCGTTCTGATGAGCGAGGCCCACTCGAAATCGTTGGGGATGCCCACGATCTGGCCGGTGTGGATGGCGGTGTTGACGGCCCCGTAGTACCGGCCCCCCTCGACCAACCCGTACCCGGTGGAGGGGTAGTCGAGAAAGGTCACCGACGACAGATCGGTACCTGCGGGGACCAGATAGCTGTAGACGTGATAGCCGTCGTGAGCGGTGTCACCGGGGCAGGCGGCGTGAGCCGGCAGAGCCACGGTGAACGGGGTCGACGAACCCCCCGACCTCAGTGGCGACGCCGCGGTGGCGCCCGGAGCAGCCACAGTGGCCAGGCCGATGCCGACCGAGGCCGAGGCGTACGGGGCGAAGATCAGGCACAGCGAACCGGCGGCCACCGGGACGGTCACCGCCGTCACCGCAGTCCGCACCGAGGCGGACCGGAGGGCCGAGATACCGCTCACGGCACATCGTCCTCAGGCGTCAGGGCCTCGTCGTCCTCCATCTCGTCGGTGTCTTCGAAGCCTTCGGCCAACGCCTTCTTGCGCCCCAGGTTGGCCAGGTACGCACCGGCGGCGGCGCACAGCCCGACGAACAGCAGCAGGGGCAGTATCCAGCGCATGAACCCGATCGGGAAGAACAGGGAGCGGATGGCACTGAGGGCACTGGGGCCGATGGACTCGTGGATCTTCCTGATCCGGCGGCCGGAACCGGGTCCGGCCGATGCGGGCAGCGCCCCGTTGTCGGAACCGGGCCCGGACCCGTAGGTCCCCGAGGAGGACGGGGCCGTGGTCGAGGTGGTGGAGGTGGTGGAGGTGTCCGGCGCACCCGTGCCCGGGGCCTTGGCGATGAGGGCCGCGGTGGCCAGGGTCTGGTCGACCAGCTTGGACGGCAGGGCCTCGTACCCGGCGGGAAGCTGCCCCGGCGCCAGCCCGCTGACCTGACCGGCCCCCACCGCGTAGCGCAGGAAGGCCGAGTAGTTCTTGCGGGAGGTGGCGTTGAGGGTCTTGGGCGTGGCGGCGGCGTAGGTCAGCATGGTGAGGGGATAGGCCCCTCCCCCGGCGGACGGGTCGGCCGACAGCACCCCCGGCGTGGGGCTGGGCTTCATGGCCTGCTCACCGGCGAGGAAGCTGGCGCCGTCGGCAGCCACGAAGGTGGGATTGGTGTCGTCCCCGGCGGGGCTCAGGCTGGCGGTCTGGAGCCCGTACTGGGCCGCCGAGGCCGAGCTGGTCACCGTCATGATGAAGTAGTTGCCGGTGATCTGGGGGCCGTTGGCCGTCCAGGCCAGGTTGGGCGGCTCGGCAGGATTGAAGGTGGTCTTGGCTCCGTCGTTGGCGTTGGCGGCAGCCTCGGCGGCCGCGGCCATGTTGAGCTCGTAGGGAGACCAGTCGAGGACGCACAGAGCGCGGGCGGGTGCCGGGGGTGGACCGTACACCGTGGAGCCCGTGGACAAGCAGTAGGGGTCGCTCTTCGGAAAGCTGTTCGGTGCGGCGGCGCCGGAGGCGCTGATCTTGTAGTACGGGTTCACCTGCATCTGGGAGTCGGCCGACCCGTCCAGCCACTCCACGGCCAGGGGATCGGACAGCACCCACTTCCACAGGGCCAAGGTGGCATCCGAGCTTCCGTCTTCGACCAGCAGGGTGCCGGCGTCGGTCTGGTACTCCGAGCTCATCTGAGAGAACTCCGGGTTGTACTGCAGGAACTGCGGATCGTCGAACACACTGTCGGGGTTGTTCTGGACCCAGGCGTAGGACGGCGCCTTGTCGCCCCTCACCCCCTGGAGTTGATCCTTGTACGATTCGGTCAACAGCCGGGCCACCAGCAACGGTGTCAGGTACAGATGGGCCACCCGGTCGCCGCTGAGGGCCAACTCCTGGGGTTGGAGGTTCCCGCTGTTCTCCACGATGGGGACCCGCTCGATGTTGAACGCCACCACCACCCCCGAGAGGGTCAAGGGGGCATAAGCCACCGGGTCCTTGGTCGCACCTTTCGGTATGGGATTGCTGAACACCGACATCCCCACCGACCCGTAGGAGGGATCGGTGAGATTCTTGCGGGCCTGATCGTCGTTGTTCTGGATGTAGCTGAACGGGGTCTTGCCAGGCAGATTGCACAGCGACGGCTGCCAGGCCGCCACGGCCGGTGCGGCCATCTCCCCACCGATGATCTCCTGGGCGTTGGCGCTGATCGAGCAGCTGGTGCCCACGGGATTGAACTGCAAGGGGATGGCGATCCGGTTGGCCCAGGCCTCGGGGGTCAGCGCCGAGGTGACCACGCTGCTCACGTCATCGACGTTGGCCGGGTTCTCCACGGTCGGCGTGCTCCTCGGTACCACCACCAACCAGCACTGGGGAGTGGTGGTCCCACCGGCCACCCGTTGGATGTCCTGTCCGCAGCCCAGCCCGGGAGCCTCCAGGCCCGTGTCCACCTGGAACAGCTGGCTGCCGGTGCCGTTGGCGTAGGTACGGGCGAAGTCGACCTCGTTGGTGGTGGCGAAGCTGAAGTACGGATTGAGCCAGAAGGACTGCGGGGCGAACGGGTTGTTGAGGTAGTTGTAGTCGGCCTGCTGATCGACCGCCGACCCGCTCACCGGCTGGAACGGCTCGACCAGGAACCCAGTGGACTTGTCCAGGTAGACGCCGGGCGTGTGCTCCAAGGTGCTGTAGCCGTCCCAGGAGGGCTCGCTCAGGACCCGGGAGTACTCGAAGCCCACGTTCTGGATGGGATAGGAGCTGGTGGGCGAGTCGCTCTCGCCTCCGAACTCGCACTGGGTCGGCAGGGGTCCGGTCCCGGCACCGGCGGGGTCGGCTGTCTGGGGATCGCCCCAGCACTGGAAGATCTGGAGATAGTCCCCGTTGAAGGTGGTGTTGAAGGTTCCGGTGGCCGGCTCACTGAAGGTGGGCTTGGCGCCGCTCCAGGTCACCGAGATGGCCTGGTTGGTCAGGTTTTGGGTCTGGTTGACGGTCACGGCGAGACCGCTGTTCGCCCCGTGGCCGTGCACGGTCACCTGGGAGACGGTGGCGGGGAGACCGGTGACGATCCCCTGGCAGCCGGCGGTCGGATCGGCCTGGCTGCACCCGTTCTCGACCCCCGCCGTGGCCGCACTGCCCTGAGTGACCGGGACCACGACCACCAGGGTCACCACGGCCAGGATCACTGCGGCCACCGGTCCAGGCCCGAGCCGGCGCCGTGGGGGCCGCCGGGCTCCGTGCCGGCCGCCACCGGCGTGGTGGCGGGGCCGGTGCCGGTGCCGGTCTCCGGGCGATGGTTGGAGCGGGGTCATGGCCGGCCCCCGCGCAGACGCCGGCGACGGGAGAGCATGCTCGCCGGTATGACGATCAGGGCCACCAGGGCCACGGCGATGAGCAGGATCAGGGTCTGCTCGAACGACCACCCGGTGGTGGCGGCGAGGACCTGGGTGTCAGGATCGGGATCGGTCCCCGCCGTGACGCTCCCGCCGGCCGCGGCACAGTCGGCGGCCGACTTGCCATGGGCGGCGCAGACGGCCAGAGCGGCGGCATCCTTGGTGGAGCCGCCCTTCCCGGATGTTTTGGAGCTGCTCGAGCCGGAAACCCCCGGACCGCCGCCGCCCCCGCCCGTGGCCCCGGTGGCACTACCCACGCCGGCCCCGCTGGTGGCGGCCACCCCGGCGCCGGTCTTGCCGCTGACCGCGGTGGCCACGGCCGTGGCCCCACCGGTCCCGTTGACGCACTGGGTCGGACCCTGCTTGTCGCAGGCGGGGGGATACGGAGCATCGTCCGCCAACAAATTGGTCCCGTTGGGCGAGAAGGTGGGGTTGTTGCACGACTGGATGTTGATGGTCTGTGCGTTGGCGCCGGGTATTTTGGCGATCTGGGCGAAGCTCGCCTCCACCAGGTTGATGGGCATGGGGGAATAGCCGAGCGAGGCCGACTGCTGTTGGCCCTGGCACATGGCGTAGTAGGAGAAGGCGCCTAACGTCAGACCTTTGGCCTCGGTGAACTGGCCCTGTATCTTGGTGGGCAGGATCAGGTAGCTGTAGGACGACAACGGGTAGGTACGGGGGTCGGGGTCGGTGTAGACGCCCGAGAGTTGCTCGGTGAGGTACACGGCCGGGTTGTGATTGGTGGTGTCGACCTGGGCGGCCAGCAGGGAGACGGCCACGTTCTGCGCCGTGGGCTCGGTGTAGTAGCCGGCGGCGTTGAGCAACTGGACCACCGGGAAGTTGTCGTTGAGGGCGTAGGAGTACTCGACGTAGCCGATGGAGCCGTCGGCGTAGCTCTGGGAGACGGTTCCGGCCACCCCGAGGTCGCCGGACTTGGCCTCCATGCCGGTGACGGTGGGGAAGAACGAGGTCGCGCCACAGGCCGGGGCCCGGCCCGCCCGCTGACAGAAGGAGTTCCACAGCGAGGGGTACTGGCTGATCATCCACTCGGAGAGCTCGAAGCTGGAGCCGGCCCCGTCCGAGCGCACCACCGGCACGATGGTCTCGTCCGGCAGCTTGAGGGCCGGGTTGTCGGCGGCCAGCGCCGGATTGTCCCAGTTGGTGATGGCCCCGGTGAAGATCTTGGTGATGTTCTCACCCGACAGGCGCAGGTTGGTGACCCGCTGGCCGTCGATGTCCAAGTTGTACATGAACACGGTGCCGCCGGCGGTGATGGGCATGTAGGCGTAGGTTCCGACCTTGGGGTGCTCGGGGGTCGACTGCCCGTCGGTCGGATCGGTCTGGAAGGGAATGTCCGAGGCCGCGAAGTCGGTCTGGCCGTTGATGAAGTCCTGGCGACCGGTGGTCGATCCGTTGGCCACGTAGCTGACCCGCATGCCGTCCGGCTGCACGTCGCTGATCCACTGGTTGATGGCATTGGCGGACCACGACGAGCCTTCCCCGTAGACCGGCACGTAACTGGTGGCCCCCACCGGGGTGCCGGTCATCACCAGGCCGCTCATGATCACGGCCACCGAGGCCCCGAACGTCATCACCAACCGGTACCAGGTCGGCAGGCGAGTCGGCCGGGCCGGACCGCGTCCACGGGTGGTGCCGGTAGGGCGGGTGGTGCGGATCCAGCGCGGTGCCATCAGTTACCTCCTGCCACAGTCAGCCCGCCGTCGTTCCCGCCGATGTGCGGGTAGGAGGACGCTCCCGCCGCGGCGCTGCTCTTGCCGGCGAACCGGGCGGCGTCGCGGGCCGAGGCCTGGGCCACCCGTCGCTGGGCCCGGGGCGAGAGGTGCCCGGGGCCCCACCCGCCGATCTTGCGGGCCACGGCGAACAGCACGATGACCACCACCAACAAGAAGGAGGCACAGCCGAAGGCCCGGGTGGTGTAGTTGGGCACCCCGGACTGCACCAGCTTGAGTACCAGCAGGGGCAGCGAGACCATGGGGCCGCTCAGGGGATTGGCGTTGATGTAACTGGTGAACCCGGCGGTCAGCAGAACCGGGGAGGCCTCGCCGATGGAGCGGGCGATACCCAGGATGACCGCGGTGGCCAGGCCCGAGCGGGCCGTCGGCAGCACCACCTGGAGCTCACCCCTCCACCCCGGGGCGCCCAGGGCGTCGGCCGCCTCCCGGAGGTTGGCCGGCACCAGCCGGAGAGCCAGGTCGGCGCCCCTGATGATGTAGGGGAGCATCATCACGCTGAGGGCCAGGGCCGCGGCCAGTCCCGAGTGGCCGAAGCCGAAGGCCAGGATCCACGAGGCGTAGATGAACAGCCCGGCCAGGATGCTGGGCAGGGCGGTCATGGCCTCGATGACGGTGCGGAAGAACCGGGCCGAGCGTCCCCGGGTCACGTCGAGGTAGACCGCGGCGACCAGGCCGATGGGGACGGTGAGCACCACGGCAATCCCCACCATCCAGAGCGTGCCCACCAGGGCCGCGCCCATACCCCCCACGGTGAGCGGAGCCAGCGGACCGGCCCGGGACA
>Ga0182030_10010487_pt1 | contig 18808 bp, 19 predicted proteins | sample 812S3MmetaG_FD_121299 | JGI IMG/M metagenome (GOLD analysis project Ga0182030, IMG submission 121299) | Permafrost microbial communities from Stordalen Mire, Sweden - 812S3M metaG (Illumina Assembly) | ecosystem: Environmental > Terrestrial > Soil > Wetlands > Permafrost | place: Sweden...
CAGCACCTCCGGGTGGTTTGTATACCTTTATTGCCAAACGTATACGGTAGACCTACTACCATCTTTCTTTCAGTTCGATGAAGATTCACATCTCCATCTTCGTGACACACCATTACAAATGCGTTTGCCTCCTCGTCACTCGTTACAAACGAGTGCCAGTGGGGTCATTATATAAACATATCCTTCCATCTAAATATTGTCCGAAAAATCGTTTGCCATTTGTTTTGCCTGTTCTAAAACTGTTTTTACTGCTTGGTCTTGTTTGTCGGGTGGATAGCCGTATTTTTTGAGAATACGTTTTACAATTACCCGCATTTTTGCTTGCACACTTTCTTTTATTGTCCAGTCAATAGTTACAGATTTTTTAACGCTGTCAACTAATTCTCTTGCAATTGTTTTCAAAACTTCATCGCCTAAAAGCTTTACCGCGCTGTCGTTTACCTCAAGTGCATCGTAAAAAGCTAATTCACGAAAGTCAAGTTTTAAATCTTCGCCTCGTTTGTCGGCTTGTTTAAGGTCTTTTGCCAGCTTTATTAATTCATCAATAACCTGCGCGGCTGTTATGGCATTGTTTTGATAGCGTTTAATTGCATCTGCCAACATTTCAGAAAACTTCTTACTCTGTACAATGTTTCTGTTTGAGCGGATTTTAATTTCATCATTCAGCAAACGCCTTAAAAGTTCCAATGCCAGGTTTTTTCTTGGCATACCTTTTATTTCCGATAAAAATTCATCTGATAAAATTGAAATTTCGGGCTTGTCAATCCCGGCGGCTTGGAAAATGTCAATTACCTCTGTTGAAATTAAAGCATCGGAAATTATTTGCCTGATTGCTGTTTCCACTTCTTCATCGCTCCGTTTCTTTTGGCTTTCCCGAAGTTTTGTAATTCGTGCTTTTATAGCCTGAAAGAAACTTAAATCATCTCTAATACTCAATGCTTCGGGGTCGGGAACGGACAAGGCAAAGGCTTTTGATAGATTCATTACGTTTGTATTGAAACGGTCTTTACCCATATCCAAACTCAAAACATAATCTGTTGCGTCTAAAATGTAAGTGAGTTTTTCTTTTGGTTGTAAGCCAAAGAATTTTTTGTAATCAAACTTGTCAAACATTCCAACAACGATTTCATACAACTCCAACATTTTTGCAACTGCTTCCCGTTGGTCAAATTCAATTTTCCCTTTTCCCCCGCTATCGGTATAAATGCTTAAAGCTTTTTTTAAATCCTGTGCAATACCCAAATAGTCTACAATTAAACCGCCCTCTTTGTCTTTAAAAACCCTGTTCACCCGTGCTATTGCTTGCATTAGGTTGTGCCCTGTCATTGGCTTGTCTACATATAGCGTATGCAGGCAAGGGGCATCAAAACCCGTTAGCAACATATCACGAACTATAATCAATTTCAATTCGTCTTTAGGGTCTTTCAACCTGTCGCCAATTGTCTTTCTTCTTTGTTTGTTGCGTATATGATCCTGATAATCTAACGGGTCGCTTGACGAACCTGTCATTATCACTTTTATTTTTCCTTTATCATCTCCGGCATTATACCATTCAGGGCGCAACTTTATAATTTCATTGTGCATTGCAACACAAATTCGGCGGCTCATGCAAACAATCATTCCTTTGCCGTCAAATGCTTCGCTCCGTTGTTCAAAGTGATGTACCAAATCTTTTGCAACCTGTTTCAATCGTTTTTCGCTGCCTACAATCGCTTCTTGCTGTGTCCATTTGGCAAAGCGTTTTTGCCGTTCTGTAAGTTCATCTTCTTCGGTTACATCTTCAATGCGTTCATCTAAAATTTGCCTTTCTTTTTCATCAAATTCAACTTTTGCCAAACGGTTTTCATAAAATATTCTTACGGTTGCCCCATCTTCAACAGCTTGGTGTATATCGTATATGTCAACATAATTTCCGAAAATGGCTTGTGTGTTTTTATCTTCTTTCTCTATTGGTGTGCCCGTAAAGCCAATGAATGAAGCATTTGGCAAGGCATCGCGCATGTGCCTTGCATAGCCGTCAATAAAATCATATTGGCTGCGGTGCGCCTCGTCCGCAATTACAACAATGTTTCTTCTGTCTGAAAGTTTGGGATATGTCCCGCCCTTCTCATTAGGTAGGAATTTTTGAATAGTTGTAAAAACAACCCCACCACTTGAAACGGCTAATAAACTTTGCAATGCTGCCCTGCTATCTGCCTGCACCGGGGTTTGCCTTATCAGTTGTTGGCAATTGCTAAAGGTTTCAAAAAGTTGTTGGTCTAAATCATTCCGGTCTGTGAGTACTAAAATTGTTGGGTTATTGAGTTGTGGTGCTAAAACTAATTTGCCTGAGTAAAAAATCATGCTCAAACTTTTCCCGCTTCCCTGTGTATGCCAAACTACACCTGCCCGTTTATCGCCAGCTAAAGACGCTGCCAAAACAGTAGTTTTTATTGCCTTGTTAACGGCATAGTATTGATGATACGCTGCAACTTTTTTTAGTGTTTTGTCTTTTGCTTTTTCAAAAACAATGAAGTGGCGAATAATATCCAACAAAATTTTTTTCTCCAACATGCCTTTCAGCATAATATCCATTTCCAAAACGGTTGACTCTTTTTGGAACAGGGTAGAATTATAAAGTGTGTCCGGTTCTGCAACAAGGTTTGTTTCGGGTTGCGCTTTTGGAATTTTCCAACTGCCAAACCTGCTAAAATCGCTGGTAATTGTGCCGGCTTTTGCAAACCAACCATCGGTTGCGATTAAAATGGCATTGTAAGTAAACAAAGAAGGAATTACCTGCTTGTATGTTTGCAATTGATTAAAAGCGGCTCTCAAATCTGCCTTTTCGTCTATTGCGTTTTTAATTTCGATAACAACCAACGGCAAGCCGTTTATGAAAACAATTACATCAGGTCGTTTATTGTTGTGATTTTCTACTATGGTAAATTGATTGATTGCAACAAACTTATTGTTATCGGGGTTTTCAAAATCAACTAACCAAACTTTGAAGGTTTTTATCTGGTCTTCGCTTTTCCCTTTTACATCAACCCCTTCGGTAAGCAGTTTATGAAAGTTTTCGTTGTTTACCAACGGGTTGGCGCTTTGCGTTCTTAACGCAATACGCAATGCTTCCTCACGTATGTCCGCCGGTACATCAGGGTTTATTTTGTCAATGGCTTCCTGCAAACGTCTTTGTAAAACTACTTCATTGTAATCTCTTATCACATCAGCACCGAAAGCAACTTCATAACCCTGTTCACGCAGGGTTTGCAAAGCCATTTGTTCAATTTCTTCTTCGGTGAGGATGTTCATTATTACTTCTTGTTTTTTGGGGTATTGCCCTGGTTTAATTTTTTTACTGCTTTATCAAAATCGCTTTCAAGTAATTTATCCTGTGCAATGCGGAATTTTTCAAACTCACTTTCAGCAAGCGCTAAAGCAACCTCATGCGAAACTTTGCCGTGGTGTTTCAACACAGCTTCTTCGTTAAACTGCAAAAAGGCATCTAATTTTGTAACCCAATCTTTCATATACAGCACTACCCCTTTCAGGGCCTGGCTTTCGGCATAATCCAAATACATGGTTACTATCCGGTTTAACCCGTTCAGTTCTTTTTCGTTTAAGTAATTTTTTGCAATGCCCACATCTGTTTTTCTGATGCTCCCTTTTGGCGCATTCCTCCAGGTGGTTAAACCCATATTTTCTTTTGCGCTGTCAACTCTTGCCACAATCAATTCGGCTGCTGTTTGCCCTGTTATAGCCCAGTGCAATTTGTTTTGAACTGTTGCAAAAAAATCTTTTGTGCGCTGTGTTTCAACATTATAATCGGCGCTGCATTGGGTATATATGTCGGTTATTTTTTGATAAAACCTCCTTTCGCTGCTGCGTATATCGCGTATCCGCGAAAGCTGTTCTTCAAAATAATCTTTACCAAAAATGTTGTTGGGGTTCTTTAAGCGTTCATCATCCATGGTAAAACCTTTGATGATATATTCCTTCAACCGCTCTGTTGCCCAAATACGAAACGCTGTTGCCTGGCTGCTGTTTACCCGGTAGCCTACCGAGATAATAGCATCCAGATTGTAAAACGTTGTTTTATAATTTTTTTCATCGGCGGCAGTATGTTCCAAAATGGAACTAACTGAACTTTCTTTTAATTCGCCCGATTCAAAGATATTTTTAAGGTGTTTGGTAATGGCGGGCCTTTGCACACCAAACAGTTCGGCTATTTTTTGTTGGGTAAGCCATACCGTTTCGTTTTGCAGGTATATCTCCACCTTTACCCCCCCGTTGGGTGTGGTGTAAAGCAATATTTCATTAAAGCCGCTCTGTGACGGTATATTTTTTTTCATGCTGTAATTAGTTCAAAATTTCTATTTCCCCTTTCATCAACTTGGGTAAAAGCAAATCCCGAAGTTCTGCAAGCGTCTTATTTTCCACAATGTTTTGTTCTATCTGTAAACGGTTTGCTTTGGCAATGGCTGTAAATTTTTCCGCTAACTCTTTTGGAGGCATTGCAAATTTTGGTTTTTGCAATCCTTCTATCTTCAACATATTTACGGTTGTGCCATTGGCGAAACCAATTACTTGTTCCCGTACTCGCTGTTGCAAAAGCAAGTGATACATAAAATCAGGACTTAAATAGCAACTCTTTTTGGGGCGCAAACGGTAAATGTGATGGCTGAAAATTCCCTTCTCTCCATAGAATGATGGAACAATAGCCGGATAGCCAATCAACATGTATTTGTGTCCCTGCTCAGTATTGGCAATAATTAATTCTCCTGCATTTACAAAGTGCTTTTCTTTATAATCACCATTGTAGTATTTTATTCCTTTGGTTTTATATCCACCGCCTTCTAATACTGAATTCAAATTGTGCATGGGCATTGCATCGCTTTCAGCAAGCCCTGCGCCCTTGTAACTCAAACCTCTGTCGGCATCAAAAACATTTTCAAAAATCTGCAATTTCCACCCCTCCGGTAATTCACCACCTTTTGGCACACACATTTCTTTAAAAAGCGTTTGTGCAATTTCTTCTAGTGTTTTATTGGTTTGTTGGTTTAGCTCTATTGCATCATCTAAAGAAGAAAGGATGGAGGCAATTTTGGTTTGGGTTTTTAAATCAGGTAGTGGAAATTCAAATTCTCTAATTGATTTTAGTGAAACATTTTTTATTGTAGTTCCATTTGCAGTTCGTTGAATGTAGGATTGAAAACCATTATTCGTAATTACATACTTAACAAATTGTTTATCAACTGAATTGACAACATTAAAATAGCAAGCACTTTTTCCCAAAACACATTTCTCGTTTTCATAAAGTGCAACATTCCCAATTGTTCCGTTAATTCCAAGTAAAATAGTTCTATCATTAAGCTCCTTTTTGTATTTCTTGTATTCCTCAACAGAAACCCTTTTTGTATTTTCCTTAATCACAACTTTTCCGTCAACAAGATTATTCCCATTGATAAAAAAGTATTCGCCATTCTCATCATACTTTGGAGTGCCATGCAAGCCGTCTCCAAGTTTGGAAACAACATCTTGTAATTGCACATTTTTCCAGTCACTAAATTTCATAACCAATACTTGTTATATTTTTTCGAATTGTTTTCTCTAATTCTTTTCTTTTTGCAAATTGTTCCGCTAACGTTACCGTAAGCGTTTGCATTTTATCACCAAAAAGAATTCCGTCTGTTGCTTCTTCCTCTGTGCCCACATACTTGCCCGGCATTAGCACATAACTATTCTTTACCACTTCATCCATTGTTGCACTCTTGCAAAAGCCGTCAATGTCTTTGTATTTGCCTTTAAGGTTTCTCCAACTATGATAAGTTTCGGTAATCAGTTTTATGTCCTCGTTTCTTAGTTCTTTGTTTCTGCGGTTTACAAGTACGCCTAATTTCCTTGCATCAATAAAAAGAATTTCGTTTTCACGGTTTCTAAATTTATGGTTGGTTTTGTTTCGTGCTAAAAACCAAAGGCAGGCCGGTATTTGTGTGTTGAAAAAAAGCTGTGCGGGCAAAGCAACCATACAATCAATTACCCTTGCCTCAATCATGCTTTTTCGTATCTCTCCTTCGTTACCTGTGTTGCTGTTCATACTGCCATTGGCTAAAACAACTCCCCCTGTTCCTGTGGGGCTAAGTTTGTTTAAGAAATGTTGCAACCAAGCATAATTGGCATTGCCCACCGGGGGCACTCCGTACTTCCATCGTTTGTCGTCCCGTAGTTGTTCGCCTTTCCAATCGCTTATATTAAACGGTGGATTAGCCAAAATAAAATCGGCTTTCAGGTCGGGGTGCAAATCATTGCTAAAGGTGTCGCCAAATTGTATGTTGGCATCAATACCCCGTATGGCTAAATTCATTTTAGCCAGCTTTACCGTTGTTGGGTTGCTTTCCTGTCCGTAAATAGAGAGGTCGCCAATTTTCCCCTGATGCGCTTCAATAAATTTTTCACTCTGTACAAACATTCCACCACTACCACAACAGCCGTCATAAATTCTGCCTTTGTATGGCTCCAGCATTTCCACTAACAATTTCACAATGCTTTGTGGCGTGTAAAACTGTCCCCCGTTTTTTCCTTCGGCATCGGCAAACATGCCAAGAAAATATTCGTACACCTGCCCCAATAAATCTTTGCCTTCGTGTCCTTTTTGACTAAAGCCAATGTTTCCAATCAGGTCAAGTAATTCACCCAAACGGGCTTTGTCTAAATCAGGGTCGGCATAATTTTTTGGTAAAATGCCTTTCAGATTTTCATTTTTCTTTTCAATGGCATCCATTGCAGCGTCAATCAAAATGCCTATGTTGGGTTGCTTGGCGTTGCCCTGCAAAAAATTCCACCGCGCTTTTTCGGGTACATAAAAAACGTTGTAAGCCAGATATTCATCTGCGTCTTCGGGGTTTGCCCCTTCAAACTCCCCCTTGTTGCTGCTTAACTTGGTGTGCATTTCGCTAAACGCATCGGAAATATATTTTAGGAAAATTAAGCCCAAAACCACATGCTTGTATTCGGCAGCGTCCATATTGTTACGGAGTTTATCGGCGGTGGCCCAAAGGGTTTTTTCGAGGTCTTTAATGTCTGTCATAGTCCTGATTCAATTATTGCATGAGGTTCAAATATAGCAATGAACATCATTGTGCAAGTGTTTAAACCCCGAATGGGGTGTACGACAAATTTCCCTTTTGCTGCCTCGCTTACCCTCTAACTCCCGGGGCGGGAGAACCGCTTCCCAAGCTAAAAGGGAAATTTGTCGTACACCCCCCGAATGGGTGATTTGTGGTGTACTTAAATTAAATGGTAATTTTTTATGGATTAAAATAAAGCTTTTAAATTGATATAACTATTACGGAAAACCGTAGTGGGCTTCACCTAAATAAAATACGGGTATTCCGCCCTTGCAGGGCTGTATAATATTAATTGCATGTACACCGGGCTTCACCTGGTGCTGATGTATTGCGCCGCTCCCGAGTAGGTCGGGATGAAACATTTCAGGACTTAATGCAAACGGCCTCCTCACCTATCCCGATAGCTATCGGGACCCGAAGGAGAGGACTTTAATGGCCGCCACTAAAAGGATTGGTTTATAGTCCGGCCAGGCAGGGCTTACAATTAACAAAATTTTAACAGAGGGGGTTGACACAAAATTTGGAGATAGTTTATTGATAATGAGGTAAGTGTGTTTTCTTAAGTACTGAAATGGGTTGACACATTTGGGGTGTAAAGGCAGCCCGGCCCCTTTAAACCTCCCCGAATGGGAGATTTAAACAAGCCATGGGGGTGGTTACCAGTGGTAACCGGGTGGTAAGGGGTAAAGTGGCTGATAATGAGTGAATTGGCTACTGAAAGCAGTGAAAAAGTGGTAACCACCCCTACCCCTTACCACTGCTTGTCCGCGTGAGGGATAGGAGCGGAAAGCCTCCCGCACAAAGCTGCGGGATAAACTCCGCGATGCTTTGGGAGCGAGGAGTTCCCGATGAGGCATCGGGATAAATTCCGCGGATAGCCCGGCCCGCAGGGCACGCCCAACTTCTAAAATGCAACCCCCATCTTCAAAAAAAAATGATATTTTCAGCCATACTAAAAGTGCGAAATGGCTGAGAGGAAAAAAACAGCAACTGAAAAGAAGAAGAAAACCCCGGCTAAAAATATGGGCAATGAAATGAAATACCACCTGATAAACAAATACCGAACGGTGGTGGCAACAAGGTATGAATATAAAAACGTAAAGAAAACGCTGGTTTTACCTGATAATATTACGCCGGAAATAGTAGAAACCCTCAGGCAGTATTTTCTGAAAAACCTTTACCCCGAACCGGCACAGCGGCAAAAACTGGATGCGGCATTCTCTGAGTTGCAGAACTATGTATTGCATCCCGCCAAGGTATGGAACCTGCTGGGCAATATTACAAGTGCCATTTTTAAATTTGGGTTTCAGTTTCCGGCGGCTATCAGGGCCGGGCTTCATTCGCTTGAAGCATACACCTCCGCTCAGCACTTTGAAAATACCCTGACCGCCGCAGCCATTGAGAAAGGGCTTACCATACCGGTAAGCGATAAGCAGTTCTACGACTGCCTGATTGCTATTCCAAAAGATGACCTCTATAAATTTATCAGCGAACTTGAACAATTATTCGAGTCATTTACCAATACCAATTTGCTGGGCAAAACCATCAGCATTATGGAAGATGTTATTGACAAAATGAAATCAAAAGGCGATATGTACAGCAAAAATGAAATTGAAGCCATTGAGCTGGGCCTTGATATTATGCGCAAAGGTTACGACCTGTTTATTGAATACGATGATGATATGAAGAAGGAAATATTGCAATTGGTAACCGACAACGAGAAGAAGTTTATTGATGGTTTATATGAAGGCAGATATTGATGCTTTAAGTCTTTTAAAACTTAACATAAGCACTAAATATCTTAATGGCAATAGCCAGCAATACCACCCCAAAAAATTTCTTAATAGCTGCCAGGCCCGTTTTACCCAGGCGCCTTTCTATCCAACCCATGGAGCTGAGCACCACAAAAACGATGACAACATTTATTAAAATGCCCACCAGTATATCCCAAACACCATAAACTGAACGCAACGAAATAATAGTGGTAAGCGTACCCGAACCGGCTATAAGCGGAAACGCCAGCGGCACAAAATTGCCCGAGTGGCTTTCGTCCGGGTTTGATTTAAAGATGTTAACCCCCAATATCATTTCCATAGCCAGGATAAAAATAACAATAGAGCCTGCCAGCGCAAATGACCTTACATCAATACCCACCAGGTGCAGGAAGGTTTCGCCCATAAAAAGAAAAAATATCATTAACGCCCCGGCCGATAAAGATGCTATGGCCGGGTTAAAATTTGTTTGGTGCTGCCTTACGCCAATAATGGCAGGCAGGCCGCCTACAATATCTATTACGGCAAACAAAGTGAAGGTAACTGTAACAATTGAGTTGAAAGTTAGCATGGCATGAAAATAGAAAAACTTCTATTTTACTTTCAATTTTAAACGCCTGCCAGGGGTGCATACAAAATTGTCCCTATCCGGCGAGAGTTCCGGTTGGCGGGGACGCCAACCGGAGTCATCGTGGTTGGCGTCCCCGCCAACCACTTGTATGCTGAGCGATAATTTGGCATGCCCCCTGGCCAACGAATGCTTAATCTTCTTTTCGCTTTTCCAAATTCTCCAATATCTGCAATATCAAAGCATTCTGGTTTTCAAGATGCAGTAGAATATTCTCAATCTCAAGCTCAGCCTTAATGTTAACGTTAAAGTCGGCCTCGGCCCGCTCATCGGCATGTAAGGTTTGCTGGTTTTGCCCCACCATAATCAGCGGCATCAACAATATTTGTATCAGATTGGAGAGAAATAGCCAAAGCACAAATGCAGGGTAAGGGTCAAAACGCAGCGCTTTGGGGCTCAGGGTATTCCACAACAGCCAAATAACCGTCCAACCGAAAATAATCAGAAAAAAACCCATGCTGCCCACATTTTCAGTAATCCAAACCGCCAGTTTATCCATCCTGGTTAGCGGCTTTTTCTTTTTCAGGTAAAAGCTCTTAACTGGTTTTAAAAGTTTCCGGAGTTCAGTAATGGTTTTCGGTTTTATGTTTTCCATTTTTCATTCATTTATGTTTTGATAAAGCCAAAGGTATTACAGCGTATACAAATTTCTAAGAGGCTGTTATAAATTTAAGAAAAGAAAATACCTGTTAACGCAAAGGCCGCCCGAATGGAACGGGCAGGAACACCAAAAATATACTCCTTTGTGGCCTTTGTATTGGCATTTACCTTTGTGCTCTTTGTGTTAAACTGCATTTGGATTTAATTTTAAACAGCTTCTAAATCCCATAGGGTTTAGGGGCAAAAAAAAGAGCTTCACAAACGTGAAGCTCAAGATTTCGAACGGTATAGAATTATGGTTATGCCAGTTTTACGTTTACTGCATTCAATCCTTTTTTACCTTCCTGAAGTTCAAAGGTTACTTCTTCACCTTCTTTAATTTGGTTAACAAGACCTGATACGTGTACAAAGTATTCTTTATCAGAGTCATTGTCTTTGATAAATCCGAAACCCTTTGCTTCATTAAAAAACTTTACTTTTCCTTTTTGCATAAAATATTTATTAAATTTCGCCAAAGATAAAATTAATTACGGATAATTGGGGCTTTTGCTAAAAAAATATCATCCCTCCAGCGTAATTTCCTCTGAATTAAGCCTGTATAAAGGCGATTACACCTCTGATATTGCCTTTAAAAATAAATAACTCGCCAATCTGCCTTATATTTGCGCCAGGTGCCAAACCGTTCTGTAGGCTACCGCAAGAGAGTTTACAGAAAGCGCGGGCAGTGGTGAAAGCCATTGCCCTTTTTTTAAGCCTTTATATAAGTGCCCCTCCGCACTTATGCCGCAGGAAGGCAGGTTTACGAATTTAAACGATACTATACCCTGCGGTATATACCGGATGGATTCCTAAACCTACCTGCTTTCGGTATAACTCAAAAGATTTGCCTTTATTTGTTCATCAACCTGTTATACAACATTATGTTCAATCTTATTAAAAACTTTCCCCAACAATTGCTTCATGCCGTTGAAATAGGCGAAAAGGCTGTGCTTAATGGCAAATTTGAGCATCCTATAACCAATGTTGTGGTATGCGGCCTGGGTGGCTCAGGTATTGGCGGCGATGTTTTATCTGAACTTCTGCGTAACGAATTAGGGGTACCTGTTACCGTAAATAAAGGTTATTCCCTGCCTGCGTCTGTTAACAGCTCAACCCTGCTTATCCTCTCCTCCTACTCTGGCAATACCGAAGAAACTATAGCCTGCGCCCGTGCTGCTGTAAAAAAGAAAATACCCGCAACCTGCGTTACCAGTGGCGGAAAGCTGGGCGAACTTGCCCTGAAACATAATTGGGATTCAATTGAGATACCCTCAGGTTTTCCACCAAGGTGTTGCCTGGGATATTCGGTAACCCAACTGTTTTTTATCCTCCACCATCACGGGCTTATAAACGACGATTTTAAAGCCAGCCTTATCCGCAGCGCCTCGTTTATGGAAGGTGAACAGAAAAAAATGCAGGAAGAAACCGAATACCTGGCTGCCCGCATACTTAAAAAATCAGTTATTGTTTACGCTGAAGATAAATACCAAAGTGTTGCACTACGCCTTAAACAGCAGATTAATGAAAATGCCAAATCGCATTGCTGGCTGAATGTATTTCCCGAACTGAACCACAATGAACTGGTGGGCTGGAGCAAAGCCAACGAGCACCTGGCCGTGCTGGTATTAAGAACCGGTGATGAAAACCCGCGCAACACCCTGCGCGTTAATTTTACCGAGAACGTGCTCCATAAAATCTCTCAGCCTTTCCACGAAATACACGCTAAGGGCCACGATGCTTACGAAAAACATTTCTACCTGATACACTTTGGCGATTGGCTGTCTTATCACCTTTGTGTAATGCAGGGTTACGACCCGTTTGATATTGATATATTAATAGCTTTAAAAGAGCACATGAGCAGCATAAGCGAATAGTAGAATTGCCAACTGAGAAGCATTAAAAAATTAATACAAAATGCAATTTAACACAAAGGGCACAAAGGAAAATGCCAATACAAAGGCGGGTATACGACAAATTTCCCTTTTAGCTTGGGAAGCGGTCCTCCCGCCCCGGGAGTCAGAGGGTAAGCGAGGCAGCAAAAGTGAAATTTGTCGTACACCCACAAAGGCCACAAAGAGTATATTTTTGGTGTTCCCTGCCTACCGGCAGGCAGGTTTGTATTGAACTTTGTGTGCTTTGTGTTAAACTGTATTTCCTTTTCTTAATTTTTAATGGTTTTTGAGTAAATAAAGCCTTGTTTCGCACCCCACAACTAAGTAATAATGTCCGTGAAGAATGATATAACAGATGAAGATGATGTAACCGGCGCTTCCGGCGAGCAGGGCGATGACCTGGTAGAACTGGTCACCCTGAAAGTCGACAAAGGCCAAACGCCCATCCGTATCGACAAGTTTTTGCATGTTCATATAGGCAATACCGTTAGCCGTACCAAAATTCAAAATGCAGCCGACGCAGGCAGCATCCAGGTAAACGGCAAACCGGTAAAATCCAGCTACAAGATCAGGCCCAATGATGATATCCTCCTCATTATGCCCAAACATGCTGAGAATTACGACCTGGTGCCTGAGAATATCCCTATTGATATTGTGTATGAAGATGACGATGTTATTGTTATCAATAAGTCACCCGAAATTGTAGTCCATCCGGGCCTGGGTAATCCACGTGGAACTTTAATTAACGCAGTGCTCTGGCATTTTAACGAGTTGCCTAAAGGGAATGAAGAGTTTCGCCCGGGCCTTGTTCACCGGCTTGATAAAGGCACCAGCGGCCTTATCATTTTAGGAAAAACAGATTACGCTCTGTCACACCTTGCCAAACAGTTTTTCGACCGCACCATTCAACGTAAATACATGGCTCTTGTTTGGGGCGACCCGAAGGAAGATGACGGAACCATTACCGGCAACATAGGCCGCGATACCCGCGAGCGTATGCAAATGGAAGTGTATCCCGATGGCGACAAAGGTAAGCACGCCGTTACGCACTATAAGGTTCTTGAACGCCTGAATTACGTAACCCTGGTAGAGTGCAAACTTGAAACCGGCCGCACCCACCAGATACGGGTGCACATGAAACACATTGGCCACACCCTGTTTAACGACACCCGTTATGGCGGCGATAAAATATTAAAAGGCACCGTTTACGCCAAATACAAACAGTTTATTGAAAACAGTTTTAAAATAATGCCCCGCCAGGCCCTCCACGCAGCCACCCTAGGCTTTGTGCACCCCGTAACCGGCAAAAACATGTTTTTCGAATCCCCGCTGCCACCCGAATTTCAGGCAGTGCTGGAGAAATGGAGGAAGTATTGGACTAACCCAAATGCGGCTGTGGCTGAGGGGGAATAGGGCTTCATATTACCCAGGGCGCTCGGCTGTTTGTATTAAACTCTCCTCCTAATTTAGGAGGAGCAGCTCTGGAGGTGGTTAGGCTGTTTGCATTTAACCTCTCCTGAAAAGTGACACCGTCCATGCACGGGTACACTTTTTTTATTATAACATGCTCATTATCAAATACTTAAACTGTTTACTGACGGGTACAGTGATACCCGTTTTTTTTCAATTCTAAGCCACCATAAAGGCGCAAACCCCTCAAGGCAGCTATGCCTTTTATCCAAATGCATTAAACCTAAAATAGGCTGTAAATCGTCCTGCTTTCTCATATCAGCCACCCGTTTCCCATTGTTCAGGTGTGCCACAGGCCAACCTGGAACTTTGTATGAAGGGTTTGAGTTTCAAAACCGTTATAGTTCGAAACTTTGAAACGTCTGTCAAATTTAATGTGTCCCGTCCCTCTCTACCGCTTGCGGTGGAGAGGGTGCCGAGCGATAGCGATGGCGGGTGAGGCCCGGCTGTTGGCAATCTTTCATGTTTCGAACACTAATGGTCATGAGCCCCAAACCTTGCAGACCGTTGTTCTAAGTAATCCGAGTCGGAATACTCAGAACAACGGTCTGCATCATCAGCGTGTGGAGGCTTGTTTTTGCATCTTGGCTCTAAGCTCGTCGTATTGCGGATTGTCCCTCATCGCCCATTCTGCCATAGCTAATAAAATTGGGCTTAAATCTTTGCCTGACTGCGTAAGGTTGTAAAAGGTTATTGGTGGCATAACTTGTTCCACTCTTCTGTTAATGAGATTATCAGCCACTAACTCTTTCAAATGTTGCGTCAGCATTTTTTCGGTAATGGCCGGAATAGAACGCTTTAACTCGCTATATCGCTTAGGGCCACTAATAAGATAATACAGTATAATTGATTTCCAATGTCCACCGATTTTGTTCATGACATAGGTAATTGGACAAACCAGTTCCGAAATACCTTTGTTCTCATTCCAAGTCGAGTGTTCTTTTACTTTCGTCATAGCACATACTTTGGGGTAGGTGGTTGTAATAAAGTGCGTTCAAATGTAGCTTTGCGCACACAAATAAACAAACATGAAAATCACAATCACAGGGGCATTAGGAAATGTGGGCAGGCCATTGACTGACATTTTGCTTAAAAATGGCAATGAAATAACAGCTATCAGTAATGATATAAGCAAGGCAAAGGAAATAGAAGCACTCGGTGCTAAAGCTGCAATTGGTTCTGTTTCCGATGTAAACTTTCTGATAAAAGCGTTTCAGGGCGCGGATGTCATTTTTACAATGGTGCCACCCAATTGGACAGTTAGCGATTATGTTCAATACATTGCCGATACGGGGGCAATATACCATGACGCTATTAAAAAATCGGGGGTTAAGCGTGTTGTAAACCTAAGCAGCATGGGAGCGCATTTAAGCACTGGCAATGGTCCAATAGCAGGTCTGCACAAAGTAGAACAAACGCTGAATACACTCGATGGTATCGCCATCAAACATTTGCGGCCTGGGTTGTTCTATATAAACTTCTTTTTTGATATTGCCGTTATCCGAAGTATGGGTGTGATGGGCAATAACTATGGGCCTGAAACAACAATTGCGATGGCACATCCAAAAGATATTGCAGCGATTGCAGCACAAGAGTTGCAAGGCTCATTTGAAGGCAAAGGCAATCGCTATGTCGTAAGTGATGAACTAAAGGTGATTGACGCTGTAAAACTTCTTGGTGCCGCCGTTGGCAAGCCGGAACTACCGTGGGTGGAATTAAGTGATGAGCAACTCAAGGCAGGTATGATAGCCGGCGGTATGTCTGAAGCAATCGCAAATCTTTATGTAGAAATGGGACATTGCATTGATAGCGGTGCACTGTTTGAGGACTTTCATAAGCAACCGCATCTTACCGGCAAAATCAGGTTGAAAGATTTTGCAACGGACTTTGCCGCAGTATACAACGCCCAACAATAACGTAAAAAATAGAAATAGTATGATAAACAGAAATCACCCTGCATTCAAAAAAGAAGCCGAACCTTTTTACAGCATTATTATGAAGGGACTAAAAGGCGAAGTCGATGGCGAACATTTTTGGGATGCCATTGATGAAAAGGCTGTATTCGAGTTTCTTTATAATTTTCCTGGCTTCGCAAATAAAATTGTAGGTCGTAAAAAATACATGGATTGGTTTGGAGGATACAGCATGAAACTGCACTCCGCCAACAATCTAATCGTTCATAAATCAACAGAGCCTGGTGTATTTATCCTTGAATACGAGGTCCACGGCAAAACACCCTCTAACAAGGCCTATGATAATAGATTTTGCTCAATCATAACTGTGAAAAATAGAAAGATTGTTCACTGGCGCGATTACATGGATTCTTTAGCTGTTGTAACAGCAACCAGTTGACTGAAATATTATTACTTGCTTAGAAAATTTCGGAAACAACGACATAACCAGATGCCTTTAGAAATTCTTCTGAAGGTTTTGAGTTTCAAAACCACCACCGTTCGAAACCTTTACAGATGATGTCTGACATTTAGTATTAGTCCCGGAGGGACGACATATCGGTAGCACAAATGCTACCCCCGCTATACAGCGCCGTAGGTGCGAAACTGAGAATTGCCATATTGCGCACCTACGGTGCTGTATAGCGAATGACGTAGAGTTACTACCAATATACCGGCCCTATGGGCCTTAAATACAATAGCAGCCTTAGTTCTATCAGGGCTTAATTTTAGCATATCCTGCCCCCTCTCTACCGCTTGCGGTGGAGAGGGGTGCCGAGCGATAGCGATGGCGGGGTGAGGCCCGGCTGTTGGCAATTTTGCATGTTTCGAACACCAATAGTTTCAAAACTCAAACAACTACCGGTATCGGCAAACAAGTGTTTGAATATGTACTTACACCAAAGGCCGTAGTTTAATTGTACATTTGCCCACACCGCAAGATGTTTGGGTCATGGGACCAAAATCTTTAGATGTTAACCAAAGAAAATCATTTTATTTATGATTATATTCTTAATCATCATTGGAACATTATTTATTATATGGTATATCGTAATATACAATAAGACACGGTTTGATAATGCTGTCTTCGCTTATAAATCAGAGTATTTATTGGCTTTGGAAAGCCCGGGACATGTTCAAGTTACAATTTCGCCGCCTGTAATAACAGGTAAATATTCCACACCACAACTTGAGGAAATAGACCAAAAGGCAAGGTGGGTTTGTTTGGGGGATTATGTTAGAAATATTCAAGTTAATGACACCCTATCGCCTAAAGATGCAATGGCGGTCAACAATATTGCATATCGCTTAAATCTGAATCTTGCGTCTAATCTGGAAGTATCTAACTATATAAATAAATTAAAGGAATATTGGGCATGGCAAAATGAAGAATTAGAAATAATACCGGTAAATATTTCGCTTCACAAAGATGAGGTCTGCTATTTTCAAACAAAAATACAATGGCATGAAAACAGAACAGTTACTGATTCAATTTCATATTCCGGCGTTTCCGCTTCCTTTAGAATAGTTAAAGGTGTCCGATACAGGGTAGGAAGTTTTAAACCATACAGACAAGTTCATAATGAACTAATGCAAATAGATGCAGGAAATTTATTTGTTACAAATCAAAGAATAATATTCATGGGTGCAAAAAAGAATTCTAACATTAAATACGATGCTATATTATCAATAGTCCCTTATACCGATGGTGTCGGAATAGAAAAGCAATCCGGTAAAAGCCCGGTTTTTGTTTGTAATAACTCTGATATTCTTGCAATCGTATTGAGTAGATTAAATAAATAAAAGGAGCTAAAGTTTGAATGAGTTGTTGGAAACAGTGATGAAAAATTTAATTAATTAAATGCATATGAAAAATATAAATTACACAATTGCCGTGTTTGTTTTTTGGATTGTAGTAACGGCGATAAGTTCTTGTAAAAATGAACCCGCTACTAAAAATGAAGGTGCGCAATTAAACGACCAAACCCCGGCTACTGTAACTGATATTGACGGCAATGTTTATCATACTGTAAAAATTGGAAAGCAATGGTGGCTAAAGGAAAACCTTAAAACCTCACGCTTTCAGGATGGCTCTTTCATAACAGAAATGGAAAGCAATTCAATGTGGGGAAATACACTTCGAGCCCGTGCACCGGGCTGGTGTTATTACCAAAACAATGCTTTAAACAATCCTACGTATGGAAAGCTCTATAACTGGTATGCCGTAGACGACCACCGTAATATATGCCCTACGGGCTGGCATGTGCCCTCTGACAATGAGTTGCAGGTTTTAATTGATTATTTGGGCGGCGCGGAAGAAGCCGGCGGTAAAATGAAGGACATAAAATTTTGGAAAGAATTAATTGCTAATAGCGCGAATGATAACTCATCCGGTTTTTCAGCATTGCCGGGTGGTCTTCGCGCAACGAACGGGCAATTTTCACTCCTTGGCCGCCTTGGTTATTTTTGGTCGTCAACACCTTGCAATGAAAAGGTTCTTGCATGGGTACATTATATCTATTCTAATGGTAGTTGCGGCCGGGCCCCTTCTGTTAGGATATGTGGGTGTTCGGTGCGTTGTATTAAAGATTGATGGATTCGTTTTGCTAAACTAAATATGATGACAAAGGAAGAAAGAATATTACTGACTAATGATTTATTAAGTAGATTCCCTGCACACGGAGAGTTTGAAATGCAATACATAAACGCGGGTCAGGTTATTACTGCAAGCCCGTATAACGATCTTTTACGGAGGACGCAGGAGGCAATCGAAGGCGCTAAATTGATACAACAAACCTATCTCAATGAGACAGAAATAATTCAGGATTTAATTTTTGGAGGGTTTATAATTAATAGACATGATATAAAAACTGAAGGTAAAATATATAGGCAGTTAACTGATAGAGGAAGGGAGTTAAAGGAATTGGGTTCAATGGAGGCGTTCAAACTTCATGTTGCGAATGATAATCGCAAAAAAATGCTCCAAGACCAAAGGATAAATCGTTTGTACTGGATAAATTTTTGGATAATGGTTGGTGCGTTGGGTGCATTGGTGTATTACATTCTTGAGATTTTAAGAATTCAATATCACCGGGGATTACCTTTTCATGTCTTTTTCCAATAGAGAATAATCACTTTACTAAATCTAATATTATTTTTATAATATTTATACGCCCATTTGGCCGTAGCATGGAAAAAAGTATTTGCGCGTAGCTTCCAGCTTCGCCCCCAACTGGTCCTCGTTTGTAACGAGGATTCCCCGGCATTCGCATTTGTAATGCGTGTATTTTTTGCTATTTGCCAGCTAAATCCCACACCATTTCCCAACACCCAGATTTGACAACTTTTA